>OBZD01000482.1_pt1 | contig 22339 bp, 20 predicted proteins | sample 1501551 | NCBI WGS metagenome assembly OBZD01 (sample SAMEA2580221, study PRJEB22360) | human gut metagenome | biome: human gut; feature: human-associated habitat; material: faeces | place: Denmark | collected 2008/2010 | reverse complement strand
CCACTATTACAAGCGAAAAATTCTTTTCCATTATCCGCTTCCCAGCCACTAAGGAGAAGTGTCAAGACCGCTGCTATTGTCAAAAAAAATCTTTTCATAAGTAACCTCACTTTCTTTTTTCGTGATATTCTTCATTCATAATCAGTAACCTATATGCTCGGACAATACCAGACACATACACACACAAGAAAGCTCCTGTCCCAGCCAATACCATTCCGCAAGCAAAGACAATATTATCTAAGGCATACATTTCAGCGGGGACAATCATCGGACAAAGTAAAAATCCAATGGCAATCAAAGCAACTCCAACAAGGTTAAGTATATGCGCAAATTTCTTCTTGTCGGCATAAACAGAGGTTAATTCGGATTTTACCATTTTGTCAAAAGATAGGTTTTCCTTCCAAATCTTGCGATATGGATTATCTGCTAACTTTACAGAGAATAAAAGGATAACCCCTAAAATGACAACTACCATGAATAGTATCATACTTATTTCAGCGTCCCAAAAAGAAAGAGATAAACCGCCAACGAACAGGCCAACAGCAACACCAATTTTTATCCTTTTTCTTTTTTGGTAAGCCAGAAATCCGTCTGCCATTTCCCGACTGACATAGATTCCTTTTTCATTTGGACTTATCTCTGTCTTTTCCGTATCTTCTTCATTGAGAAGATAGTCCAAAGATACATTAAACAATTTACTCATTCGGACAATTTTTTCAGTTTCGGGGTATCCGTTATCACGCTCCCATTTGCTGATTGCTTGTCTGGATACTCCTAACTGATAAGAGAGTTCCTCTTGAGATAGTCCAGCTTCCTTTCTCAATTTTTGTATTTTCTCTCCAAAGGTCATTATCTGTTCCTCCTTTCGCTATCAGCATACGATTTTTGCCGATAGCACACCACCAAAATACGGTTTCTTTTCCGCAACGGGTGGTTGCAACCATGCGTTGCATACGATTTTTTGCCCTTTTTCGTTATACAACTCAATCGCAAGAGCGTAAACAGATGTAATGGAGAAGTTATGGTGAAAATATCTCTGCTTTGCGACGGCTTTTTTTCTGCCGTCGGGCAGGTTAATTACCGAATGATTATTTATGCCACTTGTAAATGTCAATATCGAGCAGCGACAGTGCAATATACCGCTGATTCATAGTCTTTATTCAACTCATCAGCCTTTTTCCTGTAAGGCCAACTTTTTATGAATATGCACTGCAAATATGATTGTAACCAATGTCGTCAAAACATCTGCAATCGCCTGTGCGTAGATCACGCCATTAAGCCCCCAGACTCCCGGAAGAATCAGAATAACGGGCATAAACATGATTCCCTGCCGACAGATATTCAGGAAACCACCACCCAACGCTTTCCCCATAGAAAGGTAAAGAGTAGAATAGGTAAACTGAAAACCAAAAGTAAAGAACATCATCGTGTTTGCTTTCAGCGCTGGCACAGCAATTTCCATCACTTTCGGATCATCACCAAACAGAGAAAGAATAGGCGCAGCCAGCAAGAAAATCAGTATTGTCCATACAATACAGAAAACAGTGGTCCATTTCATGCAGCTTCGGATTGCCTCGTTTAGACGAGAATAGTTTTTCGCTCCATAATTGAAGCCTGCCATTGGCTGAAAACCTTTCATATAGCCGAATACCACATTGACACCCAGAGTCACGATCCGCAGTACAATTCCCATAGCAGCAATCGCATCCTCGCCGTAAGCACCAGCCGCCGCAGAAATGCGGCTCATGGAAAGACTGGAAAGAAGTTGAAGCAGCAGCATAGAAACTCCCACCTTCAAACTCTCACTGTAAATTTCGACAGATGGTTTGAATTTTGAAAATGCAATCTTCAGATAACTCTTTCCTCCCATAAAGAACCTGATATAGATGGCGCTGGTAACAATCTGCGATATCAAGGTCGCAACCGCTGCACCGCGAACACCCATATTCAATAAAGTGATACAAACCGGGTCTAAAATCATATTGAGAATTGCGCCGCTAATCATTGCAGTCAATGAAATGTTGGACGCCCCCTGCGCTACGGCCAGATTGCCCGCTGTAACATTTGCTGTGCTAAAAACAGTACTGATGATAAAGATAACGGCGTATTCTTGTGCAAATTCAAAGATAGAAGGAATCGCTCCTATAAACTTTAAGACAGGAGCCAGTGTCAGCAATAATAATATTGCGACAAATAACCCAGTAAAGATACTGCTAAACATTGCTATGGACGCTACTCGCTCTGCCATTTCCTTATCTTTTTTTCCGAGCAGCCGGGAAATATAGGAACCTGCTCCAGCTCCAAATGTTAGACCAATTCCCGAAAACACCAGGGATATTGGAAAGGCTACTGATACGGCGGCCACGGCCTGTTTTCCCAAAGCAGATACAAAATATGTATCAACAACATTGTATAGGGCAGTCACCAGCATACTGATAACCATAGGCATTCCCAAAACCAGCAACGCACGGGATACGTTTCCTTCACTCATAAGTTTCATTCGATCTGTTTTCATTTTTTTACACTCCTTTCGCACCTAAGCATATCTCTTATTAGTCCCATAATCAACAATCAGGATATTTTGAAATCGAATATTGTGTGATAGGAAAAAATCCCGTAAATACAAGGATATTTTAGATTTTGAGATTGAGAATTTCAAAATATCTTGATATAAATATGCTTGATTGTGATACTCGCTTGTGCTAACATAGCTTCAAGGAGGCGATACGATGGAGCAAACGAAAACTGTAATTGAATACTATACGGAGTTGCCGAAACATTTACACTTTGTACGAGTGGCAGAACAGTCGAATGATGGTTGTGATTACTACCGTATGCTTTCTGAATATGGAACTGGTAGCGTCCGTATTCTCAATCTGCACCAACAATTTCTTATCGTGTTAGCTGATTTTACCCCGCGAAGCAATTTTGAAAAGGTTTCTGAAATAAAGCAGGAATACTTTGAAATCAGCCAGTTTGAAACAGATTCCAGCTCATTTAAAGTCGGTGGGCGCAAAGTCAGGCAAGTGGAGCGAGGTATCTGTTGCTATGCTAACTCACAGAAAACAGCATACGCCTTTTGTGAAGCTGGAAAACCCACTCGCTTTACAAAGATCATCATTACCCGCTCGTATTTCGATCAATTTTTACAATGCAGGTATGGGGACAGTTATGAATTGTCTAAAAATGCTTTAGACTACCTGATCCAAAACCCAAACTCCCCGGAATTGAACTTTGTCTTTCAACAGATCAAAGATTGTCCGGCAGAAGGGACCGCCCGAACCCTCTACATGGAGGGAAAAGTCATGGAACTTCTATCGCTGGTCACACATAATCTGGAGCAGGAGCAAAACCGGCGGCACTTGCCTGTTAAACTGGACAAGAAGGATAAGCGGTCACTGGGAAAGTCTGTGACTTTGATGAAACGGGATTTATCCGCTTATCCCTCTATTGCTCAACTGGCTCAGACTGCCAATATGAGTCCTTCACGTTTTCAAATGGCTTTTCGGCAAGTGTATGGAACAACCGCTTATGAGTATTTGAAAGTCATGCGGATGAATTATGCCCTTTTATTGCTTCAGGATTCAGATGACAATATCCGAAATGTTGCAAGGAAAGTCGGTTATCGTAATGCAGGCCATTTCTCCAAGTTATTCAAAGAAACATTTGGTATGGGACCGCAAGAATACCGAAATATTCACCGGATCAAGTAGGTTTATTCCATTTACTTTACTTCCCGCTTCTGGAAAACTGCCACGCCAGCAACAGTAAAGATAACTGTAAATATCAAACCGGACAGATAGCAGTGCAGCATACCATTAGGAACATTCCATACTAAGTTCATTATCGAATTTTCATCGAAAAATGGAGCGGCAAGGTTATACGGAAGCCAATAGGCCAGCTTTGCAATAAGCTCCACCTGCTTGCCCAGCATATTCATAATAATAGGTAATATCAGAATAAAGGCGACAGCATAGGTTTCAGCGGATATGGCACTTTCCATATTCATAATAAAACAATGGCTGATTGCCAAAGCCGCAAGGAAAAGCGGTATGCCCGCTGTCATTGCCCGCAGGAGTTCATTCAATTCGCCCACATTGCTGTGCTGTAAAAGGGCAAAAGATACCCCCACAAGCAGAACATTCATCAGAATATAAATCACTGCGCTCACAATCATCTGTGCAAAAAGTCGGGCGAGGTAAATTGTGCCCCGTCCAATACCAAAAGCTACCGAGTGCTTCATGGTATGCTGTCTGTACTCGTTATCGTCCAGATATGCAGAAAGCACCAGCACAATCAGCAACAAATAATTCATACTCCGGTATTCATTTCCCAATGCAAAAGCAGTTGTAGCATAAGGAAACGCCGGGTCTTTTCCAAATGTGGCCAGAACCGCCCCCATTGCCACGATCAGCGCCGCCACAATCCCAATCAGAAGATATAGCTTTTTGTTGCGGGAAATACGGAAAAGCTCACTGTTTATATAATTAAGCATGGCTTACACCTCCAATCAGGTTCATATAGTAATCCTCAAGCTCTATGCTGTGGCTTTCAATGGAGCGAAGCTCCAGTCCTCCGAGAATTGCCTCTTTACTGATCGCCGAGGCTTCCTCCATGCGCTCATACAGATGGATATGGCTGTCATTCACAATCTCAAATTTGGACAGGTGTAATTTGTTCCTCATCAACTCCGCCATGCCCTGAACGTCATTTACCGCAATATCCAGATAGGTGCTGCATTTAGAGAGCAGTTCCTCCACTGACAACTGTTCCAGCAAATGTCCCTTGCTTAAAAAGCCGTAATGCGTTGCCACATTGGACAGCTCGCTCAAAATATGGCTGGTAATCAAAATTGTCACGCCTTCACGGTGAATATCCAGCAACGTATTGCGGATTTCAATAATACCGGACGGGTCAAGTCCATTGATCGGCTCGTCAAGAATCAGAAGCTCCGGTTGATTCAGAAGCGCCAGACCAATCCCAAGACGCTGCTTCATGCCAAGAGAAAAATTTTTGTACTTTTTTCCGCCAGTATTGCTAAGGCCTACTTTATCCAGCGTATCCCGGATTGCCTTTTTGTTCCTGATACCAAACTGGCGGCGAAAATATTCCAGATTTTGCTCCGCAGTCATGTCATCATAAAAGCCGGGGGCCTCGATCAAAGCGCCTGTGCGCCGCCGCATAGCATATAATTCCTTGTCTTTCGTGTGACCAAAAAGCTGAATTTCTCCGTGCTGGAGAACCGTCTGCCCGGTAATCAGGCGCATTAGCGTAGTCTTTCCTGCACCGTTGTTTCCGACCAAACCGTAAATCTGTCCCTGCTCAAGTTCTATGCTCACATCATCCAGCGCAAGCGTCTGGCCGTATCTCTGGGTAACATTCTTAACGGATAAAATTGTACTGTCCATATATGCCTCCTTACTGCGTTACCATGAAAGCGGCAATGATGGAAGAAATCATTGTATAGGTCATTGTAATCATATTTTTCACATAGGGCTGGAAGTCACCCTTATCCTGGTTTGCCGCTTTTTTCAGCTTAGACAATTCCTCTCTGTCCAGCAGTTTTTTTGCCACGCCACTTTTCAGCAAAAGGATTGCAAGCATGAATTGATCCGGGGTCACAGCTCCATCCAGATTTTTGATAGCAGCCATATCATCTGCCAGAACCGCCTGTTCCACATGGCACAGCTTTGTACCCAACAGTCCGTCCTGTTCCTCAACCGTCAGTACAGATTTGCGTGCTAACCCATCCACAATGCTCTCTACCAATGCTTTCATGCGTTTATCCGTGAGTGTATGGGTATATTCCAAAACCACATCTTCCGGCTTTCTGGGCTTTTTCGCCAGCAGTTCATAAATAGAACTGCAATAGGCAATCTTTTCAGGAAGCGGTGTGGAAACCTTCAGCTTGCCCTTCGTATCAGGGACTATGGCCTCTGCCTCAATCATATCCCAAATGCAGGACGCTATCAGACAAATCCCCCGTTCCTGCTTTTGAAGACTGGACACTTTTTCATTCGTTTCAAGCGCCGCAAGGGCATATTTTTCAGTCGTTGTTAATTTCATAGATAAGCTCCTTTCTGCTATGCCGTATCCACGGCTTTTTTTGTGAGTACAGCATAACAGAAAAAATACTGTTTCCTTCAAAACTGTCGTCAAATGTGCCTAAGTGTGAATAAGCGCTTTGCGGCTGGCTGAATTTCTGCGCTTATTCATCATTTTCGCAAGGGTAAACTTGATACAGGGTACTTTATCCAGTATAATAGAGAAGTTCATATTCTTTGAGAGGAGGGATCACATGAATACATACCTGAATATGTTGCTGTCGGTTTTCCTGCTTTCTATTGCAATCAGGAATTTATGGCCGCAAAAAATGAGCATGAAAGCGTATGGCGCGCTCTGTATTATTCTGGCGGTTGCGGCGGTTCCAATCACGCTTTCCTCATATATGCAATATGGATTGTTCAGTATATTGGTAGCGGTCTGTTTATACAGCCTGTTCGCTTACAGAAACACCAGACCGCAAAATATTTCTATGGGATTGCTGGGCTGTTTCCTCACGGTTGTTATAGATAATCTGTTGACAGGCATTTTTTCGCTGCTCCCTGTATCTGTATGGGAAACGCCGCTTCTGGTAATTTGTGCCATACTCGTCCAGATCGTGCTGTTCTATTTTGCAACCTTGCTTTGCGGCAAACTGATAAAGAGGGGCTGTTTGTTTTCCAGAGGAATATGGAAGATACCGCAGGTGTGGTATCTGATCGACGCAACCATACTGCTTTTTGCGATTGTGCTTTTATTTAACAGGATCATCCGGGGAGAAACAGGCTCCGCTATGAGTACGCTGCTTTATAATGGCCTGATTGCTATGGGCTATTTCCTCGTTGTGCTTTTCCTTTTTCTGTCCATGTTCCGATCCTATCGTGAGAAAATGCAGGAAGAAACAAAGCAAAAATCTTTTCAGGATTTACAGGAATATACCCGCAATCTGGAAGCCATGTATAACAGCCTGCGTGCCTTCAAGCATGATTACATCAATATCCTCACTTCTATGTCAGGCTATATTGATAACGGGGATATAGAAGAATTAAAAACTTTTTTTGGAACAAAGATTCTTCCTACGAAAAATCTAATCGACCAGGGCGACTATAAACTGAATCAGCTTTCCAATATCAAGGTTTTGGAAATCAAGAGCCTTATTTCCGCAAAAATGATTTATGCCCATGAAACAGGGATTGATGTAACCATTGATATTCCCGACCCTGTGGATCATTTTGTTATGGATACGGTAGACCTGGCCCGTGTACTGGGGATTTTTCTTGATAATGCCATCGAAGCGGCTTTGGAAACATCAAAGCCCAAAGTTGGTTTAAATATCATCCAGAACCCAAACACAGTAGCAATCATCATAAGCAACAGTTTTCAGGAAAATGACCTGGCCCTGCACAAACTGAAACAGAAAGGCTTTAGTACAAAGAAAGACCATCAGGGAATCGGCCTGCCAAACGCACAAAAGATTATCAGCTCCTATGATAATGTGCTTTTGGAAACAACAAAACAGGGCGGCTATTTCACGCAATACATGGAGATTGCCGCCGGAAAGGAATAGCACAATATGCTGAATATTTTTGTATGCGAAGATGATTCCGCACAGCGAAAAAATATCGTGCAGATCATCAAAAATACGATATTGATTGAAGAACTGGATATGAGGCTTGTTCTTGATACCCCCAATCCCTATGAATTGTTAGAGGCAGTCAGAACAAGCCAGAATACGGGCATCTATTTTCTTGACATAGACCTGAAATGCGATATGAACGGCATGAAACTGGCGCAGCAGATCAGAATGTTTGATCCACGCGGTTTTATCATATTTGTAACATCGCACTCGGAACTAAGTTACATGACATTCCAATACCGGGTAGAAGCTATGGACTTTGTATTAAAGGACAATCCCGCTGAAGCAAAAGTGAAAATCCGGGAGTGTTTGTTAAACGCATTAGAGCGTTATACCTTGCAGACCAACAAAACGCACAAAGTCTATACGATTGAGATTGGTGAGAGAAAAATCACCGTGGATTATAACGACATACTATTTTTTGAAACTTCCGGCAATATCCACAAGGTCATTCTCCACGCAAAGGACAGGCAGATTGAATTTTCCGGTTCCATGAAAGAACTAGAAAAGATATTGGATGACAACTTTGTACGCTGTCATCGCTCTTTCCTTGTTAATAAAAACAATATCCAAGAAGTAGATACAAAGAATCGTATTATTTACTTTGCAAATGGAGAAACCTGTCTGATGTCATTGCGGATGATGAAAGAAGTATAACAATTTAATTCATAGCTGCCGTTGCAGGAACCACAATTCCCACAACGGCATTTTTCATTATAGAAAGTAACCCACTATTCCGTAAGATGAAAATTTTGTTTTGAACGGAAAGCAAACTTAACATCGCAAACCACCTTTGGTATAATGAATATATGGAAAGGACGCTTTCCACAAAAAGGAGGTCTTCATGAAAAACCGCTTAGAGGAATTACAAAAAAAAACGAGGTATCAAACAAAAAGAATTAGCTGCTGATTTAGAGGTGTCACTACAAACAATAGGTTCTTTAGAAACTGGAAGATATACCCCCTCTATTCTGCTGGTGTTCAAAATAGCAAGGTACTTTGGAATGAGTATTGAAGAAATTTTCATTTATGAAGAGGACGCAAAATGAAAGACAAGAAACCTTTTATTATCCATCTTCTCGTTATTTCTCTACAATTATTCCTTAGTTCCAAATTCAAATATTACTAACATTGAAAATTTCCCTTTCCCAGTCTATTCCAAAAATCTGTTTATATTATGAAGGGCTTTTCTACTTTTTTAGAGTTATACCGAAAAGTATCTTATCCCGATATTTGAAAAATCCCCTTAATATATAAGCCGAGTAGAAACAAAATTCGGGATAATATTTTCCTATATAAGTGGAGAGGATGCGCAGAAAATTCGGGATAATATTTTTTTAGTTCTTCCATGTGAAGGATATTTCCTCAATAATCTAATCAGCAGGCTACTGCCTGACTATTATAATGAGGAGGCCATGAACATGGTAAAGGTAACTGACATATCTGAGCTTATATCTCTGGTATGCAAAAAATTAATTGAATACGGTGTCCAACCACACACTGTCTGGTCAGATTACAGCTATAACTACCGTCCAATCCTTCATTTTTTTCAGGAACATGAATGCCCTCAATATGATGAGGCATTATTGGCGCAATACCGGCAGGAGCAACAAAACCGTTACGAGCGGGAAGAAATGGTACGGAAAAACTATTTGAACAAGACAAGGGCTGTTTCGAGGCTGCAAGAATTTTATAACCGTGGGGAACTGTCTCACGTTATAGCAGGCGGTCATGCCAAAAAACATATCAGCATTTCAAATGAAGAACTGCTTCGGGAATTTCTGAACTGGAGTATGCCGGCTAATCCGAAAACACTGCAAGATATGGAATGGGCTGTCAGACAATATCTTTTCTGGCTGGAATGTCAGGGAGTAGATAATACTCTGGATGTAAATGCGCACAGCTTTTCAGGGTTTATGACAATGGCGGCAGGTAAATACTCAGAAGGCAGCCTGCATGCACTGAGGCGTACACTTGGGAAGGAGCTTACCCTTGCAGAAGTTCCTGTTACAACAACTGCACAGATCCTTGGACATCGGAGTATGGATTCTTCAAAACAGTATATTTCCTTAGACAGCTATCATTTGAAAGAATGTGCCCTAGACTTTTCTGGCATTGAAGTCACATTGGAGGGATACGGCCATGAATCATGATTACGTCAGTTGTTTTGCCGAATACATCAAGGGAATGCTGGATGCCAGGGATGCACTTGGTTATGCACGGGAACCACATGCGGCAACCCTGCTTAGTTTTGACAAGTATTGTTCTATGCAGCATCCAGACTGCGTGGAGCTTACAGAACACCTAGTCATGCCATGGGTTCTTAAGGATGGTAACGATACAAAAGGAATAAAAGGCAGGGCATCTGCCATCCGCCTGTTGGCACAGTATATGAATATCAGCGGACAGGAGGCTTATGTATTGCCAGACCGTTATTTTGGGAATCCCAAGCCAAAAGAAACCTATATTTTTTCAGATAGCGAATTATCTTCCTTGTTTTCTGCGATTGATACATTGCCGGAAGACAAGAAGATTCCGTATACCCGGCAGATGCTTCCTGTGTTGTTCCGCCTAATCTACACCTGTGGGCTGCGTCCGCAGGAGGGAAGGGAATTGAAAAGAAGGAATATTAATTTTCAAACAGGTGAAATCCTCATTACCAATACAAAGAAGAAGAAAGAGAGATTTGTCGTCATGTCTGATGATATGCTTATGCTCTGCAGACGTTATGATAAGATGCGTCAGTTTTTCTATGAAGATAATCCGTATTTCTTCCCTGGATCTTCCGAGGGGCCTCTGGATGGCCAATGGTTAAACCGCCAGTTCCAGAAATGCTGGCAGACTGTAAATCCAGGCGTTCCCAAAGAGCAGCTTCCATCCGTAAGGGTTTACAGCCTCCGTCATCAGTTTGCTACTGCCAATGTAAACCGCTGGCTGGACGAACAGAAAGATCTGGATGCCATGCTTCCGCGCTTAAGAGCCTATATGGGCCATTATACTTTGAAGGAGACTGCTTACTATGTACATCTCCTCCCTGAAAACTTATCTAAAAACAGGGGGATTGACTGGGAAGCCTTTTCCGAGATCATTCCGGAGGTGGAACCATGGCAAGAATGAATGGAAATCTGTTATACACACTGATTCATGACTTTCTGACAGACTATCTGCCGCAGAAGCGGAACTGCAGCCGTCATACAGTCAAAGCATACCGTACAGCATTAAACCAGCTGCTTGATTTCGCAAAAGATCAAAAACAGATCCGGTTGATAGATATCACATTTGACACACTAGATGGCGAAATGATTGCGGAGTATCTTGATTTTTTAGAAAATACCCAGAAATGCAGCATAAAAACACGAAACCATAAATTAAACTGCCTACGGTCTTTTTACAGCTATGCGGTAATGAGGGACACTTCCCTTGTAGTTTATCAGGCGGATTTATTTTCAATCCCTTTTAAAAAAGGTGTGAAAGTAGAAACGGTTGACTATCTGAGCGAGAATGCTGTTAAAGTTCTTCTGGAGCAACCGGATGTAAAAAGAAGAAAAGGTGTACGTGACCAGTTCCTTATGCTTTTAATGTATGATACAGCTGCCCGGATTCAGGAGGTCATAGATCTGAGGATTTGCGATATCCGTCTCGGAAACGCTCCACAGGTAAAGCTGCATGGAAAAGGAGATAAATACCGTTCCCTTCCACTTATGAAAAAAACAGTATTGCATTACCACAACTATATGCAGGCATTTCATCCAGGTGAGGCCGAACGATCTCCAAAAGCATTATTTTATACGATACGCAAAAGCATATATAGTCCAATATCTGATGATACGATCAGGGCATTTATGAATGGATATGCAAAAAAGGCACATATGATATGCCCGGAAGTTCCAGAAAAAATCCACCCGCATATTTGGAGGCATAGCCGTGCAATGCATCTGTATCAGCATGGGATGGATCTGACAACACTTTCTCAATAGCTTGGGCATGTAAATCTTTCCACAACCTTAATTTACGCACATGCTGACACAGAGATGAAGCGTAAAGCCATGGAAGAGGCAACGGGTGATTATTTTCCAAGAGTTTCTGCAGAAAAATCCCCGCATGATGTCAATGATGATGCTGTATTGAAACGTCTGTATGGATTGAAATAAAAAAATCTTATCCCGAATTTTTGAGAAGAGCACTGGCAACGGGTTGGAAAATCTTATCCCGAATTTTTATATGAGAAAGCCCAATTTATAAGGCTTTATTAAAGAATTCGGGATAAGATACTTTTCGGTATAACTCTTATTATCCCGAATTCGGGATAATTAGAGCAAGTTTCGCCAGAGTAACTCCAAACCCACTTCGTGGATTTTGCTTACCTGACAAACTTGATGGAGGATTCCGCTCCCCATACCCTCGGTTCTGGCATATTTCCCCAATATGCAGGTTGGCTCCTATTGAAAATAGTCGCAGCGTGATTATCCCAATCACGGAGAAACCTAAATATTTCTATAAAAATCTCTCTTTCGTTTCCCATTGACGTTCCCTAATCGGCTTTATTATAAGAACTCTTTTTTATCCTTATAATAAGGGAAGTTCACTTTTACACTTTTAACAGAAAGGAACTATACAATGGCAAGACCAAAGAAGGACAGGGAACTACGACACAAACACCAAATTATGCTCCGCCTTACTGATACGGAATATGAAATCGTTTCTGAAAACGCAAAGGCTACACATCTTCCAACGGCTGAATATGTTCGGAAACAGATTATGAAGCAGAAGGTCACAGCGAATTATGAGATTGTTGCAGACCTGCCGGAGTTGAAAAAGCTGGTTGCAGAGTTTGGGAAAATCGGGAGCAACTTAAACCAAATTGCAAGGCATTTTAACAGCGGCGGCATCCACTCACAAGAAATGCGTAAGGCAATCGACCAGAGCGTGGCCAGAATTTATGAAATGAAGTATGAAGTCTTAAAGATGGCGGGAGATTTCCACTCTGCCGCCGGAGGTAGTTTGGATGGCAATACTGAAACATATAGCAAGTAAAAATGCCGACTATGGGGAAGCACAACGGTATCTCTTATTCCAGTATGATGAAAGTACGAACAAACCGATACTTGATGAAAATGGTGAATTGATCCCACGAAAGGAATATATCATGGACGGCATAAACTGTGATCCGTTCACGTTCGACATGGAGTGCAGGGAACTAAATGCCCTATACCACAAAAATGAATCCTATGATGAAATCAAATCCCACCATTACATCATCAGCTTCGATCCAAAGGACGCAATAGAAAATGGATTGACCGGGGAATGGGCACAGCAGATTGGAATGGAATATGCAAAGAAAAACTTTCCCGGCCATCAGGCTCTTGTCTGTACCCACATGGATGGGCATAATGAAAGCGGCAACATCCATGTGCATATCGTAATCAACAGCTTACGGAAATATGATGTGGAACGTCAGGACTTTATGGAACGGGCCTGCGATTCCCGTGCCGGGTATAAGCATCATGTATCTAAAGATTATCTGATTCACTTAAATGGATATATGCCGCCGGGAGCATCTGCACCAGGTAGACCTCCTTGCTCCTGCAGAAAAGAAAATCACAGACCGGGAATACCATGCGAAGCGCAGAGGGCAGAAGAAATTGGATGAACGTAACAGACAGCTCCGTGCAGACGGGCTGACACCACGTAAAACAGAATTTCAGACACAGAAAGAATTTCTACGGTCTGCAATCGAAGATGCCGCAGCCGTTTCCTGCAGCCAGGAAGATTTTCAGAACTTGCTTTTGGAAAAATACAATGTCAAATTGAAGGTCAGCCGGGGCAGGTTCAGCTACCTCCACCCGGAACGAAACAAATATATCACCGGAAGGATGCTCGGCACACATTATGTAGAAGATTATCTTCTGGAGCTGTTTAAGGAAAATGCAGAGCATAAGGAAAACAAAAAGCAAACAGTTGATATGGGGAAATATAATATGGAATCGAAGAAATCTGCAACCAGCCCATCCAATCTACTGCAAGAGGAAACTGTATCAGTCCTGTTTATCAAATCAGATCTGCGTCTGGTGGTCGATCTGCAAGCTTGCGTAAAGGCACAGCAGAATGCCGCTTACGCTAACAAAGTAAAACTTTCCAACCTGAAAGAAATGGCTAAAACAGTTGCTTATATACAAGAGCATGGATATAATACAAGGGATTCCCTGGAAGATTCTTTTTCAGAGATTAAGAGCCATGCTTCCATTTCCAGAAAAGAATTGAAGTCTGTAGAAGATAATCTCCGGAAGGTAAATGAGCAGATCCACTATACAGGTCAGTATCTTGCCAATAAATCTATCTACCAAAAGTTTGTGAAAGCAAAGAATAAAGGGCAGTTCCGGCAGGACCATCCGATGGAAATCGCACTCTATGAAGCCGCACGGAAATTTCTGAAAGAGCAGTCCGAAAATGGGAAGCTCCCCTCCATGAAGTTATTGAAAGCAGAAAAGGAAAAGCTGCTCCAACAGAAAAAAGAGGCACAGAAAACTTACCATTACTTCCGGGATTACCAAAAAGAATTAAATACCGTCTGCTTCAATGTCGATAAGATTTTAGGACAGACGCACACCCGACAGCCGGAAAAACAGAAAAGCACCGATATTTCTTAATCTTACTGGCAGAAGAACAGCCGCATGATTCCTTTATCAAATCTTTGTGGCTGTTATGATTCCAATGAAACAAATATGTTTAAAAAATATCTTCCACTTTAGGGATTATTCCGCTAATGCCTTCGCTTTTCTCTCTCATGATACGACACATTTCATCCAGTTTTCTCTCCACATATTTCTGCATTTCCTCCCGTGCCGCTTCTGTTGGTTCAAAGGAAAAATAGAGCGGCTTCTCCCATTCCGCTTGGAACGGGTAGGGGAAAACATATAATTTCTTCACTTCCGGCATATCCGTGAACAACTGGAAAATCTCATAGGGCAGGATTTCCCCGCATACCAGGATGGAGCCTGTATCTACATAATAAACCTGTCCCTGGTACGTCGGCATACCTTGAGCCGCAAGCTGCTTCAAAGCATTCATCCGTATCGGTTCTATCTGGATTCCTTGCCCCACACGCCATCTTGTCTGTGGGGCAAGCTCCCTGTAAATCCGTTCAGCTTCTTCATCCTTCCGGATATTATCGTCATAGTCATACCTGTAATTTTCTACCTGTATCTGCCCGTATGCAATCAGGCTTGTGAAAAGCGCAAGGGAATCCAGGTCAACATATACTGATTGATGTCCCCTGCCCTGATAAGAGCATAGAATATCCTCTAATGCGTCCATGATTTTCTTCATGGTTTCATACTTTTTTCAGATTCTTTTTCCATTCCTTCTCCCCATTTTACGCTCCGCTTCTGCTGTCAGAAATATTTACTGGCATATCTTGTGTCTTATCCGATATTTCAGCCTGGTTTGCAGCTGCCGCTTTCTCCATCTTTTCTTTCTTCAACTGCTCTGTCCGTCCTAAATCCACATAGTGTGTCGCATATGCTTTTTCAATCTCCGGATTTCCGCTTTTGCTGAACCGCAGGGGGATTACCGGCTTATGTCCATGCCTTTTCTTCACACCCCACCGCTTGTAATAACAGAAAGACGGTTTCAGGTTCGTTTTCTTTGCATAGGACCGGATCTGTTTCATAATAAAGGAGAGCTTCTTTAAATTACACGTACACACCGCTTCCAGATACCGTACTTTCCCGAATCTCCAGTCCTCATACTTCTGCTTAGGCAGGACACCTATATCAACCAGCACATCAGCAGGGGCGGCATATCCCCTTTGCTGGCACTGGTGGTAGACAGCAGAATGTACTTTCCCTATCAGTTCTGATTCCTTCACTTTATCCTCCATGTGAATAACCCCGGCTGTATTCATTTGCAGCCGGGGATTCTATATACTTTTCTTTTTGTATCTGCCTGCCACCAAGTATTATATCGTTTGGAGCAGCCCTTTTTCAATTTCTCGAATGTCTTCCACAGACAATTCAGGAAAACAGCCTGCAATTTCTTCTGCCGACATTTTCCCCAACTTTAACATATTTTCTACTCCACCCCTTACTGCCTCCTTTGCAGCCTCACGTCTTTCACTTGCTATATGGGTACGCATGATCTTCTCTTCATCAAACAAAGCCATCATAATAGATATAACCTCCTTTTCTCTGCCTGCCAAAAACTTCCGAAGCACATCCCTGTCTTTACAGATACGGATGGTTTCCGTGACAGCCTCCCGGCTCCTTCCATACTGTTTCATCTGTTCATTATATACTTTTGTAAACGCAACATACTGGCTGATAATGTCATTCCCTTTATCTCCGTAAAGCACTTTAACCTTTACTTCAATAGCACATTCTTTCCCGCCGAAAAATTCTTTGGAAAGTGAGATTGTTTCCGGTCTGCTGGCACGCTCTCCTGTAAAAATCATGTATAATTCTGGTTCTGGAACATGAACCTTCTTGCTTCCATATAAATCTGCATCCTGTTCCTCAAAATAGTCATGGTAAATCTGCACTAAATACATCAGCACACGTATAATAATATTCATCGTCCATGAAGATTGATGCTCGACCAGAAACATGACTTTATCCCCAACCCTGAAAGCTAGATCGTTATAAATTCCATTCGTGAGGACGTTCCTTATGGTAATATCCATAAGCGCATCTTCCGTCGTCTCCGTATCCTCCGGATGGAGCGCACGGTATAACTGTATCAGATATTTCTTATCCTGAAAGAGCGTTGAAAAAACACTGTCTTTCGCCGTATATTTTGCAAACGCATTCTTTTTCTCCGCTGTTTTCTCTTTTGGTTCTTCCTGTAATGTTTCACCCTGCATCATATCACCTCGGTTCCAGATTTTGCCAATCAGTCCGGCAAATCGGCTATGCCCTGCCTTATAGTTTTATTATACAGAGAAACTCCCGATTGTTCAAGACATAAAAAGGGAGAAGCATCCGGCAGCATTCGCCAGACACTTCTCCTTTTCTTACTTCCGTCTGCGCTCCATATCCTCTGCCATTTCCATCTGCTGTGCCGGTTTTACACTCCGCTTTGCAATCTCTGCCTGTTTGCGGCGCAGCTTTGCCAGGACGGATACCCTGCCATTTTTCCCTTTTGGGGACATATTATTCCGCCTGCCGTCGATCATGTTGTAATTCTGTTCTTCATCTATCTCGGAACTTCGAAGATACTCCCCATTCTCCATATATTTCTGCCAGTTTTCAAGAGGCGGCTTATCCATAGCATTGCTGGACTGCATCTGGATATGCCCACCGGATATTTCCTGATTTTGCGGCTCTGCGGTAAGCTGTGGCGGATTAAGGTAATCCTTGATCTGCTGCTGCACCGACTGGTCAAATCCATGATATGCATGGTCTACAACCAGCTTCCCTTCTTCATCCAGCACAACCCATGCCACTTCCTTCCCATAAGTTTCATGCTCCATCAGAAAGAACTGCCTGCCTTCTATGATAATGCTGTCAAAGGCAAGCCATTTCCCCTCCTTCCTCTTGATGTGGAAATCTGTTGTATCAAGAGACACAAGTGTGCCGGACGAACTTATCCGGATAAACCCAGCTATGACAGTAAACCCATCTTTTTCAACATAGTAAGAAGTCACGACACCGCCCTTATTCAGCACAAGCACATCGCTGACGCTGATCGAATGCCCGTGGAATGTCCTTGGCAGCTTCTCATTGAAACGCTTGCGGATCTGTCCTGGCTCGTCCTCCGGCTGCATCCGTGCCATATACACTTGCTCATAATCCATATACTGTATCTGGATTCCCTTCTCCTGCAACGCACGGTAAGGCCGAAACCGTATCTGCCTGTTTTCCGGGATATTTTTAAGCTGGTAGACTGCAAATTGGTTCACATCCATCATTCATCCTCCACCGGTTCCTCTTTGTACGGTTCCAAATCCATGTTTAAAAATGCTTCATCCGTAAGGAACCACAGCTTTTCCAGTGTGCTGTTAATAAGTGAGAGCATTTCTTCATCCCTGCCTATGTAGGGGATCACATTATATATTTCCTCTATGGTTGCCTGCCTGCTTTCCTTCTGGAACATTGCCATCAGGAAATATTCATTTTCCTCAAACCTCACCATCATAATTCCGGTTCTCCTTTCTTCTTTGCCTGTGCCTTCTGCCCCTGTTTTTCCTGTCCCGGTTTTTCCTTCTCCTGCGCTTTCATTCTTGCCTGCCGTTCCCGGAGGGCATTTAAGACAGACTGCTTCTTGCTGCCGCCGGATATGGCTCTGTCTGTTCTGGGGGCATTTTCAGCCGCTTTTTTCAGTTCTGCAGGCTGCTTTTCCGATACCTCTGTATCTCCAACAGATTTCCGTACCTCTGTGGCTGGATTCCTGTTTTCTTCCATCTGAACAGCTTTTCCTTCCTTTACCTCTGGCATTGTCTGTTGCGGAAGCGCTGCTTTCTCTTCCGGAGCTGATACTTCCTGCCCCGTCCTTTGTTCCAAAAGCATTGCTTCCATATCCGCAATCGCTTTCTGCACCAGCGGGCTTTCTCTGTAATGAGGAATTTCATTGATAAACTCTGTCTGAATTTCACCCGCTACCATAAGGTCATAAGTCGTACCATCATAAATGCTGTCATCTTCTAATTGAATACCAATACTTTTTATGCCATTTAGCCTGTCCGCAGGGATTTTTTCATATAATTCCATTGCTTCCTGCAATGTCTCCAGACGCTCATGAAATTCCCCCAATATATGAAATTCTGAACACTCTGCCACATAAAATGTTATAGACTGTTTCCGGTCTGCCCGCCCATTACTTTCAGGAATCTCCATATAGCCTTGCTTTTCATCCAGATATTTCTCCGCATTTTCCAGATATTCCTCCAATGTCCCCGTCTTTTCCGTAGAGATTGGATTGATGTCAACCGGGATTCCTGCTATCTTTAATCCATCCTCATGGAGCGCACTGAAAAAAGCATCCTCCTTCAGATTGCCGCTGTAAGACACCACAACATCTATATCCGAGCCTTCATGGTACAGCCCTTCTCTGGTTCGGCTCCCATATACCCTTGCACCAAGCAGCTCCACTTCCTCCGACAGCCCCATTTCATCAATCTGCGCCTGGGCATAACAGAGTACGGTTTCCTCAGTCCCTGCCCGGCTCTGACTGTTTAATGCAGGCTCCGGCTCTGTCATATCAGAAACCAGCGGCAGCTTCCCCTTCTCCGTTTCTTTCGCCTGTGCCTTCTGCAGATCTTCCTGTGCGGCTGCTTCTGCCTTCTCCTGCAATTCCTCATAATCCATAACCTTACATGCCGTCATGGAGATTCCTTCATCAGAAAGGATTGCTTCCATCGCTTCACCGATGGATATATCTGGGTTATCATACACGCCTCCGTCAATCTCCCGGAAATCTTTGCCATAAATCGTATAATCATAGCCGTCTGAAACCGTCTGGATGGAAAAATAGCCTTTTCCTGTCTGGTATGCAATTTCAGCATCATAATTGTCGAGATATTCTTTTGCTTTCTGTAATGCCGACATCGTTTCCTCACGCACCCATTTTCCACTTAGGGAATATTTTTCTATGTCTGTGAGTGTTTCGATTCCATTCCTGCACTCAATCAGGGACATCCTGGAGGGCGGCTGCTCGCTGCTCTCCATGCCAAGCCGCTTGTCCACATGGTTTGGAATCTCATGATAAGCAGTAACTGCCGTATCCATATCTGAAAAATACTGATATGCCCTTTCCGCTTTGCCGCCCTCGGCATTCTGTATGACATAGTATTGTGCAATGAATGGCGGTTCCGGCTTCATCTCTATTCCTTTTTCCGAAAAATACTCGCCAATGGCTTCCATTGCCCCCTGGTCAAATCCATGCTCCAAGTCCTCTGCCACCAGCTCCCCATTCTGATTGACGATAATAGAGGCAACGGAATCCCCATATTCCTCATGCTCCATCCGGTAAAACAGCTCGCCGCTGATCTCCTTTGCTTCTACCGTATGCCATGTGCCGAAATGCCCGGTTGCAATAAACCCTTTCGTTTCCTCATTAATCTGCACGTTTTCTTCCATCACTAATTCCTGTTCCCTTATCGCATCCCTTGCCAGCCCGATAAACCCGTCCAGTACCGCCGGGTGGCTGTTTACCACATAGTCAGCGTTCATGTCCATCCCCCGGTTTATGTTTTCCGGTATCCCATATCCCTTTGCCCATGCCTTATTCCCAATAGAAAACCGCCCGTCATATTCCAAATGTTGTACGGTATTCGCAAGGATGAATACCACACGTTCCGCACCGTATTCTTCAATGATCTCCTTAGCGGCGTCATACGCCAGATGCAGCCCGTCAAAGTTCTTCCGGATCGCGTCCTCAATGGCATTTTTGCAGTCCAGGTTCCGTTTTCTTGATTCCAGGTAATCATCCGCCCGGCCATGCTCCATTGCATAGGGAAGCGTATGCGTATAAAGCGGCGGGTAGGCTTCTTCCTCAAAATACTGCGCTGCCTCTTTCCTTATCCTCTGTTCCCTCTGGCTTACAAAATCCGGTAGTTCCGTAAATCCAAAGCTGTCTACAAAGTGCGCCGACACATGCCCTCCACGGTTCAGGACCACAATATCACTCACCGAAAGGGAATGCCCTGTATATCCTTTGGGATGATTGAGATTGAATTTCTCATAAATAGTGTCCAGGTCGTCCTGTTGCCCCAGCCTTCCGCCATAGAGCAGCGCATAATCGCCTCCCTCCACTTCCATCCCGCTTTTCTTTATAAAATCCATATTGAAAAACAGGTATTCCCTGCCTTTCCCCTTTTCATCAATCTGAAAAATGCCATACCAGTCATTGGTATCCGTATAGAGCAGTTCTTCATTGGAACGGATCACCGCATCGTGCATCTGTCCTTCCAATACAGAAACATCTAAGCCTGTGAGGGATTGCCGGAATTGCCCCGGCGTAGACATCCCTCCCACAAAATTCAGCTCCTCTCCCAAATTTAAAAATCCCCTTTCCGGGATTGGGATTGGCTGTATGGCAAGGACGGTTCCTGCATGGTTCACGACTACGTGATTCTCCAGCACGGCCGGATCTCCGGGATCATCGCCAGACCCCCGCAGGTCATAGCGGTAAAATCCCTTCGGCACGTCCCCCTCCGCTATCCGTCCGTTAGAAAACAAAGCCGGTACTTCAAATACTTCTACTTCCTGATATTCCTCGTCCATTTCCCTTTCTTCCTTCTCCTTATGCACAGATTCCATCACCAGGTGGCTTTCCCATGCCCTGGCGTCAACGCCGAATACCCCGCCAGTCTCTAAAATGTCCTGTTCCGTATTCATTAATGTGGAACTCCCATCTTCATGCAGACTATATATAGGAAGCCCGGCATTGTGTAAGGCAGCCGCCCGTTCTACCGTAAGCGGCAGTACCGAATCATTCCGATAGCCAAAGTCATGCATCTGCAAAAGACCGATCTGGTTATCCGGCAGGAAGTCAATCTCCGCCTGTGCCTCCTCCATAATCCGCCCGATGTCCCGGCTTCCCGGATTTTCTGCCGCTTCTATCATTTCCCCGACCAACCTTTTTGTTTCCCTCAGATCATCCAGTTTATAAGCATAGCGGACAGCCAGGTTATGTCCCTCCCTTCCCAATGCCTCACGCCCATACTCCGCACGGCTGATGATAAGCTCCACTTGTATCAGTGTGGGAGATTTTGACGCATCTATGATATGCCCTGCATCTATATACAGGACATCATAGAAATCCGGCATATTTTCATTCCTTTCCGGATTTTCAGAATCCTTCCATAAATCCAGATGCACGCCATGCTCTTTTAAGAACTGTTCCGGGCTTCCGTTTTCTCCCTTTTGCTCTGCAAATGTCTGTAACAGCCTTAGAAAATCCACCCTGCCTACATTGTCTACAAGGTAAAAGCGCTTTGCGTCCTCACCGGAAAGGGCAACCTGGAATACCAGATCATCCTCCCCCAGCTCCCTCTCAGCCTCTTTTTCTTTCTGCAGCTTCTGGATATTCTCTACCATGCTGTCAATGAAAGAGCCTGCCGTTTTCCGGATAAAATCCATAGAGCTGCGCAGCTCTTTCATCTCCATGCTGCTGGCCCATCCCGCCAGATACGGAAAGGAGTAGTCTGACACATCATCTAAACCGAAGAAACTACAGACCGTAAAAGCCACGCTCTCGGCCTCCGTTTCTATGGTCATCTTGTTTTTCTTCTCCCCAAGTTCCTCCATCACGTCCCGGTCATGGCACATGGCATGTGTCACTTCATGGATGGCTGTTTTCATGGTCTGCTTCTCGCTCATGCCATCCCGGATTACGATTTCTTTATTCACATTGCTGTAATACCCTTTAGTATCCCCTTCAATCTTTGCATAGCGCATAGGGGCCGGGGACACCATCCGGATCGCCTCCATGAAAATGTCAAAGTTCTCCACACTCCCCATCAGTTCCGGCGCATCCAGCTCCGGGAGCGGATCACCTTGCGTTTGCGAAATGTCAAATACCGTAGATACACGGAACCGTGGGATGATATGCTCCACTTCCTCCGTTTCCGGCTGTCCGTCCGGGCGCAGCACTGGCTCGTTTGTCTCCGGGTCAAATTTCTCCACTTCTTCTTTTTCCCTGATCGGCACAGGGGCAATAATCTTG
>OBZD01000477.1_pt1 | contig 22418 bp, 24 predicted proteins | sample 1501551 | NCBI WGS metagenome assembly OBZD01 (sample SAMEA2580221, study PRJEB22360) | human gut metagenome | biome: human gut; feature: human-associated habitat; material: faeces | place: Denmark | collected 2008/2010 | reverse complement strand
CCCAGTCCCGTAAACCCCGGCACCAAATACCAGCCGTTGCTGTCCTTTACCTTTTGGGCCATATACTCGGAATCCTGGGAGGAGTCAATGAGCTTTAACTCATCCCTCAGCCACTGGATGGCTGCTCCCGCAACAAAAATAGATCCTTCCAGCGCATAGTCCACTTTGCCGTCCAGGCCCCATGCGATGGTTGTCAAAAGCCCGTGCTGGGAATTCACCGGCATCCGGCCCGTATTCATGAGAAGGAATCCTCCCGTGCCGTATGTATTCTTGGCTTCGCCCGCCTTGAAACAGGTCTGTCCGAACAGAGCCGCCTGCTGGTCTCCCGCCGCGCCCGCAATAGGAATCGCACCGCCGAAATAAGACGGGTCTGCCTCACCGTATATCTCACTTGACTGGACAGGTTTTGGAAGCATCGCTTCCGGGATATCAAGTATCTCAAGTATCTCCTTATCCCATGTGAGATCTTTGATATTAAAAAGCATGGTTCTGGATGCATTGGAATAATCCGTCACATGGACCTTTCCTTTTGTGAGCTTCCAGATCAGCCAGGTCTCCACGGTTCCAAAGAGAATCTCTCCCTTCTTGGCCCTCTCCCTGGCTCCTTCCACATGGTCCAGAATCCACTTGACCTTCGTCCCGGAAAAATAGGCATCAATAATCAAACCGGTCTTATCCTGTATCTTTTCTTCCAGTCCCTGCTCTTTCAGGGAATCACAGAGCTGTGAGGTCCTGCGGCACTGCCACACAATGGCGTTATAAATCGGCTCCCCCGTCTCCTTGTCCCAAAGGATCGTAGTCTCCCTCTGGTTGGTGATGCCGATGCCCGCGATCTGTTCCGCCGTGACACCGATCTTCTGCATGGCCTCCACCGCCACTCCGAGCTGCGTAGACCAGATCTCTCCCGCATCATGCTCCACCCATCCCGGATTCGGAAATATCTGAGTGAATTCCTTCTGAGCCACACTGCAGATCTTGCCTTCTCTGTTGAACAGGATACATCGGTTGCTCGTTGTGCCCGCATCCAGTGCCATAATGTATCTCTCCATATTGCCCTCCTAGATCTCCGTTAGTTCTCTGTGCTCCCACACGTTATGTCAGATTTATTATAGCATATTGCACAAATATATCCAACAGAACAGCGATTATTTATAAATTTTTCAGCCACACAGAAGGGAGCAGACAGGCCCGCCTTATTTTATGCCCGGTCAAACACTGCCAGGGATGTGACCCCTCCGATAATCAGAGTGAATCCCAGGATATCCATGCCAACAAAAATCTCTCCCAGCAGCAGTGCGGACATGACTGCCGCCACCAGCGGCTCCACACACGCAAACATGCTGGCTCTCACGGGACCCAGCATGCGAACGCCTTCCAGATAACATCCAAACGGAATAACCGTTCCGAAGATGATAACGGCCAGTGTCATGAGGACCGTTTTCATGTCCCATATACCGGGGACATGAAAAAAGCCCGTCACAGGTATCATAAGCAGTCCCCCTATGAACATTCCCCATCCCACTGTCTCCAGGGAGCCAAATTCATTCAGTAGTTTTTCCGGCTGAATATTATAGACAGCCAGAGCAACTGCGGCAGCAAGTCCCCAGAACAAAGCCCTGCCTGTGACGGCCAGACTGCCGGGATCTCCGTGAGTCGCCAACAGAAAAACCCCGGTGATGACGCAGACCAGAACGATCACTTCCAGGCGCTTCGGCTTTCTATTTTCTACTGCCAGACAGAACAGCATGATAAGCGCCGGGGCAATGTATTGGAGCACAGTAGCTGTCCCCGGATTAGAATACTGGATTGCAAGAAAATAAGACATCTGGCAGGCTGTCATCCCGAACAGACAGAACACAAGCTGACTCACTGCCGTTCGTTTCTTGTTCCAGACACGGAATATATCCCCCTTCTTTTGGACTACCGCCAACAAGAGCATGAGCAGTCCTGCCGACAAAAGCCTCAGCGTCACAAGCCAGACGGCCGTGAGCTGCTTTTCGTCAAACAGATATTTCCCGATAATCCCGGAAATCCCCCAGAAGATTCCTCCCAACATTGTAAAGATCACGCCTTTTGTATTTTGATTCATAGGTTTCCAAAATCCTTTCTCGTGTATTTCAGTTTATTATAATATAAAACAGTGTTTTGAGGAATTTGTTTTTACAGTATAATGATGAAAGAAGGATATTGTCTCTGCACGCAAAGGAGCCTGCCTATGTCCACAAATATCTTTGATTATCTCGCCTGGAGGGGAGATGTAAGCTTTCAGGAATGTGGGATGAATGAGGTTGACAGCCTGATTCTGTCCTGTCTTTCCTACATCCGGTTTCCGGGCATTGTCCCCGATATCTCGGAATCCGGCTCGGTGACAATAAAGGAGGCATCCGAAGCATTTTTCTCTCAGGACAAAGAAAACCGCAGCACCAGAACGAAAGAAGACGAAAGACTGCTGGATATTTCTCCGGAAATCGCCGCATGCTTCACCGTACTTTTTTCAGGCTTCTGGATGCGGTGAAAGAAGCATTGCTGAATGATCTCTAAAAGGATATCCCCTTGCGAATTTTTTTAAACTTCCATCACTATTTATACACAATTCGCAGATACTATGAAGACAGACCCGAAAACACTGTTTTTATATAGAGGTATCCTATGGAAACAAAAGATCATTTTGCACTTTCAAAACTGCTGGCCCGCCGAATGTTCCTGAACAATTCCAAAACCTTTGCATTTATCCTGGGAAATGTTCTGCCCGATCTCAATCCTTTCTCCTATCTGGGCGGCTCCAATGCCGCAGAACTGAAAGGACACAGTTATGACTCCCGCAGACATCTGATGGGACAGGCTTATTCGTCAGGCTTTCGGGATACTTTTGCCGGCTGGTTCCGGGCCGGTGAGATGATGCATTATCTCGCTGATTCTTTTACCCGTCCCCATAACAAAGAATTTCGCTATTCTCTGAAAGAGCACATAAAATATGAACGCCGGCTCCACCTGGTCTTCTCAAACTGTCTGAGAACGAATCAGATCAGCCGGCATATAAAATCGTGCTCAGGCATCTGCAGATTTGAACCATGGCTGGAAAACCTGCATCGGCAGTATATTCTCTCCTCCTCAACACCGGAAAGTGACTGCCGGTATATTCTTCACTCAGCCCTTATCGTATGCAAAGGACTGGCACAGAGAAATGGTTTTTTGTCCGGGAGATATCATGCTGTAAAACCGCTTTTATAAATTTCCCAGTCGATGTCTTTAAATACATTGAAAACTATACGCTTTAAGCCGCTTCCTTTGTCCAGATAAGCAAGTACCGTATTCAGCGCGATTTCTGCGGCCTTCCGGTTGGGAAAATGATATTCTCCCGTGGATATGCAGCAGAATACAATACTGTCCAGTTTCTTTTCCTCCGTCAGTTTAAGGCATGACAGATAGCAGCTTTCAATGGCTTTACTTTTCCTCTACGGAAAGCCATATTTCACAATGGAAATTATTATCGTAAATTTCAGCACTCGGATAAACCTCAATGCACATCCCGCCCGCAGGCTGATATTTACTGGTTGGAAAGAATTCTGTATAAATTTTCCGATACAACTCTTGAAACGCTTCTGGCATTCTCCCAGTACAAGGGAAAACTGCCCAAGTATTTGCAGGTACTTTCTCAATCGTCAATCCTGCTACCACATCGCCGCCTGTATAAGCCGCTCCGATTGCATAATCAAAGTCCCCCTCAATCGGATTGTCAAAGCATATCCCAACGATTGCTCCTCCGAAGATGTTTTCTGGATTGATATATTTGCACAAAGTATCAATCGTTCCATCTGCTCCGCAAGCCGCCCATGTTGCATGGATATTCTTCTGGCTGATTTCCTGTCCTCCTCCATATCTGGCTCGTTTGGCAATGACCTCAAACCCTTCTCGTTTCTCAATTCTGTAATCCATTGTTGTTCCTCCTTCTAATATGATTTTTACGGAAACTCTGGAAAAAGATCTGAGTGTAAGTTTTTCATTTTTCGCTTGGACTGGCGTAATTCCATGAAATTTTGTAAATGCCCTACTGAAGCTTTCTGGACTGTTATATCCATATTTTAGGGCTATATCTATGACTTTTTCATTTTCCGAAGATAAATCCGCTCCTGCAAGTGACAACCTCCTGTTGCGGATATACTCACCGATAGAATAGCCGCAGATAATATGAAAAACCCTCTGAAAATGAAAGCTCGAAGAATACGCCTGTTTTGCAACTTCAGCATAATCTATATCTTCGGTAATGTGGTTTTCAATATAGTCTATTGCCTTTTGCAATCCTTTCACCCATTCCATGTTTTTCCTCCTTCCGTAATCATAGTATAGTAAACAAACAATGTCTTTTCCTGATATTCTATGCTTTGCTTTGTTAAGTTTCAATTATCCTCATTTGACACCAATATCATGCAGTCTGTTATCTATCACGAATTTCTTTTTTCTTGGGTCACCCTCTGCACGGTAAATGATTAAACTCCCTAAATCAAAAATGGAACTCCAAACGGTTTCAAAGTCTGGCTCATTATCATATTGGCACATAAAGCCATAATCACCTTTTAAGAGATGTTTGGTGGTTTCAATATAATCATCTTTTATCTTCCCTGAAGAAAAACTGTCTATGACAACCTCGTACCGTTTGTGGGAATCATAGTCATTCCCATGTTCGTCATCATGCATTTTCATATCATCAGACGTAAAACTGTTGACCGTATAAACAATTCTTCCACTATCAAAAGTTTCTGCTTTTCGGATTTTTTTGACAGACGGCGTGCACTCAACCACTACCATTCTGCCGCTTTTATCTGCAAGTAAAATATTACAATTAGAAGCTATGGGTAAATTACAAAGCAATGAAATTGCCTGCTTCGTATCTTTCGCTTTTTCAAGCAAATACCTCACAATGAAGCAAGAATTAAATCCCGCCTGTATCTTTTGAGGAGCAGTCATCACAAATGTCATCGCAACTGCAAGACCATATTCATTCAATCCCTCTTCTCCGTTAATAAAAGATGACGTTGTAATATTAAACCGATTAGAAAGGGAGGCAAATCATTATTTCTCCCATATATCACCCTGTTCAAGCTGAAAATCGTCTAACTGAAGCGGAAAGGATATTTGACCTCTTTTAAAAATCTTTCCACGTTTCACTCCCATTTCATAATGGTCGCCTTTTAAGGTAATACACTAATTCCAATATTCCGCCCGGCTCTTGATTGGATAATCTGTATATTTTCCATAATTGATTTCCCTGCACCGTGGATTTCCAAAAATCAGGAACTGCCCTTAGATTTTCTTCCATATCCTCAACCATTGGAATACGGATACCCACGATACGCAAAGGCTGTTTTTCTGCAATGTGATACGCCATCGAACTTCCTCCTGATATTTTGATTGAAAACTGAATTGACGGATATGCCTGCAAAATGCTACCCATAGATTTTGCTGCTGTCGGCGTAATACCGTGAATATTTTGGAATGCCCGATTAAAAAGAAGTCGAAGAAGAATATCCATATTTCAGAGCAATATCTATTACCTTACAGTCCTTCCGCTGCAATTCAAATGCCGCCTGTGTCATTTTTCAGCAACATATGTATTCAGACAGTAACATACCCGAAACATACGAAAAAATACGTTGAAAATAATAGGGAGAACAACACGCAATGCGGGCTGCTTCATCATACGATATTTCCTTATCCAGATTATCTTCTATGTAATCAATGGCTGCTCCAAGTTTTTCAACCATTCCATCTTGTTACCTCCTTAAAAATAAGGATATCCTCAGGTCCCTCCGAAAGTAGAGTATTCTCTCACAGAGACCGGCCTGAGCTTAAAACCGATCCTGGACTCCATGGCGCAGTGGGGAACCGAATACAGAGACAAAACACGCCGTGGTGAAACCTCATTCCTTTGACACCACATCTATGATCACATATTCACAGTGTCCTCCCGTGCGGATCGGATATCCCCATCCCGCCATGCCCGATGTCACCACTGTCTGAAGATTTCCGGTCTTCCGGAAGCCATAGTTGATCTCATTGATTCCAAGAAGCTGCATCAACTGCCCGGTAGGCCAGATCTGTCCCGCATGGGTATGGCCCGACACCTGCAGATCGATGCCCTGCCTGTTATTTTCCTTCAGATCTCCGGGCTGGTGATCCATTAGGATTCTGAAACTGTTTTCCGGTGCATCTTTCATGATCTCTTTCAGACTCTTCCTGTCCTGGTCACCGGCATCCTTTCTTCCGATGATGCAGATATGATTCCCTGTCTTAAACACCTCATCCTCCAGCACATGGACTCCGGCTTTTTCTAAAGTATTCCTGAGATGTCCGGAAGTGTACTCCGGCTTTTCCCTGTATTGATTGGAATCATGATTCCCATATACATAAAAAATTCCGTAAGTACTCTGCATCCGTCCCAAAGCTTTGGCCGCCCGTTCCATCTCTACTCTCCCGGTATCCTCATCGAAGATATCTCCGGCCAAAAGAACCAGATCCGGCTCCTGATTCTGTATTTTACTGCACCAGTTCTCCAGGTCTTCGGCACTCATCGTAACGCCCAGGTGGATGTCCGACATCAGGACTATCCTGAGTGTTTCCTCTTGATGAATCTTAGAAGTCCCGATCCTGTAACCGGTCTTCTCAATCTTCTGCATATTCATATATCCGTAAGAAAAAACAACCGAAATGATGAGAAAAGACAGTACTCCGCTTCTGTAAATCAGATCCCATTTTTTGAAAACAAACGGTGCTCTTTTGATGAGAAAATTGACCAACTCAATGACCAGGGAGACTCCTGCAAGATGCAGGACGGCTACTCCTCCCCATCCATAGGCCGGCCAGGCAGAAAAAACACAGGCCAATGCCAAAGCCGCACTCAGTCCTTTCGCCAGGCGTACGTCCCTTTTTAAGAAAAGGCTCAGAATCCTGCGGAAGAAAACATATAAATATATTCCTGTCGGTATGAGGATCAGGATCGGCAGTATGAAAAATAACAGATACAATGTGGGGCCTCCTTCTGTTTATTACATAAATATTCAAACATCATTATTGATGTTTTTCCATGATAGCATTTAGACCCCGCTCAAAGTCAACAGTTTCACATAAAATAAAAACATATATTGATATTTTTAGGTACAGCTCTCCCAGGAGAACAAAGTGGGCAAGCCCTGAAATTAAACAGGGCTCTTCTTCGTCATTCTCTCTTACTCTTCCGGTGCTAAAGTGTCGAGTAAATATTCTTCCGCCTCTCTGCACCAAACATTATTGTTTGCCTTGCATATCTCTGCCAGATGTGCAAACATCTCGTTCTCTTTTCCCAATTCCTCAAAATCTTCAATGGCAGTCAGTTCCATCTTGATATGTGGGTAGATCAGTTTTTTGCCTCCCGGAAGCTTCGGCAGATTCAGGATCGTATCCGGTGCTGCGTCAATGCCTCCGATATGTGTAACCATGTAAGACGGATTGATCTTTCCTGCCGCAGACAGTTCCAGAGACTCGATCATATCCACAGGCGCTCCTCCTGAAGTTCCGCAGATGTGGGTTCCTTCGTAGTGGACATTGTAGAAATTATATTTTGCCTTGAAGTTGTTGTCCGTAGGCCCTGCAAAGAAATTCAGGCAGCCGTCGTTTCCTAAAAGATCGTCTCCCATCTCGATGAGGGATTCCACCGGCGCGAATACGAATACTTCATCATATCCCTTCCCGCCGTTTAATTCTTTCAGTTCTTCTGCCGCATTTTCTTTTCCTGCGGTGTTCACATAAATGAGTTCCACACCTTTAGAAGCCGCATCCTCCGGAGTAATCAGGGATTTTGCTCTCTCAAGCCTTTCTTCATTGATGTCCGTCACAACGATGCGCTTTGAATGATACGGCCCGTTCAGTGCATAATCAATGGCTCCGATCCCCATCGGACCCGCACATCCCAGAAGAGCCACACTTCCCCCGTCCTTTAATCCCATTCTGTGTTCATACACATACGGTGTTGTGTGGTAGGTAGCGTGAAATGCTCCGATGATACATGACATCGGCTCTGCCAGAGATGCATTTGCAAAATAATCACCGTCATACGGAAGTACACATCCAATGTCGATGGAAACCTTCGGAATAATACAGTAGGTTGCGTTTCCTCCATAGTATTCGTAGCTGTATCCGGCAGAATATCCGCTCGGAAGTCCCATAGCCGGCTGGAGTACGAATTTTTCTCCCGGCTTGAAGCGGTCTTTCAGCTTTTCTCCCACTTCTACGATGTATCCGCCGAACTCATGGCCGGTAATCGTCGGGTGCTCCGGACTCAGATCATCCGGCACCCTCTTGTGCTCCCCGCCCCTCAGTGCCGCCTTATAAGTTGACAGGCAAATGCTGTTTGACACAACCTTTACCAAGAGTTCCTCTTCTCCGATTTCCGGAAGGTCCACTTCCTTTACATAAACCTGATTTTTCCCTGCAAGAACTGCCGCTGTTGATTTCATCCTTTATCCTCCTCGTATAATCTCCGTCTGGTTCTACCTTTAACATCAAATCCCCATCCAGAGAAGTCTCCAAAACCCTTCTCACATTCACGCTGTCGCTGTTTATGTACCAGTCTTCTGCCTCTTCTCTCGTAAGGCCGCCCTTCATCTTCCTTCCGATCAGCCGTTCCTTTAACGTCTCTTCTTCAGAGCGGATTAATATCGTATAATCTGCGGTATCCTTTAATGTCTTCCACGGCTCCTCATCAAGGAGCAGCCAGTTGCCTTCGATCAGCACAATGTCCTTCGTAATTTTTTCCAAATCTTCCACCACATCGTGGATGTTTCTGTCATATATGGGCCAGAGAATATCTTCTTCTTTGATCCTTCCAAGCTTCTCCTCAAGCTTCCCGGTATTATAAGTTTCAGGACATCCCTTTACTTTCTTCATAGGAACTTCTTTTCCCATCACGACCGCATTGTGGGTATTAATGTAATCTGAGTGGTAGTGAAAACCATCCAGTCCTATCGCCTGTATCTCTGTCAGATCTTCCTGCTGCACAGCCAGATATTCCAGAAACTTGGACAGTGTTGTCTTTCCCACTGCCGGCGGCGCCGCCAGAAATACGATCAGTCTCCGGCCCAGTTTTTTCTGCATACCGGTGAATTTTCTCAGCATGGGCAGGAAAATGGTTTCTATGGTTTCCTCGCTGTAAAGCGTATTGATCTGAAATCCATTGACATCAAACACATACTCTTTCCAATTTTTCATGATCTACCTCATTAAATTTTGTTTACGTTGTTTTATGTCCGTTTATTTTTGTTTTATGGGTAAATTATATGATTTTTTCCTTGTTATGTCAATACTCTGACATAAATTACGTTTGTTTTTGTTGTTTTGTTTTTGTTTTTGTGGATTTAAATTTGAAATGAATTTGAATTTCTGTTATGATGAGTGTAACAGTAAAAAAGGAGGAACGGACATGGGAAAACTTCTCGCAAAAGAACGGCAGAAGGAAATCGTCGAATATATCAACAGTACAGGAAGTGCTAAGATCGGCGATCTTGCAGATAAATTTGAAGTGACAAAAGAAACCATCAGAAGAGACCTGACTCATCTTCAGGAGATCGGGGCTATAGAGCGCAGCCACGGGGGCGCCACCCTGGTCTCAAGCTTCCGCCCGATCCCCATCGAAACACGGGTCAGCGAAAACAGCTCCGTAAAGTATGCCCTCTGTGAGAAGGGATTGGAATTGATCCCGGAACAGGGTGTCATTTATCTTGACGCCGGAAGCACAATGCAGTGCATGGCACAGCTTTTAAGCCAGAAATCCGGTTATACCATTGTGACCAATGCCATCAACACCACTTACCATTTAAATAACGGCAACAACGTGACCATCTTAACCGGCGGCCAGCTGAACCCGAACAATATGTCCACAGAAGGGTTCCAGACCACCAACTTTATCAACACTATCAAGGTAGATATCTCATTTCTGGGGACCAGCGGATTTGAGCAGCACAACGGGCCGGCAGTCTCAGAATTCACAGATGCACAGATCAAGCAGGCCATCATCCCCCAGTCTAAGATCATTGTTGTCATCTCTGACAGCTCCAAGGCCCATATCTGCTCTTTAGTACAGTACGCTAACTGGAAGGATATCGACTACTTTATCACGGATAAAGAACTTCCGTCCGCTACCTATAAGACACTGAGTGAGCTCACGGAAGTTATCTTGGTATAACATGTTCCACATGATTTCCGTTCGGCTCTTAGAATGCCTCACTCCAATCATGTAGAACACGGACGCAGTATCTGCTAGATAAGCATGTCAAAACAAAAGGTTTCATGCAAAGGCAATTTTGCATGAGACCTTTTTTTATTCATAAAATCGTTTTACAAGATGATGAGGTAATTGAAATTTTAGTCAATTATTGGTATAATAATACAGTTACAAGAGAAAAGGGAGGAATTATGTATGAAATACTGTAAATTTTGCGGAAAAAGGTTAGAAGACGGGGAGGTTTGTACTTGTCAGATCAAAGAAGATGAAACAAGTTTCTTTCAAGATATTGATAAAAATAAAATTTCAAGCGGAATAAAAAAAGTATTAGTGAAACCTGCCTCCGGAGCAAAACAAATTACTGCATCGTTTTCGCTGAAAGAGAGTGCAGTAACTTGGCTGGGTGAGGGCATTATTACAGGCATTTGTTTGATGATACTTGTATCATCCACTTTAGGATCATCATATTTTGGACGTCAGATGGTCTCTTATCCAAAAATATTTTTCTATGCACTTTTGTTTGTCATTGGAATGAACGCACTGACGACACTTGTGCTTTGGGCATTGGAAAAAATGATAAGCAAGAGTGACGCAGCCTATGTTGATTTTATGACCGTACCGGCAACAACAGCAGCAATTAATATTCTATTTTTAGTACTAGGTATCATCTGCCTGTTATTAAATCCAGGATTCGGTATCCTTGTTTTCATCAGCGGGAAGCTTGCTTCTACTTTTTTGATGGGAAAAGCGGTTGATGAAGTGAAAGGCGCAGATAAAGAAAAAACTATGTATATTCTTGCGGTGGTATTTATTGTTGTGAGTCTTGTTTTATATATTGTTCTTAAAACATCTCTTACCAATATAGTAAGCAGCTATGGAAGAAATATGTTTATGGGATTATAGAGGAGAAGATAAAATTATGATTTGTCCAAATTGTGGAAAAGATGTACCCGACGGAAATTTTTGTGAAGAGTGTGGTTCCTCTTTGCATATAAAAAAAGAAACAAAAAGAAAACCGGCAAAGACAAAAAAGAAAGGGGAAGAATTCTCAAAGAAAGGTAAAACCATTATTGGAATTCTTATTTTCATTTTATGTATCAGTGTTGGTTTTTTTTACATAGAAGGAAGTAAATTTTAATACCGCCGAAAAAACAGCGGAGCAATATCGTAAGTATTACAACAATCAACAGTGGGATAAAATCTATGACATGACAAATATCACCGAAACAGAATTTATTACGAAAGCCTCTTATGAAAAAGTCATGGCAAATGTAACAGGTGAGTTAGGTGAGATCAATAGCAGTAATGATAAAGACTCAGCAGAAAAACAGGTTTATTTTGGGTCTGATTACTACTGCAATGTTCAAAAGTTAAATAAAAAAAGATATTTTTTCTTTGACCAGTGGGAATTAGCTGACTTAAAGGTTGATACTGTCCAAGTAGAAATTCCATATATTCAACAGTGTCCAGTTTCTATAGACGGAACTAGGATCAAAGATATTTATCTGAAAGAAGAGGAAGATGAAAAATATTATGATATTGAAGTATTAGAAGGCAATCACACTGTAACCTTTGAGGATAAGGATGATTTTTTATCACAAGATACTTATGAGTTAAACACGGGTTCTTTAAAAGAACTTTCACTTAAGTATAGCAATAAGCAAGTTCAGGCAGCAAAAAACACAGTGATAAATTTTTTAAAAGAGTGGACCAACTATCTGGGAAAAAAAGATGTTTCTGCTGATGAGATCCAAGATTATTTCTATTCAAAAGAAGATGCGGAAAGCTTTATCTCTTCCTATACTGTTTATGGAGGTACCAAGAACTCCAAAGCAGACATTCAGACTCAGCCTCAAACAGGTGAAATTATGGAAAGTCCGGCAAAGAACTTTAAGGAGCCTTATATTTCATTTAATGCAAGTTGTGAATATACTTATACAAACGAACTCTGGGGACAAGCTACAAAAGATACGCTCTCCATTGATGAAGATTTTTATATGGTGTTTGTGGATGGATCCTGGAAAATAGCTATGTAATCATAATGCTTTTTATAATACAGTGATACATTTGAGAAAGAAATGGAGATAAATATGAGACAAAAAGAAAAGAAAATCATTCTTGGTTTGAGCATTGCAGTCGCTTTATCCATTATTTTAAATATTGTTTGCTATGTGTCTGCAAATAAAGAACAGACGCCAAGCGCTCCCACAGTTGATAACGTCACAACTGAAAACACAGCTGCAGAGGCAGAAAAAACTACGGCAGCAAAAAAGACTACATCCGAGTCAGCTACAGAAAGAAAAAACAACGATAACACCAATAGTAAAATTGCAGTGGATGTCAACAGTACCAATGACTACAGCAAATGCCTAAATACCCAATTATATAAAAAGGTAACTTGCAATACCAGTGGGGGATATAGCTTTGTGTATCCTAAGAACTTCTTCAACCGTGTAGATATTAATAAAGATGGGAAATATGTTTTTTCGGCAGACGACGGGGTGACTGAATATACTGTATTTTCTCAAAAGGCAACCGCTGGATCCGCGCAGCAGGAAGTAAAAAATCTGGCGGAAGATTATAAAGATGAATTCTCCCACTTTTATTTTAAGTTTCCAACAGAGGGGGTTAAAAAGTCAGGAGCCTTTTGCAGAAAAATTTATGGCGGTCACTTAAATAGTGATAAAACCATAGGTCAATATATGATCATTGCTTCTAATGGAACCTATGATTACATTCTTAAATTTAAATATAAAGCAGATGATAAGAGTGATAATCCAAAGGGCCAGGCAGATTATATGGCTGACTGTTTTTACCGCGGAGCATCTTTCAGCGGTTCAACGAAGGAAATCCGAACATACAATGAATTTCTGTCTGACGAATCATAGAGGCTGCCCATGAAAAAACTAACATTCTTTGTTTTTGTTGTTTGTGGTGTGCTTATCTTTTTAATCTATGCAAAGAAAATAAATGTGCCGAATAAAACGGATAAAAGGACAGCTGCGAAGGCAACCGAAGTGACAGTTTCAAATAAGGATAAGGTTGAGAAAGTGAGAATAGAAATCGATCCCGGACATGGCGGTGTTGATACAGGTGCCCAGATTACAGCAGATGGGACAGTAACCTATGAAAAAACCTTAAATTTAAAATTATCTTTGTACTTGAAAACAGAGTTAGAAAAATATCAGGGAGTTACTGTTTCTATGACTCGCAAGACAGACAAAAATATATCTTTAAAGAAACGAGTGGAAAAAGCAAAAAAAGATCAGGCGGACGCATTGATAAGTATTCATCATAATGCCAAAGGCAGCATTGTTAATGCAAAAGACGGCGCTTACGTTTTGGTTGCCAGCGGAAATGAAAAAGAAAATCTGGCACAAGAGGAAGAGCAATTAGGTGCAAATATATTAAACCGCATCAGTGAACTTGGGCTGAAAAACAGAGGGCTGCTGCGTAGATTGTCTGAGACCAGGAATACCTATAGAAATGGCAGATTATGTGACTATTATGCGATCGTAAAAGGTGGAATTAATGAGGATATGATCGCTATTATTATTGAACACGGATATATGGATAATATAGATGAATTTCAATCATATTTTTCTTCCGATGAAAAAATTCAAGAAATGGCTGAGAAGGATGCCCAAGGGATTGCTGATTATTTTCATCTGCTAAAAGACTCGCATAAGGCAGCTAGAGCAACAATCAAAAAAAATATAAAAATAACAACAGTAAAAGATCCTAAAGGAAAAGACAATACGTATCAAACCAGGTCTTATCAATTAAGTGTAAATCAATAAAATTTTTGAACCTGTAAACGTTCTAAAAAAGCGGCAGAAATAAATTCCGCCGCTTTTTCTGATATCTGCTATTATAAAGTCTTTAACACATCCATAACCTCTCCTGCAGTATTGGCTGCCAGAAGCTTCGCTCTGAAGTCTGCTTTAATCAAATTTCTTGAGAGTGTCGCCAGCGCCTGTAGATGCAGGTTGCTGTCTGTATCGGTTGCCGCTATCATGAAAATCAGGTGTGCTTTTGTCCCGTCCTCGGCTCCGAAATCAAATCCTTTGTCAGACTTTCCGAAGGCCACCCGTGCAGTTTTTACTGCTGCGGTCTTGGCATGCGGGATCGCAATGTCAAATCCAAGTCCTGTGGAGGACTGTTCTTCTCTGGCATAGATCGCTTTTTTATAGTCGTCCTTATCAGCGAGCACTCCGCCTTCATCTAAAAGTGTTACCATTTCTTCAATGATCTGGTCTTTTGTCTCTCCCTGTAAGTTTAGATTTATTGTTGACTCATCAAATAATTCCATAATATTCATGTCATCACCCTTTCAACTATATTCATAATTAATATAATTTTAAATAACTATACATTATTTTGTAATATTGTTACTATATACTATTATTATGACAAATATATATACTATTTACATTAACTAAAGGAGAATCCGTCTATGAAAAAAATTACAAGCTATCTTTTAACTTTATTAATGGTTTTTACCTTAGCTGTTATACCTTCACAAAACTCTGTTAAAGCAATAGATTCTGATACATATAAAGATAAAACTCACCAATATTGTACTAAAATCAAAATCAAGCAGTACTATAGTTATAGCAAATGCAAAAGTATTGTTAAAAAAGCAAAAAACTACAAAGCAGCTACTCCTTATGCAAAAAACATATTAGCTCAAGGAAGTGCAAAAATTCCACTTAGTATTTTCTTAAAAAGCTTTAGCAATAGTTGTACTCAAATTAAAAATTTTTATCAAAAAGCTGTAAATAAGAAAAAGGGTGTAGAAATTAGTTACACGTATCACATTGGCAATAACTCAGCTGCTCATCATGCAGTAAATTTCACTAAAAAATATAAATAATTAATAATGATATATATATTTGTCTTACAAAGACACAATATACTCTGAGTATATTGTGTCTTTTTTATCTAATTAATTTGCGTCTACATTCTTTGCAGTAATTATATAAAGAAATGCACCAATAACAGATCCTACTAAAATACATCCAACCCATAATAACGGATGGTTTACTAATCTTAAAATTAAGAACCCTCCATGTGGAGCAGGAACCGTAATCTTAGTAATATAGCTTAAAATTGCAGAAATAGAAGATCCAATCATCAGAATTGGAAGTACTCTTACTGGATCTTTCGCAGCAAAAGGAATTGCTCCTTCTGTAATATGAGTACATCCTAATACATAATTTACCAATCCAGCTGCACGGTCAGCCTTTGTAAATTTCTTTGGCGCAACAGTAGCAGCAATTGCAATAATAAGTGGGGGTGTTATACACGCTGCAGATACACCAGCCATAAAATAATAGTTACCCTGTGCTAGAAGCGCTGTTCCTGTTACATAAGCTGCTTTATTAACTGGACCTCCCATGTCAAATGCAGACATACATCCTACCGCAAGTCCTAAGATAATCGGGCTGGAATTCTGCAATCCAGCTAAGAAATCCATCATTCCTTTATTTATACTTGAGACTGGATCTGCTGTTACCTGCATTACTATTCCTACAATTGCTACTGTAATAATCGGAATAAAAAAGATCGATTTTAATCCCTCCAATGCTCTCGGAAGTCCTTTTAAAGCGTTTACAACAAACTTACATAAGTATCCTGCAAAGAAACCTGCGATGATGGCTCCGATAAATCCAGACCCTGTGGTGTTGGCGATCATACCGCCTACAAAACCTGCGATCATACCCGGACGGTCACCGATTGACTGGGCGATGAATGCTGCCAGCACAGGAACCATCATTCCCATAGATGTACCGCCGACGGTCTTGATAGTGGCTGCTATTTCATTATACTGAGCATTTGTAGGGTCTGCTGAATAAATACCCCATAAGAAAGAGATGGCTGTCAATACACCACCGGCTACAACGAACGGAAGCATATGGGAGACACCGTTCATCAGATGCTTATAGATCTGATGTCCAATAGAATCTTTTCCTTCTTCTGCTTTCTTTTCGCTTCCGGCTGCCTTCACTTCCCCGCCTCTTACTGAAACGTTTCCATCAAGCATCTTCTGCACTAATTCTTCCGCTTTGCTGATCCCGTCTGAGACTGGCACTTCTATGACCGGTTTTCCGTTAAAACGGTCCATGTCTACATTTTTATCACAAGCTACAATAATTCCGTCACATTCAGCAATATCCTCAGCAGTCAATTCATTCTCGACACCAACAGCTCCGTTGGTCTCAACTTTCATTTCAGCGCCCAGCTTTTCGGCAGCTTCCTTCAAAGCTTCCTCCGCCATGTAAGTATGGGCGATCCCGGTTGGGCAACCTGTAACACCTAATAGTTTTTTCATATCATTTCTCCACCTTTCTTATTTTGATATTGTGAAAGTAAGTATCTACTTTGGCAAAATCACCGAGTGCGTTGCTCTCCGCCACATTTGCCCCTGTGGCAGCCGAACGCTTCAATGCATCCTCAACATTTTCCGGATGATCGAGCCAAAGGCTTAAAAAGCTTGCCAATGCGGCATCTCCCGCACACGCCGAGCTTAATAACTTAACCGGCTGGGAAGATGAGTAATACACATCTTCTCCGTTACTGAAATACGCTCCTTTGCTTCCGAGCGTCAGCAGTACATTCCTGGCCCCCTGTTCTTTCAGAAAGGTAAGGACATGCAGAATGTCTTCTTCGTCCTTGATCTTGATCCCGAAGATCTCTTCAATCTCTTCATCGTTTGGTTTGATCAGCAAGGGCTGGTATTTTAATAAGTCTTTGAGTTTCGGGGAGCTGATATCCAGCACCACATCAATGCCCCTCTTTTTACAGATTGACATAATACTTTCATAATAACTCGGTTCGATTCCAGGCGGAAGACTGCCGCTGATCACAAGGCAGCTCAGATCTTCGGCTGTCTCAAAAAGATTCAGCATTTCTTCCTGCTGGTCTCTTCCGACAAACGATCCGCTGTTGACAAATTTGAATTCGCCCTCTCCATCATTTAAAAATATATTGATCCTTGTTGTGTCACCGACCCAGACCGGCTTGACCGCCACCTGTCTTTTTTCCAGTTCCTCTACAATATATTTTCCCGAAAATCCTCCAAAAAATCCAGTAACCGTGGAATCAACCCCATAATGCTTTAATGTCAGCGTGACGTTGACACCTTTTCCATTGGGAGTGTAAACCGTATCGAATGTGCGGTTTACTTTTGCACGTTCCATTCCTTTTGTGGAAATGTTCATATCGATGGCAGGATTTGTAGTTAACGTATAAATCATACTGCTCCTCCATAGAATACAATCTCTTTTTACAGTCTTTATTATAGACAAGTATTCCATGAAAATCTTTTCATATCCTGAAAACGCATTCCGGCCGGACAAAACACCTGTATATGAAGGCATTCTGTCCGGCCGGGCTGATATGGTTTCTTTTATTTATTTGATGATCGTCTGCTTCAGAGCGTCAATGGAAGTCAGGACACCTGCCTCAGTACTCATGGTGAGATCTTCCATCTCCAGTGACACATATCCGTCATATCCCATCATTCCGCACACGGAGAAAAATTCTTTCCACCACTGCAGGTCTTTTCCGCATCCCACAGCCACATAATTCCACGTACGGTCAGCGACCTCTGTAACTGCTTTCCACTCCGGCAGGCCGTTGATATCCGCCATCCCTCTTTCAATTCTGGCATCTTTACCGTGAACATGGTAGATCGCGCCTTTAAGCGCCCGTGCAGATGCAATCGGATCGGCTCCCAAGGCAATTAAATGAGATGGGTCCAGATTGATCCCGATGATCGGGTCTACCGCCTCCCTCAGTCTCCAGAGTGTCTCCGGATTATACACCATCTGGCATGGGAACTCCTCGATGGCAATCTGTTCGATCCCATATTTTTTGCAGTGTTCCACAAAATCTTTCCACCAGGCAATGGTTGTTTTCCACTGGTATTCTACTGTGGGCTCCATATAGGCCGTCATGGTCACACTTGAGGTGATCCAGTTAGGCGTTGTGTCATTTTCATTGCCGGCAGGCAGGCCTGACATACACACGATCTTTTTCACACCCAGCCTGCTCGCAAGAATTACACAGTCATACATAGAATCTGAATATTCTTTTCCCAGCTCACAGGGCCATAGCTGGTTGCAGGAAGTGTTAAGCGCTGCGATCTCCATCCCTCTTTTTTCTAACTCTGCCTGATAAGCCTTCAGTTTTGAATCATCCTCCAGCAGTTCTTTCGTAGGACAATGCGTGCGGGCTCCCCAGCCTCCGGCCGTCATTTCCACTGCATCGATGCCCAGGGATCTCACCTTGTCAAGCATCTCCGTATAATTTAATTCTGCAAATACATCTGTACAAATCGCAAGTTTCATCAGCTTTCTCCTTTTTTAAATGATTGATTATCTATTACCTACAGGACATTTTACTTATAGAATTCCGGCATTTCGTCATATTCAATGGTCACAACCGTCTGTGTATCCCGGGCTTTGGATGCGGCCTTTGCAGTTACCTGGCCCACATATCCATCCCAGGCACCCGGTCCATCCACACGCCCTTCCCTGCAGGCATTGATCCACTCCTGGAATTCGATATTATACGCATCAATAAAACGTTCTGACCAATCGTGGCAGATCGGTGTTATCCGGGAATCGTTGCTTCTTACCATCGTGTTGGCCGGCTCCGGAAGATTCAAAGATCCTTCTTCACACACGACTTCACACTTGATGTCATATCCATAACGGCAGTTCACAAAGGATTCCACATCGATCCTGACACCTGATTCGGTTGTGAGATACATAATCTGGGGATCTCTAAGCTCCCCTTCTGCGTTGCGTGTTGTCTTCGGGAAGACCACCTCCGCGGTCTTATAGTTTTCACCAAGCAGCCAGCGGAGAACATCAATTTCATGGATCATAGAATTTTCAACAGGCATGGAAGTGGTAAATCCCGGGGCATCATAATTTCTATGTGCACAGTGGAGCATCAGAGGCATTCCGTATTCTCCGGAGTCAATGAGGCTTTTCAGCTGGCCGTATCCCGGATCATACCGGCGCATAAATCCAACCTGAACCAGCTGTTTTCCTCCTGAGATTTCTGCCTCCACGATCCGCTTGCATGCATCTGCCTCCGGAGCCAGCGGTTTTTCACAAAATACATATTTTCCGGCTTTGATGGCAGCCATCACATACTGTTCATGGAACGGATCCAGTGTTGTGACAATGACTGCATCGATGTCCTCTGAAGCGATCATCTCTTCTCCGCTGTCATAAGCAGCAATGCCGTACTGCTCTGCCACAGATTTGCAAAAGTCCGCATTTACATCGGCGCATGCTGTCACTTTTCCTCCCTGCAGCTTTGTGTTGATCCGCTCAATGTGAGACCTTCCGATGGCTCCTGTTCCTACAAGTCCGATTCTTAATTCTTTCATTTTCTATCTCCTTTTCTTATTCAATAGTTCTTTTCTTCTTACATTTCTCCCCGGGATTCTCTCTCTGCCAACTCCGCCATGATCTTCGGATAGATTTTATCCAGTTTATAGAAGATGAGGACAACCAGCGCGATGATCCATATAAACTCGGTTCCGTATTTGTAAATGGCCATGATCATGTGTTTCGCCGACTCCGGCTGTACTGCCCCTCCTGTGGAAGAGCTTATGTATCCGCTGGCATTGAGAAGCGCACTGATCAACGCACTCGTACACCCGACTCCCAGCTTAAATCCCAGCGATCCGCCTCCAAAAATAAGGCTTTCCTGGCGGATATGGCTTTTCCACTGTCCATATTCGATCACATCTCCCATCATTCCAAACACAACGGCTGTCAATGGAGCCTCCCCGAGCGCACGCAGGATGGAAGTCCCAAGTGCCAGCTGATAGCTGTGCGGATCAATAAAGAATAGTGCCTGGGAACCCACTGCCAAAACACAGCCTGCCAGGGAGAGATCCCTTTTGCTGAACCGTTTCAGCAGGAGCGGACATATCAGTGCTCCGGCGATCAGCGTAACCGCCTCAGCCATATATAGAGTGCTGTACATCCAGCTGTCATTCCCGAAAATATATTTACAGTAGTATGGAAGCACTGCCCCCACTAACGTCTGATGCACGCATGTCACGGTCCATAGAAGCAATGTCGCCCAGAAATACGGATTGCCCGCCAGGGCTTTTGCTCCTTTTTTAAAGGAAACCTTCGGAGCCTTTCTTTCTGTCTGGATATGGACCTGTTCCTTGCAATTCTTAAAACATATGATCAGCATTATGAATGCGATCACACACCACAGCATCATTGCTTTGATCCATGAGGACTGTGTATCTCCAAAAAACTTCACCACCGGCATTGTAAATGTAACAGCGATCAGCCTTCCCACCGGCGCCATTGACATGCGGACCACTGAGAGCAGGTCTCTTTCATGTGATTTCCTGGTCATCATTGTCGATAAGGTTCCGTAGGGAACATTGATCGCCGTATAGCAGACTGTTGTGCAGAGGTTGTATGTCACAAAAATATACCAAAACTGGATGGTTGCACCGGTCTGAGGCACAGCGAACATGGCGATGGCGCACAATACATAAGGCACAGACATCCAAAGCAGCCATGGTCTGGCCTTCCCCCACTTCGATTTTGTTTTATCCACAAGGATCCCCATGATGATATCCGATGAGCCGTCGAAAACTCTGGAGATCAGCATGACAAGACCCACTGTTGCGATCGGGATTCCTGCATAATCTGTGTAGAACAGAGTCAGCAGAGCGTTGATCATCCCACATACAATATTACATGCAGTATCTCCGCATCCATATGCAATCCGGTTCCGCCAGGTAAGTTTCACAGCTCCATGTACCTGTGCTGTTTGCTGGTTGTCCAAACTGTCTTTCCTCATATATTCACCTATTCACTTTCCTTCCTTTCTAAATCCCCACAGTATTTGTTAACTTTGCTTATTATAACTTCAGGTACAGTATATTTCTTGTGTATATTGATTAATCTTAGTCATTACCTCAAGCAATTTAAGTTATCTGTTCATGAACTTTAACTATAATAATCTTATCAATTCCACACAGAATTTGTTATTATTTTCTTGCCCTGTTTTCAGCTTATTTTTAAATGGATAATGGATTTGTTATAAAATCTTGCAAATCCTATGACATAAAAAAGACATCTGCTAAAAAAGCAGATGTCTCTCTCCACGACAAGGTTATTTAAAGTGACTCCGGTATTCTTTTGGTGATATTCCAATATATTTTTTAAACATTGCACTGAAATGGCAGCTGCTCCCGAACCCTAAATGCTCCTCGATCTCATGGATTGGTATGTGTGTATCCATAAGCAGCGTCTGGGCTTCCCCGATCCTTCGGTGGATCACATACTGCATCGGCGAGATCCCTGTTTCTTTTTTAAACATGTGGGAAAGGCCGGAAGGGCTGATATAAAACATTTCACTGATCTCTTTTAATGTCAGTGGCTGTGTATAGTTCTGATCAATATAATCCGTGATCCTCCGAATCAATTCCTCTCTCTTTCTGTTTCCCACTTCCTTGCCGCTGACCGCATCCTGATCGAGTTTTTCCTTGACGATCAAAAAAAGCGCCTGCGCCAGATGCTGGCAGACCTCCTCATGGGAAACATTTTCTGTAAACAGCTCATATAAAGTCTTCATCAGATATTTGATATGGTTCGATGAGCCGCCCATGTGGATCACCGGCTTATATCTGGGATCAAGCAGATAATTGTCTGGAAGGCCCGGAATGGAAATACCATTGAGGGCGCAGCAGTAGGTCTGAATGTTGTGCTGCTGAAACGGTGCCTCACCGTGCAGGATCCCTTCATTACAAATAACAATATCCCCCGGTACCACTGCATACTCTCTCTTTCCTACCATATAACGGCCCTCGCCGCTGTCTATATAAAGGATCTCAAGAATTCTTGAGTGTTTGTGCAGCATGTGGGCGTGGTTCTGGCTGTAATTTTCATCGATGAAATAAGTCTGTATTAAATTCGGCATACTCATAAGAAATCACACTCCAATACCGTATCATTGTGTTTTTCTTATATTATAACATGGTTTACTTCAACAATCGAGTAGGGGAGATTAAATCTCCCCTCTCACACCACCGTACATGCCGTTCGGCATACGGCGGTTCAACATAACTTCAAAGCATGACGTTCCATGTAATAATCGTAGCAACTCA
>OBZD01000469.1_pt1 | contig 22889 bp, 28 predicted proteins | sample 1501551 | NCBI WGS metagenome assembly OBZD01 (sample SAMEA2580221, study PRJEB22360) | human gut metagenome | biome: human gut; feature: human-associated habitat; material: faeces | place: Denmark | collected 2008/2010 | reverse complement strand
CTGGTACATACAGTGAGAAATATGGACACCGAAGACGGCATCTTAAAACAGCTGGCAGCCGGCGGGTTTAAAGATATCACAAGGATTGCATCATCCTCTCCTGTTGTCTGGGAGCAGATCAGTCTTTCCAATAAGGAAAACATAAGAGAGCTTTTAGTGCAGATCAAAGACAGCATTTCCGAAATGATCCATGCGCTGGACAGAGACGACCACAGTTATCTGAACGAGTATTTTAGAGAGGCAGGGGAGTACCGGGAGACCGTTCCGGACAGTGCCGTGGGACTGATGGAAAAATCTTATGAGATATTTGTAGATATTCCGGATGAGCCGGGAACATTGTCTACGACTACGACCCTGCTGGCGCTTAATAACATCAGTATTAAAAATATCGGAATCATCCATAACCGGGAGTTTGAGGAAGGTGTCTTAAAGATTATGCTCTATGATGATGTCTCCGCCAAACGCGCCAGAGAGATACTGCAGGATAAAAATTACAGTGTATATGAAAGGAACTAGAAATGAAACTTAAGAAAGTAGAAGGACTAAAAGGCACGATATCCACACCGGGAGATAAATCCATCAGCCACAGGGCGGTCATGTTCGGCTCTCTGGCAAAGGGAACGACACATATCACAAACTTCTTATCCGGTGCGGACTGCCTGGCTACCATAGACTGTTTTCGGGCAATGGGAGTCAGGATAGAACAGGACGGCACAGAGGTTACGGTACACGGCAACGGCCTCCACGGACTTAAAAAACCTGAGAAACAGCTGGATGTGGGAAACAGCGGGACGACGACCCGGCTGATCTCCGGGATTCTCTGCGGACAGGATTTTGAAGTTACGCTTTCAGGCGATGCATCTTTAAACAAACGCCCCATGGGGCGCATCATGAAACCGCTCTCTGTGATGGGAGCAGAAATTGAGAGTGTCAGCGGAAATGGATGTGCTCCGTTAAGGATTAACGGAAAACCGCTGAAGGCGGTCCACTATGAATCACCGGTGGCATCTGCCCAGGTGAAATCCGCAGTTCTTCTCGCCGGACTTTATGCAGACGGCAAAACGAGTGTCACAGAGCCTGCACTGTCCAGGAACCATACGGAACTGATGCTTGAGTCTTTCGGAGTTCAGGTAATGTCTGAGGGTACAACGGCATCCGTGATGCCGCCAAAAGAGATGACGGCCACGGACATTGCAGTGCCGGGCGATATTTCATCTGCAGCGTTTTTCATTGCTGCGGGACTTGTGACCCCGAATTCCTGTATTACTCTAAAACAGGTTGGTATCAATCCTACCAGAAATGGCATTTTAAAAGTATGCGAAGCTATGGGGGCAGATCTTACGATGTCCAATGTAAAAGACGATAACGGAGAACCGACGGCAGATATCACAGTAAAAACAAGCAGGCTGAAAGGCACGGAGATCGGCGGAGAGCTGATTCCCACACTGATTGATGAAATCCCTGTCATTGCATTGATGGCGGCTTTTGCAGAAGGCGAGACCGTCATCAAAGATGCGGCAGAACTTAAAGTGAAAGAATCTAACCGGATTGATCTGACCGTGGATAACCTGGTGAAAATGGGAGTCAATGCCGAGGCCACCGATGACGGAATGATCATCCGCGGCGGAAATCCACTGAGGGGAGCGTCTATCCACTGCAAGTATGACCACCGGATCGCCATGACATTTTCTGTCGCAGGGATCAATGCACAGGGAACGACGGTCATTGAGGATGCAGAGTGTGTGGACGTGTCATATCCCAACTTTTATGAGCAGTTACATATGCTCGCCGGACAATAGGATTCTTCCATTGACAAGCTGGAAAATTCTTCATACAATGGAGACAGCAGTGACAGAAAATTGACAGAATCAAATAGTGGGAAGGGAAGGATCGCAGAGTATGAAAGAATCAAGAGTGAAGATCCTGCGTCTGACAGCGTGGCTGGTTGCCAGTGCCATGTTTGTCAGTTTAAGCAGTGAGGCAGTGGTGCGGGCTGCCCAGAGAAGAAACAGGATCGCAAAAGTACAGCCAAAGACCGCTGTGACAGAAACAGAACAGAAGGCAAAGACAACAAAAGCATCAGAAGAATATAAGGCTTTTTGGTTCTCGTTTTATGATTACGATGAATATCGTGACACCTATAAAAAGAATAACGCATCAAATTTCAAAAAGTATTTTACAAAGGTTGTAAACAAGGGAAAGAGCCTTGGCATGAACCGTGTGATCGTTCAGGTAAGGCCGTTCGGTGATGCCATCTACAAGTCCAAGTACTTCCCATGGTCCAAATATATTTCAGGAAAACAGGGCAGAAGCCCGGGATATGATCCGTTGAAGATTATGGTATCCGTGGCACATTCCAAAGGAATGGCTATTGAGGCATGGGTGAATCCTTACAGGGTGACCAAGGGCAGCACCAGCTATAAAAAGCTGTCAAAGAACAACCCGGCCAGAAAGTGGAATGCAAAGAAATCTACAAGGAGGAATGTACTTTCCTACGGAGGAAGCCTTTATTACAACCCATCCAAAAAGGGCGTTCAGAACCTGATCGTGAACGGGGCAAAGGAGATCGTCCAGAAGTATGATGTGGACGGTATCCATATGGATGACTACTTCTATCCGAGTTTTACAAAGAAGAATGTCAAGAAAGCATTCGATGCAAAAGAATACAACAAGTCTTCCTACAAAAAGAAGAAAAAAAGCATTTATACATACCGAAGGGCTCAGGTAAATAACCTGGTCAAGAGGATGAAAAAGACGATCAAAAGCGTGGACCCGAACGTGACCTACGGCATCAGTCCGGCTGGAAACATTGACAATCTGACCAGCAAGTATTCTTACTATGTAGATATTTATAAGTGGCTGAACTCCACGGCTTATGTGGATTATATCTGTCCTCAGATCTACTGGGGATTCAAACATCCGACGGCTGCATTTGACAAAGTGACGAGACGATGGGTGAAGGCTGCAAAGAAGAAAAAAGTGAAGCTCTATATTGGGATCGGAGTCTACCGGGCAGGCCACAATGCGGGACAGAACCGGGCAGAGAGAAAAGAATGGAAGAGTGACACGAAGGTGCTGAAAAAACAGGTACAGTATGGCCGCAAGTACAAAGTGGACGGATTCGCATTTTTTGACTACCAGGACCTTAAGAGCAAGGCAAGCAGAAAGGCAGTGAACCAGCTGAAGACAGTATTAAAGTAAAGAAAAAATTTTCAGAGATTATTCAGAATTATAAAATTCTGAATAATCTCTTTTTTTGTAATATAGATCGATGCTGTGCCCGGTCTTCTTCACAAAGATCAGCGGTGCTGTTTTTTCTGCCTTCTGGAAATAACAGAATCAATCAGACCATATTTTAGTGCTTCTTCAGCACTCATAAAATGATCCCTGTCAGTATCTCTTTCAATTTCTTCGATACTGCGTCCTGTATTTTCAGCTAATATTCTGTTTAATCTTTGTTTGTTTTTTTGCATATAATCAGACATTATTTTTATATCGCTTGCTTGTCCTTGAATACCATTACCATGTATAGCCGGCTGATGTATCATAATTTCAGCATTGGGTAACGCCATGCGCTTGCCCTGTGTGCCTCCGGCTAACAAAAAAGCTCCAAAACTTGCAGCTAAACCAACGCATATTGTGGCAACATCACATTTAATGTATTTCATGGTGTCATAGATTGCAAAGCCGGCAGTTACGGAACCTCCCGGACTGTTAATATAGAATTGAATATCTCTGCCTGGGTCCTGGGCTTCCAGAAAGAGCATTTGTGCTACAATTAAACTGGCAGAAGTATCACTTACTTCTTCACCTAGAAAAATAATTCTGTCTGACAGCAAACGTGAGAAAATATTATAGCTTCGTTCTCCCCGGTTCGTTTGCTCAATGACATAAGGAATTGTACTCATGCAGCCAGCTCCTTCTCTTTAATCCTACTGATAAATCTAATATTTTGTGCAAAATAGAAATTTCCACACAAGAATATTCTATTTTGCTTTGGCACAAAAACCCTTTTATTTCTATAAATTTTGGGCGGATATACATATAACTGCTTAAAAGCAAGTGAAAATGCCTGCTGAGAGTCATATCCGGCTTCATAAGCAATTTCTGTAATAGGCTCGTTTGTTTTTATCAGTTTTTCCGCAGCAATGGTAAGCCTGCGGCTTTGCAGGTATTTATAAATGGTAATTCCGGTACGTTCAGAAAATATGCGATTCAGATAAAATTTTGAGTAACCAACATTTTTAGCAATTATATCTACACTAATTTCTCTTTTGATATTATCCTCAATGTAATTCACGACTTTTTCTACAACCTCTTTTTGCTGTTTCATAGTTTCACCTCCTTCTATCATTATAATTAGTATGAGTTTCCGTGTCTTAATAAAAAATGCTGTTTTACTGCCCACTTTACTTTTTCATGATATGTCACAAGTCTGCAACAATCATCTCTTTCGCACTGTTTTGAATACTTTTGGCATCCTCAGCCAAAATATCGGAATCTGTGATCAGCAGGTCAACGTCACGGACCGGATTTCCCTGAAATGCTTTGTGAAGTCCCTTGTCCGGTTATCAACGTAACATCATTTATAACAGGGACACGGAAAGATAAAACAGTGCTTAGAATGCTGGAAAACTAAAAAATGGACTGCCGTATGATTGGAAGACAACATCTAAAAGGGGCATATCACATAAAATAACCTGTGTGATATGCTCCTTTTTCACGGACAAAAAAAGTATTTGCATTGACATATTATAAGAAAGAGTATATTATATATCATATAGTATTAATAAAAGTATAATATGGGAGCGTGTCTATGGTATTTAATACAGGAGCTGCTTTGCTGGACGCCATTGTCCTGGCAGTAGTCTCAAAAGAAGAAGAAGGATCCTATGGGTATAAGATTACCCAGGATGTAAGAAAAGTCCTGGATGTATCAGAGTCCACTTTGTATCCCGTGTTGCGCAGACTCAGAAAAGAAGGCTGCATGGAGGTTTACGACAGGCAGTGCGACGGGAGAAACCGAAGGTACTATAAAGTGACCAGTCAGGGTATGATTCAACTGAACTTATATAGGACAGAGTGGAAATCTTACTCATTTAAAATTACGAAAATATTTGAAGGAGGGGCAGTCCATGAGTAAAAAAGAATTTCTGGACCAACTGGCATATTTGCTTCAGGACATTGCGCCGGAAGAACGGGATGATGCAATTGGATATTATGTGGATTATTTTGAGGAGGCGGGCCCGGACCGTGAGCAGCAGGTGATCGAGGATTTGGGGAGCCCTGAAAAAATTGCCGCCATGATCCGGGACTCACTGAACGGGACGACCGGAGAAGAAGAATATACAGAAAACGGATATCACAACCAGAGATATGATGAGAACACGAAAATGCCTGAGAAGGCAAAGAAAGAATCAGGATTTCATTTCAAAGGGAACCGGGACCGGAATCTGATCCTTATCGTTTTGATCGTTGTGGGCACAGTGGTACTCGGTCTTCCCCTGATCGGTGTGATTGGAGGAACTGCGGTCGGGATCGTCGGTATATTTTTCGGCTTCATATCCGGGGTTGCCGGAATCAGTGTGGGGCTTCTGGCAGGAGGGTTCGGTGTATTCGCTGCCGGAATCGTAAAGATGTTCACGAAGCTTCCCACAGGATTTATGATGTGCGGCGGCGGTTTGATCATGATGGCAGTGGGCCTCTTGTTCTGTGTACTTTTTGTCTGGATACTCGTAAAAGTATTTCCTCCTTTGATCAGAGGAGTCGTAGATCTGATCCGGAGGCTGTTTCATAAAGGGGGAGAAGAAGCATGAAAAAATTTTATAAGATCTGCCTGATCATCTGTCTGGTATTTACTGTTGCAGGAGCTGGCTGCATTATCGCAGCGGCGGCTATGGGTTTTTCCTTCACGGATACTTATGACTATGTCAGAGACAAAATAAACGGGTACACAGGCAGATATGAAAATGATGAGGCAGAGCGGCTGGAATTTCCGAAAGCCAAAGTAAAGAAGATAAAAATAGCGGTTGGAAGCAGGGATTTGTCCATCGTCAGAGGAGAGGGGAGTCAAATTGTGTTCACAACAAAAGGAAGCCGAAAATTGTTTCAATCCCGGCTTGATGAAGGTCTCAATGAACTGACCATCCGGTCAAAATCTTCGGTTCACCGTCCCTTTTTCTTTGATTATGGATATGAACAGGCAGTTTTGAGCATACCAAAAGATATGAATCTGGATGTTTTCAGTGTGGATGTAGGAAGCGGAGATTTTTCATCAGAGGAGTTGTCTTCCAAAAACATGAAGATCCAGTGCGGAAGCGGAGACATCAAATTGTCTGGTCTCAGGTCTGATAATATTGATATCCAGTGTGGAAGCGGGGATGTGGACGCAGATATATGGGACGGCAGAGAGAACTACAAATATAATATTAGTGTGGGAAGCGGAGATGTGGTCTTTGACGGACACGAACTGGAACACAGCAATAAAGAGGGTTCCTGGGGAAATGGGACGAAATTCATAGGTGTTGAATGTGGAAGCGGAGATATCGACATCAACTTTTTGAACAATGTATAAGGAGGAGATTTTCATGAGCAGTAAACGATTATATAAATCAAGAGAGGACAAAATGGTCTGCGGCGTATGCGGAGGAATCGCAGAATATTTCGATGTGGACCCGACCTTGGTACGATTGGGCGCCGTACTGTTGGGCTGTTCAGGAACCGGAATATTGGTTTACATCGTGGCGGCAGTCATCATACCCGAGAGAAGGTATTAAAAATAGTAATTGCATCTGTTGTCAAAGCTATGATATAATATTATCCGAAAAAGACCAAGTCAAAAGGCTTGGTCTTATATTTTGACAAAGAGGAGAAATCATATGAAAACACCAATTTTGATCGCCATGATTGCCTACATGGCAATGGTTGTGTACATCGGAGTGATTTACAGCAAGAAGAATAAGACTTCTGAAGACTATTTTCTGGGAGGAAGAGGACTCGGTCCCTGGGTTACGGCAATGAGCGCCGAGGCTTCCGACATGAGCAGCTGGCTGTTGATGGGGCTTCCGGGACTGGCTTATGCATCCGGCTTCAGCCAGGCGGGATGGACTGCCATCGGCCTGATTTTAGGAACCTATTTAAACTGGAAGATCGTTGCAAAACGTCTCCGCCGCTATACGGAAGTTTCCAACAACTCTATCACGGTTCCCGACTTTTTCAGCAACCGTTTCAAAGATGAGAAGAAGATTTTAATGTTTGTCTCATCCATCATGATCCTGATCTGTTTTACGGTATATACAGCATCCGGATTTGCGGCCTGCGGAACTCTGTTTAATTCAGTATTCGGGCTCAATTACCAGGCAAGCATGATCGCCTGCGCGGCAGTTATCGTCATCTATACATCGATCGGCGGATTCCTTGCCGCCAGTACTACAGACCTGATCCAGGGGCTTTTAATGTCCTTTGCGATCGTCACAGTCCTGATCGTGGGAGTTGCGGCTGTGGGAGGCGTCGGAAATGTTGTGGAACACGGCAAGGCTATGGAAGGATTCTTTGATGTCATGAAATATCATGATCCGGCCACCGGACATGCCGTATCCCAGGGTGTAATTCCCATCCTTTCAGGACTTGCATGGGGACTTGGATACTTCGGCGTACCGCATATCCTGGTACGTTTTATGGCCATCAAGAATGTAAATGAGATCAAGAAATCCAGAAGGATTGCTATGGTATGGGTGATGATCTCACTGACTGTGGCTGTGTGCATCGGATTTACCGGAGCGGCTCTTTATCCGAACGTAGCGGAGCTTGCAGGCAGCGGAAACCAGAGGATTTTTATCTATATGACGATGCACCTGTTTAAAGGAATTATTCCTTTGCTTTTTGCAGGTATTATTTTGTCAGGAATTCTGGCAGCAACCATGAGTACATCAGATTCCCAGCTATTGATCGCTTCTTCCTGTGTCGCGAAGAATATGTATCAGGGATTCTTTAAGAGAAAAGCTTCCGAGAAAAAAATTCTTATCATTTCCAGGGCTACCACAGTTGTCATCGCGGCCATCGGAGTTATCATTGCACTGGATGAAAACAGCTCCGTATTTAAGCTGGTGGAAAATGCATGGGCAGGATTTGGCGGAGCGTTTGGTCCGTTGATCTTATTTGCACTGTTCTGGAAACGCACCAATTTAAAAGGAGCAGTTGCAGGAATGGTCAGCGGCGGTGTCATCGCCCTTGTTTGGCCGTATACGTTTGCAAAGCTTGGCGGGATTTTTGAAATTTACTGCCTGCTGCCTGCATTTATCGTGTCTTCTCTGATGATCATCGTTGTCAGCCTTTTGACAGAAGAACCGACCAAAGAAATGCAGGAAGAATTTGAAGAAGCAAGAAAGCCTCTTTAAAGTTTGAAAATTATGCGTTATGATATGGATATGGTAAGTTTTACATAAAGAAAGGGGAAAAAGCAGTATGTTAAATGAAAAAGTAGCACAATTGATGAACGATCAGATCAATAAGGAGTTTTATTCTTCCTATCTGTATTTAGATATGTCCAATTACTATGTGGACAAAAATCTGGACGGATTTGCCAACTGGTTTAAGATTCAGGCACAGGAAGAAAGAGATCATGCCATTTTATTTATGGAATATCTTCAGGCAAACAGCTGCAAAGTAACACTGGAGGCAGTCGCAAAACCGGATAAGAGCTTTGAAGAACCGATGGACCCGCTCAAAGCAGCATTGGAGCATGAGCAGTATGTTACTTCTCTGATCAACAATATTTATGATGCGGCATATCAGTGCAAGGACTTCAGGAGTATGCAGTTCCTGGACTGGTTTGTGAAAGAACAGATGGAAGAGGAGAATAATACCGATTCCCTCGTTCAAAAATTTGAAATGTTTGGGACTGATCCGAAAGGCTTATATATGCTGGACGCAGAGCTTCAGACAAGAGTCTATGCCGCTCCGTCACTGACTGTTTTATAAATTTCATAAAATTTTCCGGGATTGCCTTTTTGTTAGGCAATCCTTTTTTTGGCGTTCATGACTCTGATTCCATAATATAAATAAAAGCTGATCTGCACATTCTATGGATGTTCACATAAACTGATATTAACAGAAATGAAAGGAGATATTTCGTTGGAAAAATACAATCAGCATAGATGCTCATGCGGACAGCCGGCACCATATGAGATGGAACGTACCTGCGGGTACAATTCAAAAATGAAAAGAAATGGTAATTACGGTCACCGCCACGACGGCGTGGATTCCATGGCACTCGCAATGGCATATGTGCCGTGGCAGCATTGGGATCAGATCTATTGCCCTGAAGAGGGATTGGCATGCGGTACCATTTTCCCGGAACTTAACAAACCATTTTATGGGAAAGCGGGGTGCAGACGATGAATAAATATGATCAGGAAAAATTATTGAGATATATTGATGCAGTCAGCTTTGCCTTGATTGATACGACACTGTACCTGGATACCCATCCGGATGACCAGGAGGCAATCAGTCACTTTAATCAGTACCAGTGTGCCAGAAATAAGGCTGTTAAAGAGTATTCCCAATACTTTGAGCCATTAACAATTGATTCTGCAGAGATTACTGACACTTTCACCTGGGCAACCACGAAATGGCCTTGGCAGAAGGAGGGATGTTAGCCTATGTGGAATTATGAAAAACGTTTGGAATATAAAGTCAACATCAGAAAATGTGATCCGATGCTTGCGAAAGTGATCATCACTCAATACGGCGGACCGAACGGTGAACTGGGCGCTTCTATGCGCTATCTGTCACAGAGATTTGCGATGCCCTATAAAGAAGTATGCGGCGTGCTTACAGATGTGGGAACAGAAGAACTTGCCCATCTTGAGATGGTTTGTTCCATTGTTCATCAGCTCACACGTGACCTTACGCCCGAGCAAATACAGGCAGCCGGGTTTGACCAGTATTATGTAGATCACACAATCGGTATCTGGCCACAGGCAGCCAGCGGAGAACCATTTACCGCAGATTTCTTCCAGTCTGTGGGAGACCCAATTACAGACTTGACAGAAGATTTGGCTGCTGAGCAGAAAGCAAGAACAACGTATGACAACCTGCTCCGTCTGATTAAAGATCCGGATGTCAGAGATCCGATTGCTTTCCTCAGAGAGAGAGAAATTGTCCACTTCCAGCGGTTTGGTGAAGCTCTGAGGAGAGTTCAGGATCATCTTGATTCTAAAAACTTCTACGCTTTCAACCCCGCTTTCGACTGCAAAACCAAATAATTACGAAGTTTTTTCTCGTTTTAATCGGCAGGACCTTTGTTCTGCCGTTTTTCTTTTTCGTGAATTTTTAAGAAATTCTCTATATTATAAATGGTCTTTTCATTTATAAAGTGTTCTATTTTTTCTACCTGTTCCAGTTCATCTTCGCTTTCATTGATCATGCACAGGAACCGGTTCAGGATATCATGCCGGAATAAAAGATAATCCCCGGCTTTTCTGCCTTTGTCGGTGAGCCGGATATATCCGTATTTTTCAGATAACAGATATCCCAGGTCCTTTAAATTTTTTACCATCTTTGATGCAGAGGAAGGCTTGACATGGAGCATGTGGGCCAGCTGGTTTACCCTGACGACTTCTTCTGTCAGGAGCAGGCGGCAGATCATTTCCAGATAGTCTTCCATAGAGGCCGTCATATTGTGGGCCTCTCCGTTCTGATACCCTTTCAGTGTATAAAATCCTTCTTTTTTTTCCATGAGCCGCTTCCTTTTCATAAAAATATTGTAACGCCTTATTTTGTCCCTCAATATAATAGCATTGAGAAATAAAGTTTCCCTATCCTAATGGATATTAAGGAGTGAATCGTTTTATGAGTCAGAATTGCAGTTTAAATGAATTAAATCCGGGTGAAATCGCGGTGGTAAAAGAACTTAAGATCAGGGGGAGCATCCGCAGGAGGCTTCTGGACATTGGACTGGTGAAGGACACTAAGGTAGAGTGCGTCGGGAAGAGCCCGGCAGGAGACCCGGCGGCCTTTTTGATCAGGGGTGCGGTGATCGCGATACGGTCTGAAGATATGAAAGATATTGTAGTAAGGATTTAAAACAGGAGGACATAATGCGATGGGACTGACCAGTCATTCCACCGGAATGAAATCCGTAGATTCGGGGCTGAACGTAAAAAAACAGAATCCAAAGGACAAAATTGTTGCCATAGCGGGGAATCCCAATGTGGGGAAAAGTACGGTGTTCAACAATTTGACGGGAATGAGACAGCACACAGGGAACTGGCCGGGAAAGACAGTGGCAAATGCACAGGGGTACTGCAAAACAGAGAAGAATTCCTATGTCATGATCGATATACCCGGCACCTACTCTCTGATGGCACATTCCGCGGAAGAGGAAGTTGCCAGAGATTTTATTTGTTTTGAAGAACCGGATGCGGTCATCGTTGTATGTGATGCCTGCTGTCTGGAGAGAAACCTAAACCTGGTACTCCAGACTATGGAGATCACAGACCGGGTCGTAGTCTGTATCAACCTGATGGATGAGGCGGGAAAGAAGGGAATCTCGATCGATGTCCGGGCGATCTCAGACAAATTGGGGGTTCCGGTGGTGGCAGCGGCTGCCAGAAGCGGAGAGGGCCTTGCGGAACTGATGAATGCCGTCGATGCCGTTGCCGACGGCAGATGGGATCAAAAGCCTGTAAAACCATTGTATGATTCTTGTTTAGAGGATGCACTGAAAAATCTCAAGCCGGTGGTGGACCAAAAGGTATCGGGCAGGTTTCCGGGCCGCTGGTCTGCACTTATGCTTCTGGAGTCAGATCCTTTTCTGCTTCTGGAGATAGAACAGCGGCTGGGCACCGAGCTAAGAGAAGATCCGGATATGAAACAGGCTGTTAAAAAAGCAGAACAGATTCTTTCAGAAGACGGAACAGAGGATCTGGAAGACAGGATTGTCTCAGGGCTGGTAAAAACAGCTCAGGACATTTGTGCCGATACAGTCCTGTTCGGGACAAAAGATTATATAAAAAGGGACCGGAAGCTGGATGATATTCTGACCAGCAGGAAAACCGGATATCCGGTGATGATCGGACTTTTGGCCATGGTACTGTGGGTTACGATCGTTGGAGCCAACTACCCTTCAGAACTGCTGTCAAAGGTTCTGTTTTGGGCGGAAGACCGCCTTGCCGGGCTGTTTCTTAATGCGGGACTGCCTGCATGGCTTTGCAGTATGCTGTTCTCAGGAGTTTACCGGGTTTTAGCCTGGGTCGTATCCGTCATGCTGCCGCCCATGGCAATCTTTTTTCCTCTTTTTACACTTCTGGAGGACGCAGGATATCTTCCGAGAGTCGCATATAATCTGGACCGGTCCTTTAAAAGATGCTGTACATGCGGAAAACAGGCACTTACTATGTGTATGGGCTTTGGATGCAATGCCGCAGGGATCGTTGGGTGCCGTATCATTGATTCGCCCAGGGAAAGGCTCATAGCGATCCTCACAAACTCATTCGTACCGTGCAATGGCAGATTTCCGACGCTGATCCTTATGATCACCCTGTTTTTTGTAGGGACAGGAGACGGACTGCCCGCCTCCATCGGCTCGGCGGTGCTGCTTACGCTGTTGATTCTGCTGGGGGTATTTATGACCCTTGCAGTTTCAAGACTGTTGTCAAAAACGGTGCTCAAAGGAATGCCGGCATCTTTTACGCTGGAACTTCCGCCGTTTCGGAGGCCTCAGATCGGGAAAGTCATCGTAAGATCTATTTTTGACCGGACTTTATTTGTCCTGGGCCGTGCGGCGGCAGTGGCTGCACCGGCAGGACTGCTGATCTGGATTCTGGCCAATATTTCAATAGGGGAAACAACCTTGCTTTGCGGATTTACGGAGCTGCTGGACCCGTTCGCGAGAATGATCGGACTGGACGGAGTGATCCTGGCTGCGTTTATCCTCGGGTTTCCAGCCAATGAAATTGTCGTGCCGGTGATGATCATGGCATATTTGTCTCAGGGGATAATTACAGAACCCGGAAGTGTGGAGACGATCCGTCAGCTTCTGATACATAACGGCTGGACACAGACGACGGCCCTGTGTATGATGCTGTTTTCTCTGATGCACTGGCCGTGTTCCACGACGCTCCTCACCATTAAAAAGGAAACAGGAAGTCTCAAGTGGACGTTTGCTGCTTTTCTGCTCCCCACCGCAGCCGGCTGTCTGTGCTGCTTTTTCGTAAAGAATATGACTCAGCTTGTTCATTATATTTTATGATAAATATAACCAGGCGTTAAAATAGCTTTTCTGAGCTGGATTTAATCTGATCATGACAGAAGTCTGGGGATTTGCGGGATGGGTTGTATGGTGTCTGGGTTCTATGATTCGCATAGCAGCTGCACCATACAGCTTTTTCCGATTTTTTGATTACTTGATTGCCGAAGCTTTTGTTTTGGTTTATGGAGGAGGAAGACTTGATGTTGGTTGTGAATCCACACATCGAAATGCTTTCTGTCAATGGGGTCAAGCCCTCTAAAGAGACCATTCGAAATGGTACTTATCCTTTGAATGTCTATACTTATGCAGTGACACTGAAAAGCAATAAGAAATAGAAACTAACAAATATTTGGTTTTCATGGCATTTCTTTGTTGCTTCTCTGGTGAATTCTTGTTACGATACTGTTATCTTAGCGAAAAAGAAAGAAGTATGGGAAAGATGAGGGGAATATGAACATCATTATCGTAGGCTGCGGAAAAGTCGGCCGTTCTTTGGTAGAACAGTTAAGCAGCGAGAATCATGATATATCCATTGTAGATCCAAAGGCATACGTCGTTCAGTCAATGGTAGATATGTATGATGTATTTGGAATTGTGGGAAACGGGGCAAGCTATAATGTTTTAACGGAAGTCGGAGTGGAAGAGGCCGATCTTTTGATTGCGGTGACGAATTCGGATGAATTAAACCTGCTGTGCTGCCTGATCGCTAAAAAAGCCGGAAAATGTGCCACCATCGCAAGAGTCAGCAATCCGGTTTATTTTGATGAGATCAATTTTATCAAAGAAGAGATGGGGATTTCCATGATCATTAATCCGGAGCTCGCAGCCGCTTCCGAGATGTCCAGAATTTTAAGGATTCCCACGGCTATGGAGATCAACTCCTTTGCAAAAGGGAAAGTAGAACTGTTAAAATTTGTTCTGAGAAAGAGTTCCATCCTAAATGGAATGAAGATGAAAGAAATAGGCGAGAGAATGCGCGGTGAGGTTCTCGTCTGTGCAGTGGAACGGCAGAAGGATGTTTTCATTCCTTCCGGGGATTTTGTTTTACAGGAAAACGACAGGATTTCGATTGTGGCTTCCCCGAGGAGTGCCAGCAAGTTTTTTCAGAAAATCGGTGTCCAGATGAACCCTGTCAGGAACGTCATGATCGTAGGAGGCAGCAAAACAGCGTATTATCTTTCTAAAAAGCTGCTCAGAATAGGGATATCGGTAAAGATCATAGACAAGGACTTTGATCGGTGTGAGGAACTGAGCGTACTGCTTCCCAAAGCGGTCATTATCCACGGAAACGGAAGTGACCAGGAAGTCCTGCTGGAAGAGGGGCTCCTGGAGACAGATGCCTTTGTGGCACTGACAAATTTTGACGAGGAGAACGTGTTTTTATCTCTCTTTGTAAAAGGGCAGACACCCGCAAAGCTGATCACAAAGGTGAAACGTGTCAGCTATAATCATATTATCGACGGTCTTGACCTGGGAAGTCTTATATATCCGGAATATATCACGGCTCAGTATATCGTTCAGTATGTCAGGGCAAAACAGAATTCTATCGGGAGCAATATAGAGAATCTGTATAAGATTGTGGACGGAAAGGCAGAGGCCCTGGAGTTTCATATTGAAGAACATGCACCGGTCATCGGTATTCCGCTCCAGATACTGCCGCTGAGGGACCAGATCCTGATCTGCAGTATTAACAGGAACGGAACGGTGAAGATTCCAACAGGACAGGATATGATACAGGTGGGAGACACCGTGATCGTTGTGACCACGAAGACAGGCCTGCACGACATCAGTGATATACTGAAAAAAGAATAGAGATGATTGGAGAAAAAAGAAAATGAATTACGCTGTTATCCGATACATATTAGGATTGGTCATCCTGTTTGAGGGTGCCTTTCTGTCACTGCCGTGCATTGTAGCCATGATTTACAGGGAAGCCAGAGGCATCCCTTTCTTTGCAGTTATGCTCCTCTGTTTCTTTGTCGGATTTTTACTGAGCCATAAGAAACCCAAAAATATGCAGTACTATGCCAAAGAGGGATTTGCGGCCGTTGCATTGAGCTGGATTCTGCTGAGTTTTTTCGGGTGTCTTCCTTTTGTATTTAACGGAGACATCCCATCCTTTACAAATGCAATGTTTGAGATGATTTCAGGATTTACCACCACGGGAGCCAGTATTTTGTCCGATGTCGAAGTGCTGGCAAAGTGCAGTCTGTTTTGGAGAAGCTTCAGCCACTGGATCGGGGGTATGGGTGTTCTTGTATTTATCCTGGCAATCCTTCCGATGGGAGGAGGACAAAATCTGCACCTGATGAAAGCGGAGAGTCCGGGCCCGTCCGTAGGAAAGCTGGTGCCGAAGGTAAGGCAGACCGCCAAGATCCTCTATGGAATCTACTGTTTTATGACGCTGATAGAGATCGTTTTGCTCATGTTTGGAGGACTTCCTCTGTTTGATTCCATGCTGCTTTCTTTCGGAAGTGCCGGTACCGGAGGCTTTTCTATTCTTAACTCCGGATTGGCCGACTATTCTCCCTATATTCAATATACGGTGACAGTCTTTATGATTTTGTTCGGTGTAAATTTCAATGTATATTATTTTATTCTGATCCGAAAGTTTAAAGACGCATGGAAGTTTGAAGAACTGAAATACTATCTGTTTGTCATTGCGGCTGCTGTCATATGTATTACCTACAATATCAGGGACCTGTTTCCAACCCTGGAATCTTCATTCCGCCATGCCTTCTTTCAGGTAGGCTCCATTATTACGACTACCGGTTATTCCTCCGTAGATTTTAATGTCTGGCCGGAATTTTCCAAGGTGATTCTGGTAATGCTGATGTTTATCGGAGCCTGTGCCGGAAGCACCGGGGGAGGGATTAAAGTGTCCAGAGTGATTCTGATGCTGAAGACGGTAAAAAAAGAGATGTATTTTTACATACACCCCAGAAGTATCCGGAAAATAAAATTTAATCAGCATGTAGTCGAGCATGAGGTAATACGTTCCATCAATATTTTTCTGATCACCTATATGATGATTCTGGCATTTTCTACACTGCTGATCGCTTTGGATGGATTTGACCTGATCACAGATTTTACTGCGGTCGTGGCGACTCTGAACAATATCGGACCGGGGCTTGAGCTGGTGGGACCAACCAGCAATTTTGGTATGTTTTCTGATTTTTCCAAAGTGGTCCTGATGTTTGATATGCTGGCAGGAAGGCTTGAGCTGTTCCCGATGCTGGTCCTCATAAGTCCGATTACATGGAGAGATACCAAGGTGTTTAAGAAGATTCCGAAGTACAGGAAGGATAGTCCTGGAGTATAGAAAGTGTAATCAGAACCTGGGATGGCAGGTAAAAGAACCACATTCCGTTTTGTGCAAAGGATAAAACCGGTTCCGGTACAGAAAAGGGAGCTGCGGGGGAAAGATTGAAAAGTCCTACGCAGATATCACAGCAGAGAAATAAAATGAGTCCTGCACTAAACAATCTGTGTTGAAGATTTATACGGCGTACGGCAAGGCTTTCTGCCGCATTGAAGAGTAACTGGGTGAAGTAGAAGACTCCGGCCGCCGTGAGAAGATTCCATGTATGGAGAATTCCTAAAAACACAAACATACATCCTGTGAGAAGAAAACGAACGGGCAGAAACGGAAGAAAGGCAAAGCCTCCGGCCCGGAGGAGACGGCAGTAATACAGCATCTGGACTCCGCAGAAACACAGGACACCGGCCGGATAATTTGTGTCAAGGACCAGGAGAAATACATCGGCAGCGGCGGTCAGTCCGAGGGCGGATATTACCAGTATGCGGTCCTTAGTTTTGCCATACATTAAACCGAAGAAGAAGCACAGCAGGATGGAGCAGTATTTCAGAATGGTGCTTAAAAGGCCTGAGGAAGATGTGAGATCCAGCACTAAGAAGGAAACATAAAGAATACATTCTGTTAAAACGAAAAGAAGTACAGCGGACCCTGCGGGGTCTGTTTTTTTCATTTTGCACCTTCCTTTCTGAAAACGCCATGGATTTTTTGCCTGTTTTATAGTATTCTTATTAAAATGAGAATTTATACAAGGAGGTTGATTATGAGTCGAGTATTTAAGTTCCACAATGATGTGGATACGGACCAGATTATAGCATCCCAGTATTTACTGCTGCCGAATATTGAGGAAATGAAAGTATATGCCTTTGAATCTATCGATCCGGATTTTTCAAAGAAGGTGCAGGAAGGCGACATCGTTGTTGCCGGGGAGAATTTTGGATGCGGCTCCTCCAGAGAGCAGGCGCCGAGTGTGTTAAAGGCCCTGGGGGTAAAAGCCATCGTTGCCAAATCCTTTGCCAGGATATTTTACCGCAACGCCATCAATATCGGACTTCCGGTCGTTGTAAGCGGGGAACTCTATGACAAAGTAGAGCAGCTTGACGAGATCGAACTGGATCTGTCTGAAGGCGTGATCAAGACGAAAGATGAGACGTTGCCCTGCACAAAACTGCCGCCTTATATGCAGAATATTTTGGATCACGGCGGATTAATTAATTTTCTGAATGAAGGCGAGGTGTAGATTATGGGAATGACAATCGGAGAAAAGATTATCGCGAGGGCGGCAAAGGTGCCGGAAGTGAAAGCGGGAGAAATCCATACAGTGGAGCTTGACCGCCTGATGAGCAATGACGGGACGACACATTTGACGATCGATATGTATCACAATGATTTAAAACATCCAAAGATTGCAGATAAAGACAAACTGGTCTTCATTATTGACCACAATATTCCGGCGGAGAATCCAAAAACTGCGGAGGCCCACAGGAAAATGAGGAACTTCGCCAGGGAACATGACATCGCCTTTTATGAAGGAAAGGGAGTCTGCCACCAGATCATGGTGGAGGATTATGTATGTCCGGGAGAGCTGATCATGGGAGCCGATTCCCATACTTGTACATACGGTGCGCTTGGCGCCTTCGGAACAGGGATCGGATGTACGGACTTTTTATACGGCATGGTCACAGGGACCTCCTGGGTCATGGTACCTGAGACGATCCGCTTTGAGCTGACCGGAAAATTAAGAGAAGGCGTATATGCCAGAGATCTGATCCTTTCAATCATCGGCATGGTAGGAGCCAATGGATGTAACTATAAGATCATGGAATTTGCAGGAGAAGGGGCACACAACTTAAGTATTAATGAGCGTCTGGTATTGTGTAACCTTGCGGTGGAGGCAGGAGCTAAAACCGGAATCGTGGAGCCTGACGAAAAGGTTGTGGAATATGTGGAATCCAGGGGCCGTAAGGCAGAAAACCTGTTTGTGAGCGATGAGGACGCCCGTTTTGAAAAAGTTTACCATATCAACCTGGATGAGATAGAGCCGGTGGTTGCGAGGCCGCATTTGATCGATGATGTCGTGCCGGTTGAAGAAGCCGGAGACGTTAAAATTGACGAGGCATTTTTAGGTTCCTGCAACAACGGACGGATCGATGAGCTGCGTCTGGCGGCTGAGATACTGAAAGGAAAGAAGGTTCATGAGGACGTCAGATTCCTGATCGCACCTGCTTCCAATGAAGTTTATATGCAGGCATTGGACGAGGGACTGATCGACATCTTTATGGAAGCCGGGGCCATGGTCATGAACAGCAACTGCAGTGTGTGCTGGGGAAGCTGTCAGGGTGTGATCGGTGAAGGGGAAGTTTTGATCTCCACCGGTACTAGAAATTTCAAAGGACGTGCGGGACATCCGGATTCTTATGTCTATCTGGGATCTGCGGCGACCGTCACAGCGTCTGCCATCGCAGGGAAAATCGTGAAAAGATAAAGGAGTTTACATATGGAAAAGTTTACTGGAAAAGTATGGGTGCTGGGCGACGATATCGATACGGACATCATTATTCCCACAGAATATCTGGCACTTCCGACGGTAGAAGACATGAAGCAGTATGGATTTTCTCCGCTGCGTCCGGAGCTGGCATCTCAGATAAAAGAAGGCGATATCATCGTGGCCGGAAAAAACTTTGGCTGCGGCTCCTCCAGAGAGCAGGCTCCTGAGATCATTAAGGCACTGAACGTCAAATGTGTCATTGCCAAATCCTTCGCGCGGATTTTCTTCCGCAACTCCATCAATAACGGGCTTTTGCTCATCGAAAATGACCAGATTCAGGAGAAGGTGAAGGAAGGGGATACTCTTGATGTAACGCTGGGCGAGTCTGTTGTGCATGACGGCAGGGAGTATCCGATCCAGCCGCTGCCTCAGAATCTGATGGACATTATAGAAGCCGGAGGACTGGTGGAAGCAATGAAAAAAAGAAATGGGGTGAAATAGCATGGGAAATACAATTATCGAAAAGATTATTAAAAGAAATACAGGGGCCCCGACAGTCTCCCCGGGACAGATCGTGACAGTCAATGTGGACCGCGTGATGATCCATGATATTTTTATCCCGTTTGTTGCAGAAAAGTTTGAGGAGATGGGATTTACAAAGCTGTGGGATTCGGACAGGGTGGTTTTGATTTATGATCATCTGGTTCCGGCCAGTGCGGTGGAAGATATCCGGCATTTTAAGATTGGTGATGCGTTTGTAAAGAAATACGGACTGAAAAACATTCACAGAAGCGATGGGATCTGCCATCAGCTCATGACAGAGTGCGGGTATGCCAAACCAGGAGACATTGTATTCGGAACTGACTCTCATACGACCACTTACGGATGCGTTGGCTGCTTTTCGTCAGGCATCGGGTACACGGAGATGGCTTCGATCTTAGGGACCGGAGAGATGTGGGTCAGAGTACCGGAAACGATCAAGGTTGTCATCGACGGCAAACTTCCGGACAATGTATCTTCGAAAGATATTATCCTCAGACTGATCGGAGACCTCGGGGCCGACGGGGCTACTTACAAGGCTCTGGAGTTTTCCGGGAGCACAGTGGAAGAGATGAGTGTGGCTTCCAGGATGACAATTTCCAATATGGCCATCGAGGCTGGGGCAAAGGCGGCTTTGTTTGCGCCGGATGAGAAGACAGCAGAGTATTCTGAAGTAGAGTTTTCCGATGTGGATTGGATTTACGGAGATGAGGATGCCGAGTATTGCAGGACGGTTGTCTATAAGGCAGAGGAGCTGGTTCCAGTGGTCGCATGTCCGTCTCAGGTGGATAAGATCAAACCAGTATCTGAGGTTGGGGGTACAGAACTTGACCAGGTATTCATCGGTTCCTGTACCAACGGAAGATTGGAAGATTTGAAAGCAGCGGCAGAAATCCTCGATGGGAAAAAGGTTGCTGATTTTGTGAAGCTGATCGTGACCCCTGCCAGCAGGAAAATTTATATGGAGGCATCTAAAGCCGGCTATCTGAAAATTCTTGCTGAGGCAGGAGCCATTATCACCCAGCCGGGATGCGGGCTTTGCTGTGGAAGAGCTGGGGGAATCCTCACCGACGGGGAGAAGATTCTAGCCACCAATAACAGAAACTTTCTTGGAAGAATGGGAACATCGAAGGTTGAGATTTATCTCGGGTCACCGAAGACGGCTGCGGCATCTGCTGTGGCTGGGAAGATTGTGGCGGCTGAGTAGAAAGCTCATTTGATATTAAAATAAAAGTTAAAACTTGTTCGAAATACGTTATGAAAGAAGTATTTCGAGCAAGTTTTTTATTGTTTAAAAACAAATTATAAAAATAGTTATTGACAAATAATTCTACATAGTATAATATAACTATATAGATAGTGAATAACAAAAATTTGATAAGGAGGAAGATATGAGGAAAATCAACTGTTTATTTTTAAGTTTGGTAATGATTTTTACAATTCAAGGGCATGTTTATGCATCGCCCAATGCTAGTACGACAAACGAAAATGACAAAACATTGGCAGTAATAACAAATCTAGAATCAGGAGAGAAAACTGTAGTTATTCCAAAAAGAATTTGTTCAACAACTTTACAACAGAAATCAAAACAAGGGGAGATAGAAAAGAGTTATGAGGTGGTAATTGAGATACCTAACACAGAGGCTACTACTTTAGCAAGTGATAGTATTAGTAAAACTGCAACCAAAAAAGAGGTTAAAGTTACAGGAAAATTTAACTATACAACCCAATATCCAGATAAAGTAAAGGTGTCTAGCTGTTCAGGATCATGGAAACCCAAACTGCAGGGAGTATATGTAACAAATCGTGAAGTAGTTCTTCATGGCGGAGATGGACAACATATGAAAAAAAGACCTAGTAAAAATTCTTTTAGTTATAATACTAAATGGGGATATAAGCCTTATGTACCTCAATCCAGTTTATCAGGAACAGGCATGATTATGAACGCAGTAGGCAGAGTTGGTGGAATGAATTCAAAAGCTCAGATTGAATTAAAAATTAGTGGGAGCGATATTTTAGACAATCTAAAGTAATCCATAAGAGGAGAACAAATTTTGAACAAAAAACTAAATAAAATTTCAGCTATATTATGTGGTTTGTTTCTTCCGGTGCTGCTAACTTTGGCTATTCCTTTCCTTAAGATATTGTTTTTGAGCCAACATTATTATACCGGATATCTGGATGGAGATGCTATATATTATCTCGTAAAAGATTTTGTGACCAATGGAATATGGGCAATTGGAGTGCTTATTTATATTTTGTGGGTTATCAGGGATAAAACGAAGCTAACCATTATTTCAAATATTTTTATCATAATCTGTGCATTGTGTGGATGCTATATTGTATTGATCAGAAGTAGCTTGCTGTATTTTGCAAAATACATAGACACTAGTACTTATACATTAGAATCAATTTTAATTATAATAGCATGTAGTTTACTGATCCGTAAGATTTACTTGTATTTAAGACATTCATAGAGAGATTCAACAATGATATTATAACTCCTGCAAAGACAGAAGGAATACAAAATCCTGTCTTTACAGGAGCTTTTTTGTATAAATTGATCAATAGATAAGCAACCCAACAATTCCCGTAAACACAATTACAAATACAGGAGGCTTTTTAAACTTTCTCAGTAGAAGTACAGCGGTCCCGAATAAAATGGCCGCAGGAAGCTGAAAAGATGAAAGGACGACATGCTCATCCGTACCAAACAGGGTAAGCAGCAAGATGGAAAAAGCAGCGGAAAGTACAAGCCCTGAGGAAGATGCCTTCAGACCGTCCAGTACAGCGGACATATAGGATGAATCACTTTTCTTCTGGAAAAACCGGTATAGAAGGATGGAGATGGTAAATCCTGAGATCACACATCCTACGGTTGCCACCACTGCGCCGGGGATTCCGGCTACGCGGATACCCACGAAGGAGGAAGTGTTGACTGCAATAGGACCGGGCGTCATCTGTGAGATCGTAATGATATCGGTAAAATCCTGACTGGTAAGCCAATGCTTTGCCAGTACGACCTGTTCTTTGATCATCGGGAGGATCGCATAGCCTCCGCCGATGCTGAACAGGCCGATTTTAAAGAATGTACTGAACAAACGGACCAGATTTAAGAGCATGTCTGACACCTCCTTTTTTTATGGAGCCATACTTTAAACAGGCAAAGCACAGAACATAAGATTAAAATCAGCATGGCATTGATGTGGAAGACGAGGTTGGATAAAAAAGCAGCAGGAACCATGAGGGTAAGAAAAAGAGACTTCTTTTTCAGAATTATGCGGCACATATCT
>OBZD01000455.1_pt1 | contig 23678 bp, 16 predicted proteins | sample 1501551 | NCBI WGS metagenome assembly OBZD01 (sample SAMEA2580221, study PRJEB22360) | human gut metagenome | biome: human gut; feature: human-associated habitat; material: faeces | place: Denmark | collected 2008/2010 | reverse complement strand
CCGGCGCACCGGCGCTCAGCAGAACGACGACGTTCGGGTTGACGGCAGCCACAGCGGCCAGAAGCCGCTGCTGGTTCTCGGCCAGCTTCATGTCGGCGCGGTCAAGGCCTTCGCTCTCCCGCAGCTCATCGAGGCCGAGGCAGAGCAGAACGGTGTCAGCCTTCTTTGCGAGGGCCACAGCCTCTTCCAGCTTCTCGGCGCCAGCCGCACCCTGACGCTCGAAACCGGAGGCATAGCCCACGAGGGTGATGCCGCTGTCGTCGGCCTTGATGCAGTCCAGCAGGGTGTCCACCTGCAGGGCGTTGACGGCGCTGGAGCCTGCGCCCTGATAGCGGGGCGTCTCGGCAAAGTCGCCGATGACGGCCAGCTTCTCATTAGGCTTGAGCGGCAGGATGCCGCCCTCGTTCCGGAGCAGGACGATGCTCTCTGCGGCCGCGCGGCGGGCAAGCTTATGGTGCGCGGCAGCGTCGAAGGTGCGGGGCGCTTTTTCTACCGCAGCATGGGTGGAGAGCACCAGTTCCAGCAGCTCGTCGAGGCGGGCGTCCACGTCGGCCTCGGAAATTTTTCCGTCCTGTACGGCCTTCATCAGCTCCCGGATGGAGTCGCCGCCGGGACAGGGCATTTCGAGGGTGGAGCCGTTCTTCACGCCGAGGGCGTGGTCATTGGAGCCGCCCCAGTCGGTGACGACGGCCCCGTCGAAGCCCCAGTCCTTCCGCAGAATGTCCTGCAGCAGGTGGGCATTCTCGTTGGCGTAGGTGCCGTTGATGAGGTTGTAGGAGGTCATGATGGTCTTGGGCTTTGCCTCTTTCACCACGATCTCGAAGCCGGTCAGATACAGCTCCCGCAGGGTGCGCTCATCGAGCACCGAGTCGCTGGCCATGCGGCGCAGCTCCTGACTGTTGACCGCAAAGTGTTTGGGGCAGGCAGCGATGCCGTTTTTCTGGATGCCGCGCACATAGGCGGCGGCCATCCTGCCCGCGAGGATGGGGTCTTCCGAGAAATACTCGAAGTCACGGCCGCAGAGGGGGCTGCGCTGGATGTTCAGGCCGGGACCGAGCAGGACAGCCACTTCCTGTGCGGCGGCTTCCTCGCCCAGTGCCTCGCCCACGGCTTCGCCCAGCTTCTCATCCCAACTGCACGCAGTGGCGGAAGAGGTTGGAAAGCAGGTTGCCGGAACGCTGGGGTTGAGGCCCAGATGGTCGGCGGCACCGGCCTGCTTGCGGACACCGTTGGGGCCGTCCGAAAGGGTGATGGCCGGGATGCCCTTGCCCGGCAGAGCGCGGGTGGTAAAGACCGTCTCGCCCGAGAGCAGAGCGCATTTTTGCTCTAAGTTCAGTTTCTGGATGATGTCAGCGTGTTTCATGGATCGCTCCTGATAAAAAAGAAGAGGTGGCGGGCGCTCTGCCCGCCGCCCCTTTCGGTTTTGTGTTACTCAGACGGTTTTGATGTTGTCCTCTTTCTTTTTGCGGAAGCGGAAGATGGTCAGGATGACCAGAACCGCGATCAGACCGCCGCAGACGCCATCCACCGCGTAGATGACCTTCTGGTAAGGCTCGACCTTTGCCAGATAACGGCTGCCCGGCATACCGCCGTTCATTGCCTTGGAGTTTGCAATAGTATACAGGATGTTGTGGACTGCCTCACGGCCATAGTGATAATCCGAAACATCATTCTTGTTGAAGGTATAGCGTGCGCCGGTGGGCAGGTTGGTCAGCTTGCCATCAGCACCCGCCTGGATCATCTGGCCAGCATCCATAAAGACACCGGTGTTTGCATTATCGGTGATGATAAAGCCGTGGAAGCCCCACTCGTTGCGCAGCAGGCCGGTGATCATGTTGTAGTTGCCGCCGGCCCAGGTATAGCCAACGCGGTTGAAGGAGGTCATGATGCCGGTGACGGACGGGATCTCGGTGGTGGCATTGCTGTAAGTGCCGTCACCGTTGTCCTTTGCATAGTTCATCTCGACCTTATCAGACTTGACGCACATCTCAAAGGGCTTGAGGTAGATCTCGCGGGCCGCCTGCTCGTTCAGGAAGGTCGCAATGCTGTACTGGCCTTCACGGTCGCCGCGGTGGTCCTCCTGATCGTTGATGGCGTAGTGCTTGACAAAGACATACATACCGCGGGAGGCGACACCCTCACACTCGAGGGAAGCAATGTGACCGCCGATGAACGGATCCTCGGAGTAATACTCGCTGTTGCGGCCGGAGAATGCAGTGCGGTGCATGTTGACTGCCGGTGCATACCAGCCATCGACATCCAGATAGTAGGACTCGTCGCCAATGTTCTCGCCGTAGTGAGTGGCCAGATCATCGTTGTAGGTCTGGGCCAGAACGATGACGCCGCAGTGGGTGATGTTGCCCTTGAAGTAGAAGTTGCCGCTTGCATCAACGCCATAGTTGACCAGGCCGGTGGCAGCGTCGCGATCGGTCGTGGAGAGCTTATCCACCGACTTGATGGCAGCCGTGCCATAGCCAGACTGGGTGATCAGGGTCTGATAATCGCTGGGGGTCAGCTGGTCGAGCAGGTCGTTCCACTTGGGGTCGTTGTAATCCAGACCACGCATATCGATCAGGCCGAGGCCGTTGTCCTTGCCGTAGACAAGCTCATCGGTCAGGGTAGAAGGATCGGTGGTGTTCAGGGAATCGAAGGAATCCAGCTTTGCCAGATCCTCGCTGCTGATGGTCTTATAGTAAGTATAGGAAGCGGGGCTGCCGTTTGCATCGGTGCCGTTGATGGGGTTGCCCCAAGTGCTGATCTGGTCGCTGACCTCGCCATCGGTGGTCGGCCAGGTGCCGGTCCAGTCGTTGCGGGACAGATACTGGAAGCCGCCGTTTGCCTGATCCAGCTGGTTGGTGACCTCCACGCCGGTGGTGGTGTCGTTCTTATAGGTCGTGGTATCCACGGTGCCGTTGGCCGGGGTATAGGTCGCCACAAACTTAGTGTTGCCATCGGCGGTCATGCCGTCTTCCACGGTCTTGCCCTTGACAGCAAGGATGTTGTTGACGGCATCGTGTGCGTTCTTGGCGGCGGTGATGTAGTAGTCACCGGCATCCAGAATGTAGGTCTTGGCGTTGGTGTAGTCGTAGGACTTCAGCTGTTCCTGATCGAAGGTGACCGTAACGGTCTCGCTTGCACCGGGAGCCAGCTCCGAGGTCTTGGCGTAACCGACCAGTTCAACCGCAGCCTTTTCCACCTTGTTGGTCTTGTCATAATCGGTGTAGGGGCTCTGTGCATACACTTCCACAACGTCCTTGCCGGCAACAGAACCGGTGTTGGTCACCTTGACCGTGACGGTGCAGGTGTCGCCATCCCAGCTGGTGTTGTAGTCGGACCAATCAAAGGTGGTGTAGGACAGGCCGTAGCCGAAGGGATACATCACAGCGTCATCGTAGTTGTAATCGCCTGCGTTGCCCTGACCGAGGACCTTGTCCTCGTAACGGGTCTCGTAATAGCGGTAGCCAACATAGATGCCCTCTTTGTAGCTGACGTAGTTGTACTTGGTCAGGTTACCATTCTCGTCATAGTAGGCAAAGTCGCCGAAGTTCTGCGCCGCCGGGCTGTTCATGGCATCCACTTCATAGGTATCCACGGTGCGGCCGGAAGGATTGACCTTGCCGGAGAAGATCTCGGCCAGAGAGCACAGGCCGTAGTCGCCCATGGCAGGAGCCGAGATGACCGTGTGGATGCTGGGATAATCCTCCACCCAGCTCAGATCGACCGCTGCACTGGAGTTGAGCAGCAGCACGACATCGTCAAAGTTGTCGTTCAGGTACTGCAGGATCTCCAGCTCGGTAGAATCCGGCTCCAGATAAGTCTTGGTCTTGTCCTCTTCCACATCGGTGTGGTTGTACATGGAGCGGGGCATATCACGGCCTTCGCCCGCCACACGGCTGAACACAAAAACCGGCACCGTGCCCTGCATGGAATCGGTCAGGCCCGGCTCCGCCTGCATGACGGACAGCGGGCACTCGTTGATGGAGAAGTCCTCGTCATCACCGTAAGAGACCGAGCCGACACCCAGACCGTAATCCTTGCCGTTGCCTTCGGAATAGAACTTCCAGAGGTCCTCGTTGACACCGAACCCGGCATCTTCAAAGGCCGTTTTCATATCGACTTTGTTGCCGCCGATGTAGCTGACAGCAGAATGACTGACAAAGCTAAAGGTCGTATCCGTGCTGTACGGCATCTTTCCGGCATCGTTTTTCAGCAATACAATGCCTTCGGCGGCGATCTTCTTATTCAGAGCGATCTCATCCTCAACCAGCGCCTCCTCTGTGTCAAAGCCGGGCTTGCTGTATTCCATATTGATGCCTTCGGTCTTTGCCTTGCTGTTATCGATGCCTCCACTCTTCAGGCCCAAAATGCTCTGCACGCTGCTGGCATTGGGCGGGATCAGCACATTGGCCGCAACCATACCGCCCGCCAATGCGACACACAACACACCCGAAACGGCAGTTTTGATGATCTTGACCATCATCTTACTGTCCTTCTTTTTCCGTGCCATAACTGTTAGCTCCTTCTCTTTTGGGTACACGACCCGGTTCATAGCTGTTCTCCGGAGTGCGTCCACTCCTTTGCTTGATGTCATTTTATCATATAAACCGCAAAACAAACCGTTCTCCGCATAACCTGTCGTCTCAGATGCGCAATCTGCAAAAGTTTCAAATTAGTCGCAAATTTTATTGTGCTAATCCACAATTTCGAGAGCGGTTTTATTGTGCAGAATAACAAAACGTCTCTGTCATCGCTGTGCGACGACAGAGACGTTTCTCACGATGGGACCGGCAGCAAGATCCGCAGGGTGAACCAGCCGTCGGCCCAATGAAGGGTCATGGTGCCGTCGTGGCGCTGGGCGGCCGCACGCACGCCCTGTAAGTCATAGCCGCCGTGGGCGTTGTGGACGGGCAGGCCGTCCGCGCCCAGCTCCACGGGCTGGGCGCAGTAGTTCTCGAAGCGGAGCATCACGCAGCCGCTCTGGTTGTAGATGGCCACCCGCAGCAGACGCTTTTCGGGGTCGGGCTCTGCCAGCACGCTCTCGATGGCGTTGTCCAGCGGCGCACCCACGAGGGTACACAGCTCCCGCGTGCTCAGAAAACCCAGCTGGCTGCCGTCGGCCACGCTGGTCATGTTGATGCCGCGCTGCTGGCAGTCCATACTTTTGGCGGTCAATAGTGTATCCAATACCGGGTTGCCAGTCTTGTTCTCGGCCTCATACTGCCGGAGGCCGCTCTCCATCCGGGCCAGAGCCGCGTCCTGCTTGGCCCGGTCGCGCTCGGCGCGGATGTCCGCGATTTGAATTTTCAGCTTGTGATAGCGGCTGTTGATGAGCCGGATGCCCTCCTTGCTCCGCTTGTACTGCTCGTACTGGCGGTGGAGCACCTCGTCCATGGCGGCAAGCTCACTGTGGAGCGCCGCCTCCCGCAGCTGTTCGTGCTGGACCGTCAGGATGAGCACGCCGCAGATGTCCACCAACGTGCGGATGTAGTAGACGCTCATGTCCACCTCGCGGTCGCCCAAGAACAGCAGGTTGCTCACCGCGAAGACCATCGCCGCCATGACGACGGCCACGAGGCCCGCTTTTCCGCTGATGACGATATGTCCCTTAGGGCTGGTGTGCTTATGCTCCAGCACCCAGATGCAGCCGAAAACGCCGCCATAGACCACCACCAGAAGCAGCAGTGACAGGCCGTCGGCCCCGCTGCGCTGAGGCCAGAGGAAGCAGTGCAGCTGCCACTCGGCGCTGGCCGCCAGCTCGGCCAGAACGAAGGCCCGGGCGCAGACATAGCCCGCTTCCAGCAGGGAGATGGTGCGGGTGACCCAGAGGTATAAATACTGTATCCCCACAGCTGCCGCCATGCAGGGGATCCACCACGCCAGCGGAACGCTGCCCGTGGCCTGCAAAAAGACGCTCAGGGCCAGCGCCCATGCCGCACTGGCAGCGATGGTGGCCGTTTTGCCGAAGCGGATGCCCAGCGGCAGGGCGTAGATGCCCACGGCCAGACACTCGGCCAGCGCCGTATACAGGCGCGGGATGTTGGGCAGTGCCGTCATGCACCCTCACCCCCGATGTGGTCGGCCAGCGCCGCGAGGAAGGCTTTCCGCCGGGGGCGGCTGACCTGCAATTCGTAGGGTCCCACCTGCACCATCCCCTGCTGCACGCTCCTCACCTGTGCCAGATTGACAAGGTAGCCGCTGTTGCAGCGGGCAAAGGGCCGCTCGGCCAGCTTTTCCTCAAAGGCTTTCAGGGTGCCTGCCGCCACGAAATCGCCCTCTTCGGTATAAAAATGGACGCGGTGTCCCTCGCTTTCCAGATAATAGATGAGGGACGAATCCAGCCGCCGCATCCCGCCCTCCACCGGCAGGGCCAGATAATGCCGTGCGCGGCGGCGCAGCTGTTCTTCGGCCTTGCGCAGCTGCTGCGAAAACGCAAAATAAGGCACCGGCTTGAGCACATAGTCCAGCGCGCCCACGGCGTACCCGCCGATGGCGTACTGCGCCATATTCGTGATAAAAACGATGATGACATCCTTGTCCAGCTCCCGCACCCGCCGGGCCGTCTCCATGCCGTCCAAATGCTTCATCTCCACGTCCAGAAACAGGATGTCGTACACCGGGCGGTAATCATCCAGCAGCTCCATGCCGTCGGCGAATTCCGTCACCGCAAACTCGGTGCCGTACTGCCGGGTGTGCCGCTGCACATAGCCCTGAAGCTGCGCCCGCACCTCTGCCTCGTCCTCGACCAGAGCAATGCGTATCATTGCCGCACCTCCTTTTTTTCGCTATTTCTCTGGTTTTTATTGTAACACGAAATAGGGCGTGTGGCAAATAGGAGAATAAAACAGCAGCCCCGCTTCATCTGCCGCGAGGCTGCTGTTCTGTGATTGGAAAATTTCAGGCTCAGTTCGTCTTGACGGCCACAAGGATCCGGATCTTCTTTCCGCCGGAGCAGCCGAAGTTGTCGTACCAGCCGATGAGCTTATAATCCTCGGTGTTGATTTTGGGCAGCGAGGTGGCGAAATACTGGCCGTTCGACCACAGATACACCTGCATATCGTCGGCGGTCTCATAGCGCTTGTCGCCGCTCATGACCGAAGCTGCGCCCAGCTTATCGATGACTACCGGCGAGAGCTGGAGCATCCGGTTGATGGCCTTGCCGTCGGCAGAACGGCCGATGGCGATACCGCCTGCGATAACGGGGTACTTGGTGGCGGTGCTGTAGGCCACCTGTTTGCCGCCGGAGTAGCAGACATAGGTCGCACCCTCGCCCAGATAGTTGAGGAAGTCGCCCAGCGTACCGCCCACGCTGTCGCCGGTGCGGCGGAGCACATAGCTGAACAGCTGGTCCGTCTTGCCGGTAAGGGTGTTCCAGGTAGAGCTGACGACACTGCCATCGATGAGGCCGTAGAGCACATCGCTGGTGCTGGGAACAAGGATGTTCTTCACATCCTGGAAGGTCTCCTCATCGGTCTTGGCTACCTTGGTGGTGGTCGTGGTGGTCCCAGCGGGGAGGCCTGCGGCCTCTCTTGCGGCGTCCTGTGCCTTGTCGCTGATCTTTTTGTCGATCTTCTTGGCGGCTTCGTCCGTCAGGCGGCGGACAGAATCCAGCGCAGCGTACTCCCACAGGTCACCGGTCACATCGTCGAGGATGACCCGGTCGATTTGGCCCGCAGAATTGGTGGTGTAGTAGCGAATGTCGCTTTCACTCAGAGTTACCCCCGATAGGCGGCTGGGGCGAACTGCCCCAGCCACACCCTCCGACGTCGTATCAATGATCTGCACGTTGTCTGCAAACGGGGTGTCGCCCAGCGCGGTGCCGTCGGCGCTGACGGTGCCGCTGGTGGAGCGGGGCGAGATGGACTGGACGCTTTCGCCGTCACCGCCCACGCTGATCTCCACCAGCTTGCCGGCCGGGAAATTGAGCTTATTGTCCACATTGACGGTGCGGGCGGTGCCGTCGGTACACATGACCGAGACAGCCTGCTGCACCTCAGCGCTGTTCGTCTCCACAAGGGTGCGGGATGAGGACTGGACCACGCCGTAGAACACAGCGTCTGCCGCGTCGCCGGTGAGGACGGAGACAGCTGCATCGTTCATACCCAGCAGCAGAGTGACCACCTGTCCCACGCCGCCGCCGGACAGGGAGGACAGCTGATAGGCCACAGAGGGCGAGGCGATGGTGTAGGTGACCCCGGCCACGGTCACAGAGGTCGGAGCGCTGGCCGAGGGCGAGACCGCCGTCACGCGGCCTGCGGCGCGCTTGTTGTAGATCCAGACGGTGCGGGCGCTCTCGTTATAATAGTAGACATCATAGGGAGAGAGGGCCGCAGAGGTGGTGACTTCGTCGTTGCGGTAGATGGCCGCCGGGGCGAAGGGCAGGACGGTGGAGGCATCTGCCACGAAGGGACCCTTGACGTTGTCCAGCAGGACCGAAGAGATGTCCACCTGACCGTTGCTCACCGCAAAGCCCAGGGTGGAAGCGTAGACCTGACCGCTGCCGTTCATGGCGGTGAGGGCGTTGTAGAAGAGCATGGTACCCTGCTCGAGGGTCAAAGTCTCGCCCTGACGGGCATTGATCTCATTGCGCAGGCCCAGCGCACTGGCCTTGCTGAGCTGAGCTGTGGGGAAGGCACCGCCCAGCTTTGCCACATCATAGCCCAGCAGGCGCAGCGCCATGGTGCAGGCTTCTTCCAGCGTGACGGTGTTGTCCGGGCGGAAGCTGCCGTCGGAGTAGCCGGTCATCCAGCCGTTCTGGACAGCGGTGCGGATGTAGACCGCATAGGGAGAGTCGCTGTCTACATCGCTGTAGAGGCGGCCGGTGCGGCCCTGTGCCGTGGTGGTATCGCGGTAAGCAGAGAATGCGGTGAGGAGGCGGGCCGCCTGCCCACGGGTGAGGGGCGCACCCAGAGAACCGGCCTGCCCGGCGGTCAGACCGCCCAGTGCCGTCGCCGTCTGGACTGCCGCGTTGGAGCCGACCGCAGAGGCGGGCAGCACCAGCATGGAAACAGCCACGCAGACAGCCAGCAGGAATGCGAGGAATCGTTTTTTCATGGTAAACTCCTTAATCATATCTGAGCGCTTCGATGGGGTTCAGGCTGGCGGCACGGCGGGCCGGATGCCGCAGGAGATGCCCACGGCGATGGCTGCTGCGCCCGCCGAGGGGGTGACGTTCAGGGTAATATCCGTCAGGATATACGGAAGGATCTGGTTGATAATGGCCGACACGACGTAGCCCAGCACGATGCCGAGGCAGCCGCCCAGCGCCGACGTGACGCCGGCCTCCACGACGAACTGGGTCAGGATGGTGCTCTCCTGTGCGCCCAGTGCCTTGCGGATACCGATCTCACGGGTGCGCTCGGTGACGGACACCAGCATGATGTTCATGATGCCGATGCCGCCGACCAGCAGCGAGATGCCTGCAATGGCCGTCAGGACGCCCACCATGACGTTGATCATGGAGGACATCTGCGCCATTGCCGCACTCAGGCTCTGGACGTAGACATAGTCGTCCTTGCTGACCAGCTTCTTGATGCTTTTTTGCATATACTCCTGTGCCTCATCCGAGTGGTCCGCGTCCTGCAGGACCACATAGTACTGGCTGACACTGCTGGTGTTGTTGACGCTCATCAGGGTGGTATAGGGGATAAGAACAATGTCGTCGTTGCCGCCCTCGTACTGGGCGGCGGGTCTGGAGCGGCCCTCCAGCACGCCCACGATGCGGTACTCGCTGGCGCCTACCTTGAGGGTGCTGCCGAGGCCGTTGCCGCCGAAGATCTTGCGGTCCACATAGTCGCCGATGACACAGATATTCTTGTTGTCTATCAAATCGGTGTACTGGATGCCCCGGCCCTTGGCCACCTTGTAGTTGTTGATGGTCGTGTAATCTTCGTTGACGCCGCTGATGTAGGTGCGGCGGTACTTCTCGCCCGCCACCCGCAGCGTGTCGTCGACACTGGCAATCGGCGAAAGGCCCTTATAATACTCGGGCTTCTGGTTGATGATGTTATACACATCGCTGACCTCCACCGTGCGGGTGCTGGCGGTCATGATGTTGACGGCCAGAATATCGCTGCCCATGTCGGAGTAGAAGTCCTGCATCATGTGGGTCATGCCGTTGCCGAGGCCGACGATGACGATGACGGCCATGACGCCGATGATGATGCCCAGCATGGTGAGGAAGGTGCGGACTTTGTTGCTCAAGACGTTCTGGACGGCCTGCTTGAAGGTCTCCTTTATCATGCCTGCGTCCCCCCCTCTCCGGCTTTCGGCTCTTCCATCATAAAGTTCGGCTGAACGACTGCCTCGGGTGCGTGGGCGTCGCCGTCGTAGACGACGCGGCCATCTTCGAGGCGGATGATGCGCTCCGCCTGCACAGCAATGGAGTTGTCGTGGGTGATGAGGACGACGGTATTGCCCTGTTTGTGCAGATCCTGGAGCATTCCCAGAACTTCGCGGCTGGTGTGGGAGTCCAATGCACCGGTCGGCTCGTCGGCCAGGATGACCGCCGGGCCGCGGGCCAGCGCACGGGCAATGGACACACGCTGCTGCTGACCGCCGGAAAGCTGGTTGGGCAGGTTTTTGAGCTTATTGCCCAGACCCACCCGCTCAAGGGCAGCCTTTGCCGTCGCGTGGCGCTGTGCGGCGGGGATGCCCGCATACACAAGGGGAACCTCCACGTTCTCCAAAAGGGTCAGCTTCGGCAGCAGGTTGTACTGCTGGAAGATGAAGCCCAGCTTCTCGTTCCGGATGCTTGCCAGCTCGCGGCGGCTCATCTTGCCGACATCCCTGCCGTCCAGCAGATAAGTGCCTTCGGTAGGCACATCCAGACAGCCGATGATGTTCATACAAGTGGATTTACCAGAACCGGACTGGCCGACGATGGCCACGAACTCGCCCTTGTTGATTTTGAAAGAGACGTGGTCGGCGGCCTTTACGAGGGTGTCGCCCATCTGGTAATACTTGCAGACCCCATCAAATTCTATCAGCGTGCTCATTCGTCATCTCCTTCGGCGGAGGCCATCGTGTTGCTGTAGAAGTCGGTCGCGCTGACGCTGGAGTTGTCGTAAGCGATGGTATCGCCCTCCTGCAGGCCGCTCTTCACTTCGATGTAATCGTCATCGCTGATGCCGGTGGTCACCTTGACGTAGACGAAGCCGTCGGGAGCGGTCATGGAAGTCTCCGCATTGGCAGCGCTGGGCGAATCCTTGGTCACCAGCACATAGCTGCCCCGGACGAGGGCGGCGTTGGGCAGGGCCAGAACATTCTTGACGCTGGCGGTGGTGATCTTCGCAGTGGCGTTCATTCCGGGCAGCAGCTCGCCCATGTCGTCGATGCGGACGGTGACGGGGTAGCTGGTGGAGCCGTTGGCGGTAGTGCCTGCCACGAGGATGCTGCTGATGACGCCCTTGTAAGTCTCACCCGGGACGGCGTCGGCGGTGATGTCCACCTCCTGGCCGACCTTGAGGGAGCGGATCTTCAGCTCGTCCACATTGAGCTTCATTTCCAGATGGCTCATATCGTAGATGGTGCAGAGGTTCTGCATGGCGGTGTCGTTGGCGCTGAGCTTGTCGCCGGCCTTGACCTTCTTATCCACGATGGTGCCGCTGATCGGGGCGTCGATGGTATAGTGGCTGATGGTCTTCTCGGCAGAAGACATCTGCAGCTCGGCAGAGCGCAGGTTGTCAGCGGCGTTTTTGGTCTGCTTGTCCAGATCCTTGCCGGTAATGCGGAGGATGACGTCACCCTGACGGACGGTGCTGCCCTCCTTGACGCAGAGTTCGGACACGGTGCCGGAGGCAGCTGCCGCGACAGTCTCCTCGCGCTGGTAAGTAAAGTGTGCGGAGTTGAGGGAGCTGACGCCGTTCACCTGTGCCACAGCGGCCTGTGCGGTGGTCAGGCTGCCCGCGTTGGGAACAGCGATGGTGACGGTGCAGGTCATCAGGCTGGCGTCGCCGGCAGGGTTTGCACCGGAAACGGAGCGGATGGTGCCGTTCAGCGTCTCAAAGGTGGTGTCCGGCATGACCTGTGCGGCCTGACCGGCGACAAAGCTCTGGGCCTCTGCGGCAGGGAAATCCACGGCCAGCAGCATCACGGAGGTGTCGCGGATGGTGGCCACAGTCTGACCAGCCTGCACGGCGTCGCCTGCGGCGACTGCAAAGGAGCTGACCTCGCCGCTGATCCTGGTGCGGACGTTCTGCATATCCGCAGCGTCATCGTAATTGCGCTGTGCCTGCTCCACCGAGAGCTGTGCGCTCGCGAGGTTGTTTTCCACATCCGAAATGTCGATGGTGTAAAGAATATCGCCCTTCTCGATGCTGTCGCCCAGCTCAAAGTCGGCGGTGAGCACCGTGCCGGTGACGAGGGACTTGACGGTGTAGGAATCGGCGGCGTTGATGGTGCCGCTGCCGTCGTAGACGTTCACGATGTCGCGGCGTCCCAGCTTCTCCTGCGTGTAGGCAAGGTCTGCCGACGCACTGCGGCTCCTGCGCGGCACGATGACCGCCACCAGCACCGCTGCGGCTGCGACCACCGCGATGCAGCGCTTTTTGTGGGTCTTGATAAAGTGGAACACCTTATTTTCTCCGCCGGTATTCTCCTGCGGAGAAGCGTCCTGTGTCTTCTTGTTGAAACCTAGCATGAAAAGCCTGACCTCCTGTGTTTCATGAAAAAGAAAAGTTCTTTCTGCCTGTTTTCATTCGTTCTGCGCTTTCCCCCCACAGCGTCCGCCAAAAACGTCCTGTCTGCGAGATGCTGCCCCGGGTTAGCGGCGCAAACCGTTATAATGATACCACCTAACAAAACGGACTACAAGAAATTTTTCCTGCAAAATCTGCAACTTTTTTGAAAATTTTTCCATCATCTCTGTGTCTGGAAGCTGGAACGTCAGAGAGAGCTTTCGGATGAAGCGTTCATCCACTCGCTCCGGCCCTTCGTGCAGCGGCTTTTGGGATACCGTCAGAAATAACCTGACGATCCGTGAGATGACGGCTCTGATAGGCGGTGACGGCACGATGGAGCAACAAGCAGAAAAAGACTTCCGCTTTGAGAATGACCCTCAGGCGGAAGTCTTTTTACTTTCTGAAAAAACAAAAGAAAAAGCACCAAGCATTTCTGCCTGGTGCTCTTTGTGGTGCACCTCCAGGGACTCGAACCCTGAGCCTACTGATCAAGAGAGCAAGCCGCGGTTCGTCTCAATTCATGGAAGTTTCGAGTCATCGTATTTTTTAATCAAAACAACGTGATTCTTCATCCAGTAATTTCTGCATCCTTTGTCGGATTTTGCACCGAGAAGTACCCTCTGCACGGTTTGAAACCGTGCAAAATCTGTGCAGAAACCGTGCACTTACTCTCCGACAAATAAAATCACCCTCTTCCCCACCGGCTTGACGGCACTGGTTTGAGTGGCCGCACCCCGCTTTGTACCCGAACAAACAAAAATACAGAAGCCGCACGTCCTGTCAACGCGCGGCTTCTGTATTAAAAAAGGGGGATTGATATGGTTCTAGCGGTGGTTCTCAAGCCTCCGGCATCTGATACTCGTGGGTCTGCATATACTCTTCTACCTGATCCAAGGTGGGCATGGCATCGGAGCAGCTATGGCCGGTAATGGTGATTGAAGCAGCTGCTGCAGCATACTTCAGTGCTTCTTCCAGACTCTTCCCACGTATCAACGCATTGTTGAAAGAGCCGGAGTAGGAGTCTCCCGCACCAAAACTCTTGAGCACCTTTGTTGGATAGATACCGCCCATGGTGCGGCCCTCGGCGGTATAGAGATGAGAGCCTTTTTTGCCCTGCTTGATGGAGACAAGGCTTACGCCCTTCTCCAGCAACCAGTGAGCACTCCGGTCGTCATCATGGCTACCCGGGTGGAAAAGTTCTTCCATCTTATCAAACTCTTCCCGGGTTCCCAGCACCATATCAGCCTGCTGGGCGGCGAGGGTAAAATAGATACTGGTCTCGTCGTCATTGTCCCAGGTTCCGTCACGGTAGTCGAGGTCAAAGGCAACAACCACACCGTTCCGCTTTGCCATGGCGATGGCGAGGAACACAGCCTCCCGCGCCGGAGAATGGGAGAGAGATGTACCCGAGATGAGCAGCAGCTTGTGGCTGGCGATATAGCTCTCGTCCAGCTGAGCACAGTCGATGTGAAGGTCGGCGCAGTCGGTGCGGTACATGAAACAGTTGCATGAACCCTCTTTGATCTCACCCATGGTTACACCGGAACGGATGCCGGAGGCAGCTGTCTCGATGTGGGAGGTATCCACCCCCTGGTCATCCAGATATCTGACGATGAAGCGTCCGAACTGGTCATCGGACACCTTGCCAATGTAGCCAACTTTCAGACCCAGACGTGCCATGGCGACAGCGGTGTTGGCGGGAGAGCCGCCCACATATTTTGAGAAGGTCTTTGCTGCCTCCATGGGGCCGATCTCATTGGCATAGAGATCGATGGTGGCGCGGCCAAAGGCTACCACATCATTGGGCTTCTGAAGATCAAATTTCAGCATAGCGGCCCTCCCTTATGCATCCTCATGCTCCAGCGTGTCCAGCAGCTCCATGGCTTCCTTCACGGACAGACCATTGTGTACCACCTGTCCCAGAGTCTTGACCAGCGGGGTCACATGGGGGTATTGGAACACGAAGCGTCCGTAAGTCACGCCTGCAGCACCGGCATCCATGACATCACGGGTCATCTGAATGAAATCCTGTGCGGTCTTGCAGCCGTTGCCTCCGGCAATGGCCACCCGGGTGGGGGCAGCCTGCACCACCCGGGCAAAGCTCTCGGAGTCGCCGGTGTAGGTTGTCTTTACCAGATCCACCCCCAGCTCTGCAGCAGTGCGGGCAGCGTACATCACGTTCTCCACGCTGCGCTGGTCGTCCCCGGTGATATGGTTGCCGCGGGGATAGATATGGCTGATGAGGGGCATCCCGTTGCGGTGAGCTTCCTCGCTGATGCGGCCCAGCATGGCGATCTGCTGCTCCTGATTGTCACCGCCCAGGATGCAGCCCACCGACACGGCATCGGCACCCATGGCAATGGCTTCTTCCACACTGGCCACCTGCACATCGCTCTCGTAATGGTAGACGCCAAAGGTGGTCAACTTGAGCACAAGACAGGTCTTGCCTGCGTAGGGAGCAAAGCAGTGTTCTGCAATGCCCTTATGCATGGTGATGGCATTCGGACCGCCGGCCACCATCTTAGCAATGGTATCATCGATGGTATCCAGACCTTTCATCACACCACGGCCCATGGCATGGTCTACAGTCAGGCCGAAGTACTTACCGTCCTCGGTGGGCATCAGGCGCTTGAGACGAATTTCTTTTCCAATCATAATGCTGTTACCTCGTTGCTGCTGTTTATGCAAGCAGGTTCACAAAGAAGTTGATGTACTGCGGGCAGAGGGTGGTGACCAGGATGGCGATCAGTCCCACGCCCATAAAGGGGATGGCTTCCTTGACTGTTTCTCCAAATGTGGAGTGGGCGATCTTGGTGGAAACGAAGATACCGACAGCAAAGGGAGGAGTCAGGAAGCCAACGCACATATTGACCAGCATGATGGCACCGAAGTGGACGGTGCTGATGCCGTAAGTCTGCGCCACGGGCAGCAACAGCGGGGTCATGATGAGGATGGTGGCGTTAATGTCCATGAATGTGCCCATGAAGAGGAACAGGATGTTGATCATCAGCAGGAAGCCCCCGCGGCTGGAGATGTTGGCTGTGATCAGGTTGGACAGGAAGGAGGAGATACCGGCCAGCGTCATGACCTTGCCGGCCACAGCGGAGAAGGCGTTCAGCAGGCCGATGACGGCAGTGGACGCACCGGCGATGGCGCAGCAGCGCCAGAAGGTGATCTGGATCTTCTTTTTGTCAATGAGTTTGAGGACGGCAAAGTAGAGTATACCGTAAACGCAGCTCACTGCGCCTGCCTCCGTAACGGTGCAGAAGCCGCCGTAGATAGCGCCATAGATGATGATGGGCATCAGCAGGGCCGGGATAGCGTAGAATGTGGATTTGCCGATCTGACGGGCCTTTTCACTGAACGCCACATTGACCTTTTCCGGCTTGACCTGATGACGGCCGATGCGGAAGTAGTTAATGACGAAGTAGCCCACTGCAAAAATGAAGGCAGGGCCGACGGTAGACATCCAGATTTCAGAGATCTTGCCGCCGGAGGCCAGAGCGTACATGATGCCGGGGACACTCGGGGGAATGAGAATGCCCAGAAAGCAGGTAGCCGCCAGCAAAGCGGAGTTATAAGCCTTGGGGTAGCCCTCTTTTTCCAGCTCGGGCACCATCATCTTGCCGATGGCGGAGATGGTAGCCATGGCCGAGCCAGTCAGAACGCCGAAGGCCATGCAGGCGCAGATGGTGATGACGCCGGTGGCGCCGCGGATACGACCCACAAAAGATTTGATCCAGTCGATCAGCATCTTGGAGATGCCGCTGTATTCCATGATGACACCGGCGAAGATGTAGAACGGGATGGCCAGCAGAGCAAAGCTGTCCAGACCGGAGAACGCGAACTGGGGCACAGTGACCAGATTGTAGCCGCCAAAAGCCAGCACCAGTAGAGAGGATGCGCCCAGTGCAAAGGAGACCGGCATCTTGAACAGGACGGCCACCACCATGAAGGAGATCAGGAAGATAAGCAAAGCTTGAAGCGCTGTCATAATTTCACCCTCTTTCTCAGTTGTCCGCCTCGGCGGCAGACTTCTTATCGCCGCCCAGCAGGCAGGCTGCAAGCATGTACACCTCGTGCAGGGCTGCCAGCACGATGCCTACAAATACCGGCAGGTAGACCCAGCCCATGGGGATGCGCATGGTGGGCGAAGTCTGGGTGGTACCGAAAATCTTCATCATATAGTCGAAGAAGAGCTTGGCAAAGACGACCAGGAATGCAAAAGTGGAAATGATGGCTGCGACTTCCAGCGCCTTGAGCCACTTTTCGCGGGCTGGGCCCTTGATCTTCATAAGCACCTGCTTGAGCACATCGATCTCGGTGTGGCTGTTGTCGCAGATAGCGTAGGCTGAGCCGATGTAGGTCAGCCAGATGAAGAGATAGCGGGTGAACTCTTCCGCCCACGCGGCAGAGATAAACAGGAAATACCGGCAAACCACCTCGATGAAGATGGCCGCGACCAGCAGGATTGTGATAAGAGCCAGCAGGAAGGTCTCGATGCCCAACAGTCTGTCGTTGACCTTCTTCAAGCCCTGCAGCGTTTTGTTATTGCTCTTCACAGCATTTGCCTCCTTTCATAAACTGTCGCCCTCGGGCACTCCCCGCAAGGCGGCAGGATCACTTTACATCAAAGTATGGAGCGCCACACAGCCTTACTTGTTCTTGTAATCACCGCTGGTGATGGCGTCCATGATCTCGTCGCTGTAGGTGCCGCGACTCTCTTCCCAGATCTGCCGGTAGATCTCCTGCAGCTTGGCCTTCATACCATCGGAGGGCTGATCCACGGTCCACTGGCCGCTGGCCACGCCGTCGTTGGTGATCTTCTCGGTCTTCTCACGGAAGAACTCGGTGAACTCGTCAGAAGCCTCCTGTGCAGCCTCCTTGAAGGCGGTCTTGTCCTCGTCGCTCAGCTTTTCCCAGAAGGGAGAGCCTGCGATGAAGCAGCCGCCGGAGTAGCAGTAGTTGAGTTCGGTGATGTGGGTGATGACATCCAGAACGCCCTGGTTGGTATAATTGAAGACCGCGTTGTCCAGACCATCGACGGTACCGGTCTGCAGGGCATTCAGCACCTCAGAACCGGCGATCATGACGGGCAGTGCGCCGCACTTCTCATAGAAAGAGACAACAGAGGCGACGGACGGGGTGCGGATCTTCAGGCCGGCCAGGTCGGACATCTCGGTGACGGGGCGGATGATGTTGCCCACCTGACGGAAGCCGTTGCAGTAAGAAGAGATGCGGATGAGGCTGTTCTGCTCCATGATCTTGGCCACTTCGTCGGCGATCCAGCCCTTGAGGTAGTATTTATCTGCCTCGTCGTAGTCAGCCACCAGACCGGGCAGCCATGCGAAGCCCAGCGCGCCGTCCAGCACGCCGTCCATGGTCATATCGTCGCTCATCAGCACATCCAGCGTACCCATCTGCAGCATCTGTGCCATGTCGGAGCCGTTGCCCAGAGAGCCTGCGGCAATGACGTTGGCCTGATAGCGGCCGCCGGTCTTGTCGGAGATGAGCTCAGCAAAGCGTTCCACATAGGGGGCGCGGTCACCGGTGACGTCTGCAGTGACCGAGAAAGCAGCACTCTCAGCCGATACAGCAGCAGAGCCTGCACTGCCGGTGGTGGAAGCTGCGGTGCTGGAAGAGCCGCCGCAGGCGGTCAGACCAATGGCAGCAGCGGAGATTCCGGCGGCCTTCAGGAAATCACGGCGGGAAATTTTCTTGGTGCTCATAAGATTATTCTCCTTTTTCTTTTTGTTTTTATATCCTGTGTTTACAGTTCGTAATTATCAAAGCTTCAGCGGAGGCAGGCCAGCTGCTGCAGGAACGCGATCTTGGCCGTATCTTCCAACAGCTCTGCCTGGTCGAAGCACTCTTCCATGGTCTTGCCCATAACGAGGATGCCGTGGCCTTCCATCAGGAAAGCCCTTGTATCTGCCGATGCGTTGGCCACCGTTTCTGCCACGACATCGGCCAGCTCTGTGGAACCGGGTGCCCGGTCGGGCACGATGGGCACCTCGCCGAGCTTGAGCTTTGCCGACTCGGTGTAGAGGGGCAATGGCTTTTTCTGCAGCGTCCAGAGCACCGAATAGGTGGGGTGGGCGTGGATGATATAGTTGATCTCGGGGCGGAGACGGTAGACATCCAGATGGAACCGCGTCTCCTTAGAGGGCTTCAGCCCCTGCGCTGCTCGCTTGACATGACCCTCAGCGTCGCAGAGCACAAGACCTTCGTAGGTGACTGCCCGCAGCGGCACGTTGCTGCCGGTGATAAGCATATCACCTCCCAGCCGGGCACTGACATTTCCACCCGCTGCACTTACCAAACCCTTCTGGTAGACCAGCGCCGAGTAGCGGATGATGTCATCGGCCGATTTCGGCCAGACGATCGATTCATGTTCCATCAGTAAACGACCTCCTTCCGGCAGAGCATCTTTTCCAGCGTATCCTCACGGCCCATGCTGCCGCCCTTGAGGGCGAACTCCCGACCTGCGAAGCAGCCGTCCAGCATCAGGCCCTGTGCCACGCCGGGTTCCAGTGCGCAGCCGAGCTGCAGATGCTCAACGCCGAACTGCCGGAGCACGCCCTGCGAAGTCTCGCCGCCGATGATGACCAGCCGGTCGAATGCGGCATCGTGGTCAAACGCTGCCGCAGCCTGTGCAAAGCACTCCATGATAGCTTTGCTGGTGCCGGGCTTGTAGGAATATTTTTCCACCTGCGGGAAGAGGATGACGCTCCCCTGCCCAAGCAGCTGCTCTGCTTGCTTTGCGGCCCGCTGCGGCACCTCTTTGCCGCCCTCGATGTAGGCGTCGATGTCCAGCGGCACGGTCTGCAGCCCACGCTCCGCAGAATAAGTGATCTGCTTATGAGCGATGTCGTAGGCCGAAGCACAGAAGCAAAGGCTCCGGATATCCCGCACAGGGAAGGTGTGGGGCTGCGCCGGGCCGTAGAGATATTCGGCCAGACCGTCTGCGATGCCCAGAGAGCCGGTCCAGAACACCTTGGGGTATCGGGGCGCCAGCGTCTTGAGCAGATGAAGGACATCTGCCCGGGTGATGGCGTCGAACACCAGAATGCGTGTTTCCTCGGCCAGCTGATGTTCCACAGCGGCCAGTAGCGTTTCCTCGCCGCCCTTTACTGCGTCGATGTCCACCAGACCAATCTTCTTGTCGGTGTCCTTTCCCAGAATTTTGGGGATGTAGGATTCCGTCGGTGGGAAGATGGGGTCGTTGGCATAAACCGACTTGGGGAGGATCTCGCCCTCACAGTACTGATTGCCATAAAGGGTAAAGGTACCGAGGTCGGGAGCGTTGTCCACAATGAACACATTGTAGTCCGGCCAGCCGTCCAGCAGACCATCCAGCTCGTAGGAGTCATTGCCCCGGAAGCCGGTGCCAATCTTCTTCATATAGAAGCCGCCCGGTTCGAGCCGTCTCAGAAGGTCTGCGTGGAGCTGTCGTGCCTTGTCCTGCGCGGTGTTGCGGGAGGAGAGGTTCACGGTCAGGATCTCGTCGGCCTCATGTTCCAGACCGCACCGTCCATTCGTACAGATACGAACCTTCCGGCCTCGTGCGGTGAAGTAGCTGCCGGAATCAGCAGCGCCCGTCAGGTCGTCTGTTATCTCTGTCAGTCTCACAGCTCTGCTCCTCTCTGTTTATTCAAACATACTGTTTGTTCGTTCTCTGAGCAGAGAATAATATTCTCCCCTGGATTTGTCAATAGTTTTTGTTTCATTTCATGACATTGCACACATTTCCGGGCATGTTTTGTTCACTTACGCCATTAAAATCACGCTATTTCTGTTCTTTTGAACATTTGTTGCATTGTATTCTTTTCTCCTTGGCTCAAGTATCCAGCATCCTTGCAAAGAATCTTTTCTACGTCATATTTTGTTTATTCAAACAAGGTTCTTCTGAATTTTCCGGTTCGTTCAGATGGCTTTCACCCGCCTATCAAGCACAAAAAAGTTATATCTCGCTCACTCAAATCATGTTCAAATGAACACAAAAAAGGGGGCTGTTGCAAAATAGCGCAACACAAATAGCTATAACAATTTCAAAAATAAGCGAAAAAGCAAACAATGCAAAAAGCAAGTGCATCACATCTCCATCAAAAATTCTGGTTTTCGAGAAAAAATGTTGCACTTGCTTTTCTTTATGTGAGATTTCATTTTAAATTATCGCGTATTATCGTAAAAATAGAGGGCGCTGCATTTTACAGCAGCCCCCTCATCTTCATTTTATCAGACCATTTTGAGCTGAGTCTGTGCACTTGCCAGAATCTTTTTCCACCCGGCAGGAAGGTTGGTATCGGTGATGACCAGATCCATATCCGGGATGTCCGCAAAGTGGTTGGCCTTTACCAGCCCGAACTTGCTGGAATCCGCCAGAATGATGTTCTGGGCCGAGGATTCAATCATAGCCTTTTTGTTCTCCACGATGTTGGCGTTGATGCAGGTGATGCCCAAACTCTGGTGGACCCCCGACACCGAGAGAAAGGCCTTGTTGGCCCGGTGGCGGCGGATGAACTCCACCGCCTCGGGGGAAGTAAAGTTGTAATCCTCCGGATGGTAGTACCCCCCGGGGAAAATCGCATGGACATTGGCGTGCTTCAACAGCTCGGCCAGAATGATGAAATTATAACAGAGCACCGTAAACTCAAACTCGGTGGGCAGATAAAAGGTCATGCGGGAGACCGTGGTGCCGTTATCCAGAAACACCCAGTCCCCGGGGCGAATCAGGGAGGCCGCATACTTGGCAATGCGATCCTTCTCGCTGAAATTTTCCAGCCTTGCTCGGCGTAGGTCGTAGGTCTCCCCCTCGTAGGAGTAGCCGTTGCCGCCCTCCACCAGAGTGGCGTAGCCGTAGCTGCGCTCCAGCACATGGTTTTTGCGCAGCAGTTCCAGATCCCGCCGCACTGTCATCTCCGAGACCCTCAGCGTCTCAGCCAGCTCTTTTACCGAGATCTTCTGGTATTTTTTCAAAAGATCCAGCTCCTGAACCATCCGCTTTTCCTTGCCGCTTTCTGTTTTCAACACCAAAACCTCCTCACAGGTCGTTGTCTGCCTTTATTATGCACTTTTTGACTGTTCAATGCAACAATAAGCTGTTCGTTTTTCTTCAATTCAACCTTTTCCACAAGTTTTTCCTGTGTTTTCTATCAAAAACATCCAGTTTTCGGGGCTTTGGAATCAAAAGTATCATGAACTCCGGTATGAAGTGAAGCCCTATCTGGACGCGCTCCACCGTGCGCCTGAACTGGTGCGCGACTTTCTGGAAAAGATTCTTGCCCCCAAGCAGGAGCGCATCAGGAATGTGCCGCAGCAAAACCGTAAGCGTGGGTAGGATGTAGAACTTTAAGCTGAATTTTTAGATGATATGACAATATAAGGAGAAATGCTTATGGATTTTGACCGTAATTCTATGACCGTCCCTGTGCAATCCTCCGATTATACGAAAAACTTCTTGCAAAAGGACTCGAACCCCACTACAATGGAAGCGGTCACTCAAACCAATGCCGTCAAGTCTCCGACTGACAGCCCGGCAACCACGAAGCTGGTGTACACGGTGGAAGAGATTGCACGAATGCTGGCCATCAGCCTGCGCTCTTCCTACAACCTGTGCAACAGCACCACCGAATTCCATGTCCTGCGGGCAGGCGGAAGCATCCGCATCCCGAAGGACAGCTTCGATGCGTGGCTCAACCGGGCAGCTTGATAAGGAGGCAAACAGTATGGCATATATTACGAAGCGCTGCAATTCTTACAGCGTCCGCTACACCTACGAAGATGAGCACGGCAAGAGCTGCGACAAATGGGAGAGCTTTCCCACCAAAGAGGAGGCAACGAACCGAAAGAAGCAAATCGAACATGAACTGGCGGCTGGCACTTTCCTGATTCTGTCCTCGGTGACGGCGGCAGAGTTCCTCATGGATTGGCTGCCCAAGGAGTGCAGCAAGCACAAGTGGGCACTAAAAACCTACGAATCCAACCTCTCCACCATCCAGAACCTTATCATTCCCTATATCGGCAGCATGGAGATGCAGAAACTTAAGCCCTACCACATGGAAAACCTCTACACGACCCTGAGCAAAACGCCCTGCGGTTCGTATATTAAGGGCAAGAAGCAGGAGCTGACCGAAAAGCAGAAGCAGCGATTTCTTTCCGGCACCACCATCCATGAGGTGCATCGGCTACTGGGTACTGCGTTCCAGTATGCCGTGGAATGGGGCATCCTTGTCAAAAGCCCTGTTCCCGTGGACAGTCCCAAGAAGTCCACACAGGAGCGCACCATCTGGACGGTAGAGGAGATGCGAACGGCACTGGACAGCATGGAGGATCCCATCCTGCATCTGGCGGTGCACCTCACGCTGGTGGGCGCACTGCGAGAGGGCGAGATCGTGGGTCTGACCCCAGAGGATATCGACTTTGATGCTGCGGATGGCATCGGAACGTTCCGTATCAACAAGTCCATGCAGCGGGTGCGAAAAGAAGCCCTGAAACAAGTAGACGATGGCTGCATCATCAAGGTATTCCCGGACAAGCTGGAACGCAGCACCACTTCCCTCATCCTGAAAAGTACCAAAACGGCATCTTCCTGCCGCACCATCTTCATGACCTCCGCACTGAAAGAGGAATTGAAGAAGTGGCTGAATCAACTGGCAGCAGACGAGAGGAAGGACCCGACACGCTACCACGACAGCGGAATGCTGTTCCGTCTGCCCAACGGCCTGGCGGTGGAGCCTGTGCTCATCCGCAAGAAGTTCCTGAAATGGCAGGACGCACACCCAGAGTTCCCACGTATCGTATTCCACGGTCTGCGTCATTCCAGTGCGACCTATCAGCTGATGATCTCCGGCGGCGATGTGAAGGCGGTGCAGGGAACTACTGGACACGCAACGGCAGATATGCTGGTGAACACCTACGCCCATATCCAGCAGTCCTCCCGTGTGGAGCTGGGCAAGAAGTTTGAAAGCGGCTTCTATGCCAAGCCCGACACCCCCAGCC
>OBZD01000449.1_pt1 | contig 24326 bp, 3 predicted proteins | sample 1501551 | NCBI WGS metagenome assembly OBZD01 (sample SAMEA2580221, study PRJEB22360) | human gut metagenome | biome: human gut; feature: human-associated habitat; material: faeces | place: Denmark | collected 2008/2010 | reverse complement strand
TCTCCGTAGATTTCTACAAGTCCGGTGTACAGGCAGGACACATGGCGGCGGATGTACTTGATGGGAAAATCAAAACACAGGATACTGCCGTAGAGGATCCTGAAGTGCTGGAAGTCATTATCAATAAGAAATCGGCAGAAACTTTGGGACTTGCGATTCCTGAAGAATATAAGAATGCGAAGATGGTGGGATAAAAAAAGCGGGACGGGAAATAAAAAGCAGATGAAATATGCAGCGTGATCAGTCCGGTATAAAACGTTTTTTGTACTGCGGTTTAAAACACGTCATATTTTAAAACTTGCAGATAAATTATTAAAAAAGAGTTGTGAATGATTTCTCATTCTCACAGCTCTTTTTTGATGGACACATAATATCGGGAATAAGGAATTGAAACCGAAGAATACAACTTGGCTTTCAAAATCGAGAATCTTATATTCTGTTATACACAGCACATTCAAATACAATGGCGGTGTTGTACAAAACTTGATTTTGATTACAGATCCTTACTATTAAGGAATAAATAAATTATGTATTGTCACCAAGTGATAGAAATATTAGCTGTATATTGTAAAAAATATGGCATAGTGATATCATAAAAGTGGATATTCTTAAGGCAAACGTGTTTAGGCATTAAGAATTTAACCTTTATATCCTGCATGTAGGAATCACACAAAATTATATAAGGAAAGCAGTCGTGGGGAATCCGGTTAGAATCCGGAACTGTCCCGCAACTGTAGAGGGAGTTTTGCGGCTGCAAGCCTTTCACAGAGGGGCCGCAGGATGAGGAACTGAGTCAGAGTGCCACCTGCTTTCTATGAGATTGGCGTAACTTGCGAGGCATGAGTTAATGCATAGGAAGCTGGTGCTGTATTTTTGGTATGGCAGAAGTCTTCTATGTATCTTTCTTATGCCTCGTTTTATAAATTTATGGTATGAGCGTACCATAAGTTAAAAATTAAAAATAAATTTTTTGTGTGCGGGGAAATGCCGCGGAAGCGGCGCATATCTGTTTTATATTCTTTTAGTTATGAGGAGAATCAGGATGAAGAAGACATTGGTAATGGCGGCTGCAGCAGTTTTAACCGGAAGCATGGCATACCCTTCGCTGGCAGAGGAGTATGTTTTTGAGATGGCGCCCGTTGTTGTCACAGCGAATCGCATGAATGAAAATTTGGTGGATGCCAGGGCCGATATCAGTGTAGTTACGAGCCGGCAGATTGAAAAACTCCATCTGAATACCGTGGAAGATGCGCTGCGTACAGTTCCGGGGACACAGTATCTGAATTATGGCGGAAATGGATTGAATGCCAATTTAAGCGGGATCCGGATTAATGGAAGCAAGGATATTATACTGCTTGTGGACGGCGTACGTGTAACCGATTTCAACGGCGCGAATAATTCAGGGTATATGTATTCTTCTCTGCTGAATAATATGGACAATGTCGAACGTATCGAAGTGCTGCGCGGCAGTGCCGGCGCGTTGTATGGAAGTGGCGCCAAAGGCGGTGTGATCAATATCATCACCAAGAATCCCGGGGAAAAGAAAACGACCGTGGATATAGCCAGAGGAACCGGCGGACGGGAAATATATAAGCTGACCACTATGGGGAGAGTAGGGAAGTTTTCCTACATGGCCTATTATGACAAACTGCTGATAGGTGATACCAAATCCGGTGACGGAAGGCTATGGCCCGGGCACACCCATACCTTATCGGACGGAGTGAAATTTGCTTATGATTTTACTGATAAACATTCTCTTTCCTTAAGTTATGACAAAATGAAGTCAAGATATAGAGGATATGATTTTGTGTATTCAAACCGGTATCATGGCGATTATAAGTCCGATATGCTGACTCTGCAGGATAAGATATCCATCGGGAAGCATTGGGATAACCAGTTTACTTACCGCCGGAATAAAGTAAAGACAAATTATTTTCAGGATTATGACATGAATGCGCAGTCCAATTGGGGGATAAGCAGCGACTATACTTATGACATCATCGGCGAGCAGGTGAGCTTCCATGATGAATGGAACCGACTGACTTTTGGTGTGGATTATTCAAAGGGAAGGGACAATGTTCTTCGGGCGGCAGGATTTGACGTAAATGGGAATCCGGTCAAAACGAACCACTGGTATGAAAATTATTCTTTTTATATACAGGAAGATTGGAATTTCCTGCCCCGGTGGTCTCTTTCCGGAGGCCTGCGGCATGACCGCCCTGAGACAGATCAATACACTGCCGATTTTTCCAGTCATACATCCAAAAGCTATCGTTTGAGCTATGAAATTACACCTAAGGATACAGTGTATGCGGGACGCAATGATTTCTACATTCTGCCGGGGCTTGATGTTCTTTATATTCCCCAGTATGGAAATGCCAAGGTCAGACCTGCTTATGGATATACGGATACCGTCGGCTACAGCCATGTATTCAGCGATAAGACCATGTTTACCTTTAACTGGTTCAGAACAAAAGATGAACAATCTATCGGATATGATACTTCATCAAAAAAATATAAAAACTTTAATCAGGGTGTTTCAAGAGGATGGAATGCCCAGCTGATTTCGCAGATCGGGAGTAAATGGAGCGCCAATGTAGGATGGGCGCATTTGTACTCCAATGTTCCCGGGGATAATTTTTCTCTCGGATATTCGCCGAAAGATAAACTTACTTTTGACATGATCTATCACAATAAGAAGTTCACCGGAGGTCTGGACGGATTCTATTTTATCCGGAGAAAGAACCCGGTAAACAGTGATTTGAAAGGGTGGCCGAACGATAAATACGGAATTTATAATTTGAGCTTTAATTATGAACCGAGAAAAGATTTTAATTTCTATCTGAAAATCAATAATATTTTCGATAAACTTTGGGCGGAGCATACAGATGTCATCTGGAGCGACCATACGCCGGGAACATGGTATTCCATGCCAGGGCGCACATGGCTGTTCGGCGTGAAGATGGAAGTGTAAGGCATAGATCGTTGTAGTGGAGAAAAGGCGGGATAATGATGAAATATGTGTATGGCAGAAAAAAGTGGCTGGCAGCCGGTATAGCAGCATTGCTTATTAGCGGCACCGGAGCAGTTTCGGATGTGCTGGCGGCGCCGGTTTATACTTCCGGTATCACGACCAAGGCAAAAAAAGATAAGGCAACTTTCGGAAGTGCCTATAAAGTGGAAAACGGTGTTAATAAGTATAACTTGGAAGACGGATCAAAAATCAGTATCCACGGCACTTATCACGCTGAGGGTATTACGCCGGGGAAAGGAACGACATCCGTTGTCACCGTGGGTGACGGGACAGGAACGCTGTCCATTGATACTTCCAGCAGCGAAGCAGGAAATTCGCAGGGGGCGGGGATTCTCGCATCTGACGGGAGCCGGCTGACCATAAACGGGAACCTGCAGATTAAGACTTACGGAGGCAGCTGTTTTGCCGACGGTATTTACATGATGCGTGCCGGCACCGGTACGGGGGCCAAAGCGAACATTACTGTCAATGGCAACGTATATATAGGGGATCCAGCAGCCGTTGGAGAACCTCCGGATTCCTCTTCCCGGGACGCGAAATGGGGAGTCAATGCGGCGGAAATACATGGCGGTTACGGGCCGGACGGCCATGTTCCGGGATGGGCGGATGAATATACCGGTGCCCGCTGGCAGCCGACCGGGGTCGATGTGGATATGTCGGACGGCAGCTCCATTGATCTCAACGGCGATGTGTACTTGGCTGTCCGCGGAGCTGCCATGAAGACAGATCCTTATTATAAATCTGCCGGCATGGATGACTATGATATCGCCGTTATTAATGCCAATAAGGGGAATGTGACCATAGTGACGCCATCAAGCACGGGAGAAAGTTTTTATTCCCTTGCCAGTTACGGCGGCACTATCAATGTGAATATGGCAGGAGCGGATGCGGCTTCCCATAAAGTGAATATCAAGGGGAATATCATTGCCATGCGGGATGATAAAGACCACAACGGACAGCCTTACTTTTTCCAGAACGGCCGTATCAATCTGGCTTTGGCAAACAGTGATTCCCAATGGATCGGTGTGGTGGACAACAGCGGATCTGATCAGGCAGGAGAAGTAAATCTCTGGCTGCAGAATGGAGCCGTATGGAAACACAGCTCTCCATCGCGGACCAATGGGCTTCAGGTAGAAAAAATGCCCCAACCGAGCGTATTCCACTATGGGAAATATGACGGAGTATCCCATGTGAACCAGTTGGTGGGCGGAAACTCCGCCGATAAGGCAGGCATCATTTATCCTGAAGAAGTATCGGAAATCCACGTGACGAATTATAGCGGACATGTCAAAGTTATTTATACTCACGAGGGAGATGGCAGTACGACCGCATCTTACCGCGGAGGTGATTTCCGGATAAAGAAAGCAGCTGCCGGTTCGGGAATTGTGGTATCCACTAATAACGCAGGTATTGATATGAATAATGATGATGCTGTATGGAAAGCATTGAACGCGGTGGCGGGGAAGATATATTATGAGGGATCCGTGGACGGCGAGAGTAATCTGGCGGGTAAGGCAGAAATCGCGGAAGGGCTGACCGCGTCATCAGCATCTGCCAAATTAGCGGATATGAAGTATAAGAAAGACAACCACGGGCAGGGATATGTAGAAAAAGGATCAGCACCGAACCCGAATCCGAATCCAAACCCGAATCCGAATCCAAACCCGAATCCGAATCCGAATCCGAACCCGAATCCGAATCCGAATCCGAATCCGAACCCACCGACACCGCGTTCACCCAAACCCCACTCCCCCCCCCCCGCACCCGCCGGTTCCACCGATTGTCCATGGGGATAATGAGACGGCGCTGATGAAAGGCGGACGCAGCGTATTGACCGGTTCCTCTTTGGAGTGGAGAGATAACGCTATGCAGGGAATGCTCCGTTTGGACATGCTCCGCTATCGAAACGGCATGGAAGGCGCATGGGGACGGGTTTATGGCGGAAGATGGAAGTATGATGGAAACGATATCGGGATAAAAGAAAACTATTGGGCAGGCGAAGCCGGGTATGACCGCCGTTACCCCAATAACTGGCGTGCCGGCATATCTCTGGATTACAGGGATGGAAAGGGCAAATATGATTTTGGCGGCAGAGGCGACAGCAAATTATATGCCCTTTCGCTCTACGGTTCAAAAGATCTCGGCCGGGGAGCCTTTGTGGATATGATCGTCAAAGGCGGGTATATAAAGAATGAATTTACCCTGTATGACAGAGGGGGGAATCAGTTTACCGGATCATCTGCTGCCAGAGGTTACAGCGTGGCAGGGAGATATGGAAAGCGTTTCGGTATGGGAGATTTCTACTGGCAGCCGCAGATCCAGTTTACTTGGGCGCATTTGGAGCCTGATGAATACGATGTTTCCAATAAAAATGCCGTCATGACAGTAAAGGGGCAATCTTTTGACAGTTATGTGGCGAGAGCAGGCGTTGAAGCGGGACGTGCCGGTTCTTTCGGAGATTTATACATGAGGGCGGACATTGCCCATGAATTCGGCGGCAGGATTAAAGCATCCTATTACGCTGCTGACGGAGGCACCAAGGAAACCAGCTATGACTTGAAAGACACTTGGGCGGAACTGACAATAGGCGGCACATATAATCTGTCACCTGTAAGTCGTATTTATATAGATGTGACAAGGGGATTTGGTGGAGACTGGAAACGGGAGTGGCAGCTGAATGCCGGTTTCCGGTGCGAGTTCTGAGAAAGGCGGTGCGGAAATAGTATGGCAGAACGGCAGGCATCATAACGGTTCCGGCCGGAGATAATCCTCTATGGCAGAGAAGCGGGGATAGAAGCAGTGCATATATTTCATATTTTCTGATGAATGGAAAAACGGAGGAGCAGGTTATGAAAGAGTATTCAAAATGGAAATCGGGGAAACGGTTTCTGACGGCGGCAGTTACGTTGTCATTACTTGGCAGTCTTGGTTTGTATCATGATGTTCGTGCTGATTTCTTAGAAGACATGGAAAAGAAGTATCCTGATGCGATACAGCTTACAAATGGTATTACCGGGGAGAAAGATAAAGATGACATTTATGTAAATCGAAAGATTTTAAAGGATAATGGGGAAAATTATCTGTTTACTACAGATGCAATAATTAATACCGCTAATGGTATAAAGATAGGAGATTTAAGCCATCCTGTAAATATTGATGCATCGGGACAGACTTTAATTTTTAATGCGGAAAGAAATAATAAGAAATTAGAGCTTCATGCGATTGAGATAGAGTCATTGCAGGGGACTACGATTACTGCAAAAAAGATATTTATTAATGCAGGGAATACGAAAAGTCGCGCTGAAGGAATCCGTGTAGGCGGACAGAACGGAACGAATAAGGATACGCCGTACAAGCTGACGATTAATGGGGATATGGATATCAGGGCTCATGGCGCTAATTACGGCCTGGGCATGTATCTGTGCGGCAATGCGGAAACCACTGTCAATGGGAACGTAACCATGAATACCCATGATGAAAAGAACCCCTGGGCGGTCTATGTGGAAGATGACGGCGGTTTCAGCTATTATGGCGGCTCTGCCATCTATGCCGGAAATAATTACACACTCCAGATGGGACCGAAGCTGACCGTTAACGGACTGGTGGATCTGAAGGTGAATGCCAACGGCGTATTTGCCAATGGCGGCCATTCGGATATTTATTTCAAGGGCGGAAATATAGAAATCAATAAAGATAATACCAAGGGGTATTACGCACTGCTGGCGGAGTGCGCCACCACCACGATGAATATGGAGCGGGACGAAAATAAGGTGCCTGTCAGAGCCGGTAATTCCAAAGTTACGATCAAAGGAAATGTAGGCGCATCTGCCGGCGCGATCAATGTGAATGAGCCGGAGCCTTATACCCGCGTCAATCTGGGGCTGGCTACGCCCGATTCCAGCTGGACGGGGGTCGCATACAATGCGTTTAAAGATGAAGGCAATGACGCCGGTGGCAAGAAATTTTTTGGGGAAATTAATCTGTGGCTGCAGAACGGCGCTTCCTGGACGAATGAGGCCTGGGGCGAACCGCCTGATGCTTATTTCGGAGAGGATTTTTCGGAAAGCCATTTGAAACGGCTGGTCGGCGGGGAAAGCGCCGATAAGGCGGGACATATTTTCCAGAAACCCGGAGAGGATGAAGACAGCGAAGGCATCAATATCCGCGTAGACGATTATAAGGGATTCACCAATATATACTATGGTCATAAAGAAGAGAAACCCACGGATATCCTCGGCGGGACTTTTACCGTGACTAAAGCGCAGCCCGGATCGGGAATCAATCTGATTACCGACAGCAAGGGACTGAATGTGGATTCATCCAAAGCAGCAGATAAGAATCTGGCCAGCGAGACGCTGAACGCGCTGGCGAATAAGCTGTTTTATACTGCGTATAAAAATGGGGAAACCAATCTTGCCGGTAAAGTGGAAATTGCCGAGGGGCTGACGGCTTCCAGCCTGTCCAAACGTATGGAAGATGTGACTTTCAAAAAAGAAGACGGACAGGGGCAGTATCTCTATACACCGGCGCAAGATGAGATTGTCGGGCCAATTACCGGGCCGGAAAAAGAAACGGCTGACCGCAATGCAAAAGGCACTGCGCCGAATGCAAAGCAGGGAAATGTGGTCAGCGGTATGTACAATGAGTCCACACCTACGACGAAGACCAATCCGATGATTGTGGATATGAATGGATTCAATTTAAATGTGGCGGCAGAAAGCGACAATAAGATTGCTGATGCCGTTTATGTGGGAAATAATGATTATATTACTGTAAAAAATGATGCGGGAAAGAAAATCGGCATCACTTCCACCAATACAAATACCCGTGCTGCCAACGGCATTTTCCTTGAGGGGAATTCCCATCTGAATATAACGGGACCGGTGGAGATTGCCAAGGTGCATACCAAAGGCAGTTCCGCCGCAGGTATTGCGTTCCAGGGCAGCGGAAGTGAAGCGGTGATTGACGGTTCCCTTACCATTTCAAATGTGGACGGTGATAAAGCGGAGAAGCAGGGACGGTATATCGGCGTATCCGGGATCCGGATGACCGGCGATAATACTTCCATGACCGTTACGGGACCGGTGAATATTTCCGGTTTTAAAGGATCGGCATTGCATACTGCGGGCGCGGACAGTGTAATTTCTGTCGGCGGCGGTACTATTTCTACAGCAGCGGATGCGGATAAATCCCATAATTTCTATGCGGCCCGTGTGGAAAAAGGAACGGTCAATATCAACATGAAAAATGGTGCGCCAGGAAGCGCAAGAGCCAATATTATCGGGGATATGTATGTTACAGGGCAGTATGGAAAGAAAGTTATTGAGTACAGCGGAGGCCAGCTGGCAGATTGGCAGCACAGAGGAAATCTTCATGTGGCGCTGACAGATAAGGATTCGTCCTGGACCGGTGTGGCAGCGTATGAACAGTACAATGATAATTACGGCAGCGGCGGGAATACGATGCATGATATCGGGAATTTTGATCTGTATCTGCAAAACGGGGCCACCTGGACGAATGAGCAGCAGTCTCATGTGACTACTACGACGCTTGCCGGTAAGAATCCTGTCTATAACGGCAGCTATTTAATGAAGCTTCATGGCGGCAGTGACGCAGTGCATAAAGGGTATATTTATCAGAAAGACAGCAAGCCCATTACTGTAGATAATTACAGCGGACACACTCTTGTTTTCTATGACCATACTGGAGACGGTTCTGCCGCTGAAAATTACAGCGCCGGTGATTTCAGAATCAAGACAGCGGAAGAAGGATCTTCCATCACGCTGCGCACAGGTGCAGGCGGAATCAATACGGCCGATAAAACGGCGGCGGGAAAAGCGCTGAACAGTTTAGCAAATAAGCTCTACTATATGTCTTATGCGCAAGGTGACACAAAGCTGAAAGGCACTGTGGAAATTGCGGAAGGGTTGACTTCCTCTTCTGTTTCAGCAAGTGGGGATATTGCTTTCAGGACAGATACGGCTGCTGACAAGAACGGACAGGGCACCTATGTATATGAACCGGAAGAGCCTTTGGACGGGCCGATCATCAAAGACAGACTGCTGAAAGGCGAAACTACGGTCACTGCTGATGACACCCATGCTGAAGATGGATATGTCAGTGCAGCTTACAACGGCGATGATTCAATCACCGTGGACATGGCAAATCATGGACTCCGTCTGGAAGCGGCTTCTTCCGCATCTGCAAAGGCGGCGGCTGTCCGTGTCGGAAAAGGGACGGACGGCAACAAGAAGAGCATCAGTTTCATCAATATGGAGAAAAACAAACCGCTGGTTATTTCTGCAGATCAGACGAATGGAAGAGAAGCTACAGGTATTTATGTTTCCGAGAACGGTAAGCTTTCCGTCGCCGGGGATGTAGTGATTGATAAGGTGTCTACTTCAGGCAGAATGGCGTACGGCGTGGCAAACCGCGGACCTAATGCGGAACTTATCATTAAAGGCGGGCTGAAAATAGCCGGTACAGGTGCCGATGAATGGAGAACGGTAAAAGCTGCCAAGGATACAACGGGTATATCGGTAACTGCCATTGCCAATATCGGGAATAATGCCAAATTAACTATTGAAGGGCCGCTGGACGTAAAAATTCAGGGGACTGCCATCAATTCTACCGCTAAAGGCGGCGTTATGCGCCTTGGCAGCGGCAGGATTCTGACGCCTATGGATGAACATGCCCAGGGGAATTCAAAGCTTGTTAAGGGCGTGAACGGTACTGTTTTCATTAATATGAATGAGGACGGAACGGCTGCCAAAGCTGAAGACACTGTGCTTCAGGGAAATATTTACACCGAAAGAAGATCAGGGTCTAAGGCCGTTGTAAATGTAGGGCTGGCAAGCAAGAATTCTTCATGGACAGGTGTAACCGATTATAACAGGAGTTTTTCCAGCGATGCCGGCGAGGTCAATCTGTATCTGAGCCATGATGCGGTTTGGAATAATAAGAAGACTGCTTCCGTGACGGGCTCTTACATGGGCAGCCATATAGATTATTTCAAAGGCGGCAGTGATGCGGCCCACGCTGGTATTATCAGACAGAACGACGACAGGGACATCAATATAGATCATTACAGCGGTCATGCAATCCTTGTCTATGACCATAAAGCGGAAAAGCCAAAAGAGATGATTGGCGGCAGGACGCTGATAAAAAAAGCGGAACCGGGATCTGTTGTCAGGATGGTAACCGGGAACGGCGGTCTGAATACCAATTCCAACAAGGCGGCCGATAAGAATCTGGTCAGTGAAACTCTGAACGCTTTGGCGAATAAGCTTTACTATACCGGTTATAACAATGCGGCAATCAAAGATAATCTGAAAGGTACCGTAGAAATTGCGGAAGGTCTGACGGCAAGTTCCGCATCGGTTGCCATCGTATCGGGAAATATGAGCTTCCAGGATGTCACGGGCAGAGGTGAATATAAATTTACCCCCGCAGAAGATGATCCTCATGGACAGACTACGTCTGATTTCGGTACCCCTATCACCGGAGAAGCTGATAAAGATCAGGAGTATGTCAAAGCCAATGTGCTGAAAGATGATGTGTATACTTTTACCAAAGCGGTGAATACGGTCACTGTCGATGACGGAGATACCACGACAGAAGATCTTGGCTACCATAAGGCTGTGGCCGCCGTGGTGGGGATCAATAAGGATATTACGATTCATGCGGCAGATAAGAGTCTGAAACTGAATGCGGAGAATAAGACAGAACGCAACAGTGCTGTAGGCATGTACACGAAGAAAAAGATTGACGCTGTGGCAAAAGATATTTCCATCAATGCCAAATCCTCTGTGGGAGATGTATACGGTATATATATCCATGAAGGCGGAAAAGCAGCCATTACCGGCAACGTATCTATCTTGGCAAAACAGGGCGGAGATGGTTTTGCGGATGGAATCAAACTATATAATGGCGGTTCTGCGCTGACCATTAACGGTAACCTGGCTATGAAAGGCACGGGAAGCGGAAATGATGCCTATGGTGTTTCTGCCGCTCAAAAGGGCGGGTATGGCAGCACAAAGACATATCAGGCAACAGGCATCAATATTTATGATAAAGACGGTGCGGCGTTTACTTTGAACGGCAACTTGGATATGAAAGTAAAAGGTGTCGGCGTGGATATGCGCGGCAGCGAAAAAAATGCGGTAACCATTGCCGGAGGCACAATCTTTACGCCGGATGACGGGGAAGAGGCAAGCTATAAAGCTGTGGCTGCCACTTCAGGCACCTTTGCCATGGGCATGAATGATGCGAAAACAGGATCCAATGGAAAGGATGTCGTTGTGCAGGGCACAATTTCTTTAGGGAAAAAGGGAACTGTTGATCTGGGTCTGGGCAGCAGTAAATCCCGGTGGACCGGAATTGCCGATAATAAAGACGGACATCCTATGAATTTGTATCTGTCTGACGGAGGAATGTGGGAAAACCGCCGGACATCAAAAGACCAGTATGGTTTGTTTGCAGGCAGCCGCGTGACAAAAGTGGCAGGCGGTACCGCGCCGGCTAAGGCAGGTGTAATTGTCCAGAAAGACAGCAATCCGATTACCATTGATCATTACAGCGGACACACTATTCTTGTTTATGATCACGAGGCATCGTCTCCTGCAACAATGACCGGCGGAGATACGATAATTGCCAATGCGGAAGCCGGTTCCGGTATTACGATGCGTACCAACAGCAGGGGATTGGATACAAATTCCAGCAAGGCAAAAGATAAGAATTTGGTAAATGCCACCCTTAATGCACTGGCGAATAAACTGTTTTATACCGCGTATAAAAATGGAGAAACCAATCTTACGGGTAAAGTAGAAATTGCTGAAGGATTGACAACATCCGCCGTGGCAAAGAAGACAGGCAATATGTCTTTCAAGAACGGGACCGGTCAGGGTGAGTACATCTATACGCCCGAAGAAGATCCGAGCGGTGACATTATTGATGCGGAAGGCCCAATTACTTTCGATTATAAGAAGGATTCCAAGGTATTCGGCAGATCTGTCAGCCAGATGGGCGGAAACAGCAAGAATCTGGCTTATAACTTTGCAGGAAAGACAGTCAATATTACCACCGGCGGCAGTGATTGGGCGCCGATAGGAATGACGCCGAATGTAAAAGCGGTTATTAACGCGAAACAGTTGAACCTGAAAACACCGGAAGCCGGTATGATGGGAACTTATGGAATCTATCTGGAAGACGGAGATGATATTACTGTTAATTCCGATGTGAATATGACCGTCAATGGCGGCGCGTATATGGTAGACGGTATTTTTATGGGTCACATGGGGGCGGCAGAAGCGGCAAAGACCAAACTGACCATCAATGGCAATGTCACCATGCGCGGTACCGGAAATGACCAGTCTTCCGATGATTTCTGGGGTATTAAGGGTACCGGAGAAGATGGCGGCTATCCTACCTATATGGGAAGCCGCTGGGCGCCGGAGGGAATTTATCTTGGCAAAGAAGGCGGCAGTTCCATCACGATCAACGGCAATGTAGATATGGCTGTCAAAGGGAACGGCGCGGTAACGGATGCTTATTATAAAGTCGCAGGGCAGAATTCATTGGATAATGTTCTTACCTTGAATGGCGATGTCAATATTATCACGCCGAAGAGTAGAGAACGGGGATTCCTGGCATTGGGTGCTTTTGGCGGTACTGTTAATGTGAATGTAAAGACTGAAACGGATGCCGGCGGCAAAGTCAAAGTGACCGGAGCCTCCAACCATAAAGTGAATCTGGTGGGGAATCTCTATGCATCGAAAGATGATGGAAATGGAGATAATACATACTATTTCCGTGACGGTGCCATTAATCTGGGGCTGACGACGTCTGATTCCACATGGAGCGGTGTTGTATCGAATACGAATAAAAATACGCCTACCGGAAAATCACAGCAGGGAGATATCAACCTGTGGCTCCAGAATGGTGCGACCTGGAATCATGAAGCGGTTTCCCGTGCCGATGCCGTTTATGCGGCAGGAAATGACGGGAAGACGACACTTCCGAGTCCATCAAACGGATTGTACGGGGCTTATGACGGTATTTCTCATCTGACAACCCTGACCGGCGGAAAAGACGCAGATCATGCGGGGCTCATCGCTATGAAGGACAAGGCAGATGTGGAAGTCGGCACATACAGCGGTTTCAGCCGAATTTACTATAACCATGAAAATAGCACGCCGAAACAAATGATCGGCGGCGATTTCAAGGTATCCAAGGCATCGGACGGTTCCCGTATTACATTGATGACGGGGAGCAACGGATTGGATACGTCTTCAACTAAAGCGGCGGATAAGAATCTGGTCAGTGAAACTTTGAATGCGCTGGCAGGAAAGCTCTATTACTTGGCAAAGGATGGAAAACTTTCTGCCAAGGCAGCTTTGGCGGAAGGGCTGACCGCATCGGAAGCTTCTCTTGATTTGAAGAATGTGACGTTCAAGGAATCCAATGGTCAGGGGCAGTACCTCTATACACCGGCTTCGGATATTCCTGAAGAACAGACAGAAACGGCATTTACCGATACTATCACCGGCGTAAAGGCGAAGGACATGAAATATGTCAATACCGGTGTGCGTAAAGAAGACGGTACATATAAATTCACAAAGGATTCTGAAATTACTGTTGCCGCAGGCGGACCTGCAGTAAAAGTAGAAGAAGATGTCATTATCCGGGCTGATGGAAAAACGCTGAAAATGAAGACGGTAGAAGGCAGCGGTACAGTCTACGGAATCAACCAGTCTACTGCGAAGAAAGCAGAAATCACCGCGAAGAACCTGGATGTAGAAGTGACAAGCACATCCCGTGCTGAAGGCATCCATATGGCAAACAGCAATGCAGCTATCCGGCCCGAAATGACGATTAATGGAAATGTCAATCTGAAAGTAAGCGGAACAGCTAATACGCTGGGTGCCTATATCCAGGGAAACAGCAGATTGACAGTTAATGGAAATGTGACAGCCGATGTAGACGGACACAATGGCGGCTTTAGTTATTATGGGGCAACCGGACTATACTCCACCAGTAATATGGGGCCCAATTCTATGGGAGCTGATATCACAGTCAATGGAAATGTAGACCTGAAAGGCAAAGCCCATGGTATTTTTGCCAATGCCGGCGGCAGCAAAGTGACAGTCAACGGCGGCGGCAGCATTGAAGTGGACAAGGCGTCGACAAATCCCTATGCGGCTATCCGTGCAGAAGACGGTGTTGTCAACATGAATGTCAAGCTTGACAGCAACGGAAATGCCGTAGGAAGCCTTGACAAGAAAGTCAATATTAAGGGAAATCTGGCGGTAACGACCGGTGCTGTCAATGAAGTGGATAAGAAAGGCACTTTGTCACAGATTAATCTGGGACTGACCACGTCGGATTCTACACTCCAAGGGGTTGTGTATAATGCATTCCCCGATGAAGGGAAGAAAGCAGGAGAGTTGACCTTCAAAGGGGAGGCCAATCTGTTCCTTGCCAACGGTGCCGCATGGATGAATGAAAAGTATGGAGATACCGGAACATCCTGGGGGGGCAAAAACTTCGAAGGCAGCCATCTGACAAGACTTGCCGGCGGAGTAAGTGCAGACAAGGCAGGACAGATCTTCCAGAAAGACACAGGAAATATCACCGTAGATAACTATAGCGGTTACACGGATGTATATTATGCACACGAAGAAACAGCGCCGAAAACCATGATCGGCGGAGATTTCATCATACGGAAAGCGGCATCTGGCTCCGGCATATCCCTCATCACGGATAATAAGGGGCTGAATACATCTTCCAATGCATCTGCGGATAAGAATCTGGTCAGTGAAACACTGAACGCTCTTGCGAATAAACTTTTCTATAAAGCGTATGCGGACGGAGAAAAGAATCTGACCGGTTTTGTAAAAATTGCAGAAGGTCTGACCAGTTCTGAAGCGGTTCTCAAAACAGGAAATATTACCTTTAAGAAAGATAACGGTCAGGGGCAGTACCTTTATGAAACCGCTTATCCGAATGAACAGGTCACGGATCCAATTAATAAGACTATAGACGGCAGTACTGCTTCTGAACAGGTATACAAGGAAGCCGGTGTTTATAAATCGGATACGGATACCTATAAGTTCACAAAGAATCCGGCTACTGTCAACGGAGATTCCGGTGCGGCTGTCGATGCGGGTGCGAAGAATATCCATGTGGACAGCGGAGAAAATACGCTGAATCTGAATGGAGGAAATACCGGCGTCGGTGTCAAAGCAGAAGGAGGAAAGACCGCCGATATTAAGGGCAGTGCCAATATTACAGGCAAGACCGGTGTAGCTGCCGACGGTGCGGGAAGTAAAGTGCTTCTTTCCGGAACCTCTAATATCACTGCCGAAGGAGATGGTATCGTGGCTTCTGGCGGCGGTATTGTGGAAGCAGCAGGTATAACCAATGTAACGGCAGGAGCCGGCGGCAAAGCTGTTCGTGCGGGTGCCGGATCTTCAGTAAGCCTTCGGAATGGCAAATTGAAAGGAGATGTGGAAGCCGATAATGGTATAGTTTCCCTCCATGGTGCAGAAACAGAAGGTAATGCCACTGCAGCGGCAGGCGGCAGTATCAATCTGATTGGTGGCAGTGTAGCAGGACAGGTAATGGCCAAAGATGGAAGCAGCCAGGCTACGATAAGGAATGCCACGGTGAAGGATCTTATCGGGGCTCATGGTGGCACGGCATCTATAGCCGGCGGCATAGTGACCGGAACCGTATCAGCTGATGGCGGTACCGTTAAAGCGGAGAATACAAAAGTAAATGAATCCGTTAATGCTAAAAACGGCGGTACCGTGGAATTGAAACAGGGCAGCGCAGACAGTCTTGCATCAGAGGGCGGACGGATTGCTGTAAACGGAACAGCGGTGAAAGGCGATGCTTCTGTCAATGCAGGCGGAATAGTAGAAATGATCGGCGGCAGCGTAGGCGGCAACGCTACGGCGGATAACGGTAACCTGTCAGTTAATGACGGGACGGTTATAAAGGGCAAGGTTTCCTCTTTGAATGGTGGCACTGTAGCGTTGAAAAAGAGCACGGCCGGTGCCATTGCCGCAGCGGGTGGAGCAATTACAGCGGATGAAACGGCAGTAATGGGAGATGCTTCTGCCAATGCGGGCGGAACGGTAAAACTGATCGGTAGCAGTGTAGGCGGTGCAGTGACAGCGGATAACGGAACGATTGAAACAGAAAATACGAATGTTGTAAATGGCGCATCCGTGCTTAACGGCGGAAAACTTAAATTGAAAAACGGAACCGTTTCCGGCGGAATCAAAACGGATGCCGCATCTACATCTGATGTTGTTATGGATCGGGCCGGAGCGTCCTTGCAAGGTGATGTATCCGGTGAAGGGAAGATGGATGTAACTCTTTCCAATGGCGGAAGCTGGAAAGGAAGCAGCGCCGGCAGCGGAGAGACAAAAGTTAAGGTAGAAAGTGACGGTACCTGGACAGGTGCCAGCATGAACAGCAGTACGGATGTCGATCTGAGAGGCAAGTGGCAGCAGACCAGTAACAGTAAGGTTCGTAAGCTTGTCTCTACTAAAGGTACCCTTGACAAGACGGATTCAGTAAGCGGAACGACGGATATTGGACACTTTGGCGGGGAAATGTCTCTTATTTATGCCCATGACAAGACAAACCCGACAAAGGTACTTGGCGGCGGCACTTTCATTGCGGCAGCCGATGCCGGTTCCACAGTGAACATGATTACTGATAATGCCGGACTGGATACAAATTCAAAAAAGGCAGCTGATAAAAACAAGGTCAGCGAAGCACTGAATGCACTGGCAGGAAAGCTGCAGTATACCGGGTACAAAAATGGAGAACGGAATCTGAAAGGCAAACTGCAAATTGCCGAAGGGCTGACTTCCAGCAGCGCCGGTTTGAGAACCGAAACATTGAGCTTTAAGGGAGATGGACAGGGATACCTTGATTACATGCCTGCCAAGGATCCGGAAAAGCCTGACAAGCCGAGTAAGCCTGAAATCGAAACCGGTGATTATGAGACCTCTATCATGAGCAGTACCAGAAGCGCTTTGACTTCCTCTATCCTTGTATGGCGGAATGACATGAATGATATGTATAAGCGCATGGGAGACCTTAGAATCGGTGCGGAAAGCGGCCTGTGGGCAAGAGTTTACGGCGGCCGGATCAGTTATGACGCCCATAATGCGTATATGAAGGACAGCTACTGGGCGGCCCAGGTGGGCATGGATAAACGTTTAGCATCGGGCTGGCATGTAGGCGGCGCTTTCGGATACAATGACGGCAGCGCAACATACAGATATGGTGGAAAAGGTGACCCGAAACTGTACACATTGGCAGCCTACGCGACCAGAGTATCGGAAGATGGACAGTATGTGGATATCATTGCGAAAGTAGGAAAACTTTCCAATAAGTTCACTGCCTACAACAAATACAGCGCACCGGCGCTCAGGAATTATGTAGAAGGCAAGTATGATACATACGGATATGGTATCAGTGCTGAATATGGAAAAAAGATTCGTATGGGAAAAGGCTTTGTAACGCCGCAGGCGGAACTGACATGGAGCCGTTTGTCATCGGACAGCTTTGCTGCAGCGGCGCCTAGTGGTGAAAGCATGCGTGTCAATCAATCATCAGTCAACAGTTTGATTGGGCGCCTGGGTGTAGTAGCCGGAGTAGAGAGTGACAAAGGCAATTTCTATGCCAAAGCAAGTCTGTTCCATGAATTTGACGGAGATGGACACATCCTGTTCAGTGAACCCGGAAAGACAGGCAAGCGTTCCTCGTTCAGCCTTAAGGATACCTGGGCAGAAATTGCACTGGGCGGCAACTACTACCTGAGTCCGAGAAGCATGATTTATGCAGATTTCACAAAGAGCTTTGGCGGAGATTACAAGGTAGACTGGAGAATCAATGCAGGAATTCGCTTCAGCTTCTGAGCATGATGTCAACTTCCAAAAGGGGAATGAAACAAGATTTTGTCATGAGAACTGAATAATAAAAAGAAAAAATAAAGGACTGCTTTCCTGGGGACAGGACGGCAGTCCTTTATACTTGGGAGATAATTAGATAAGTATGCGAAACAGAGCAAGTTAACATTGTATTTGAAAAGGATTTATAAAAAATAATTAAAATTACCAATTGGAATATCATTTATTGTTGATATGTGAAAAGTAATATAGTATAATTGACACGATGAAATTAGATAATCATTTGGAATTATAAGATGTAAATAGCTATTTCTTAATAAATAATGGTTATCCAATAATTTAATACTATATGAGGACAAAAGCTGAAGAGCTCATGTGGGGAATCCGGTGAGACTCCGGAACTGGCCCGCAACTGTATGGGGAATTGTGTCATAGTAAGTCTTTCACGGAGATATGACAGAATGAGGAACTAAGTCAGGGTGCCACTTTGTTTTCTGATTTTCTAATGACTTGCGAGGCATAAGGCTAGATGCATAAGAAAGCCGGATATGGGAAATCCGGTTCAGATTTAGAATTATGAAATCTGTGCATCTTTTTATTGTCTCGTTTTTTGTTGCGTTTAATGGAGTGGATGAAAGGGAGTGCCGGGCATGGATAATTTGAAATACTTTTTGGAGTGAATCCGGTTCATGTGACACGGGTTTCATGACCGCGGCAAGCGGTTCAGATCCGGATGGGTATGTTTTAGAAGAGGATGAATTGCCTGCTGTCGGGCAAGGCTGGGGTGCTAATCGAGTATCCGGCAGAGAGTTTATGTTTGAAAAATCGGGAGGAATTATGAAACGGAATAAGGTAAGTAAATTACAGATGAAGCGGCTGGCTGCCGGTGTTACAATTGCGCTGCTGGCGGGTACATGCCAGGTGATGGCAGATCAGTCTACAAATCCGATCAGTGAAAGTGAAGTATTTACTACAGACCGTCTGGCACAGGTTGTTAATAAAAATAACATGCCTAAAGAAAGATTCAAATCCGTCGCAGCAGGTATTTTAGGATATACGCATGATAAGGCCTCAATTAAGACGATTAATATTGATATGGCGGGTCATGACCTGACGCTCGATTTGACGAAAGTTGCCGATTTGGGGGCTGATTATTCAGCATACGGGATCAAGGCGAATAATAAGACAACTATCGTGGTTGACAGCAATAAAACCAATCCGGGGAAAAACGGTACGATTACCATCAAGGCGAAAACGCTGTGGTCTCCCTCAGGAGACAGCGGCAGCAAGTATACTGCTGCACATGGTATCGCAGTGGGTAATTTTAGCCAGAGATTTAATAAAAAAGTAAGTGAAGACCTGGTGAAGACGACGATCAATGCTGATGTAGTGATTGAAGAATTGCGCGGCGGTTCTATCAAAACGACAGGCATTTCGTCTATGGACTGTTCTGATTTAGCGATTAATGGAAGATTCACAATCAAGCCGGGCGCAATTAGCCTTATGCAATGGAATCGGGGCGATCAGTCAAAAACTTATGGCATATATATGATTGGAAGCAATAATACTATTTCTATTACTTCAGCGGATATTGATGATTCAAAGAATGGGTCACTTTCTGACCTGATTAAAACGGACGAATCGCTTTGGGGCGGCAAAACAGAGAAGAATGTTCTTCGTATTGGCGGCGGTACGCTCAAAGTCAAAGAGAATCAGAAAGAACGGTATCTTATCAGCGCCGCGAAAGGATTCCGGACGTTTATCAATGTGAATCAGGACGGAAGCGCAATCGGGACATCAAAAGCAGATTTGCAGGGGACGATTCGCATGGATGCTGGGTCAGAAGCTTATGTTGGTCTTACTGCCGGATCGAAATGGGTCGGTGGAACACAGGCAGATACAAAAGGAAAGTTGAATCTTTTTCTTTCAGAAGGTGGTGAATGGAACACGCTGAATGCGGGACAGGGCAGCCGTGTAACCAGGTTTGCCGGTGATGCAAAAGGCGGTGCAATTTATCAAAAAGATGCGGGACAGCTTGTAATTGAAAATTACAGCGGCGCGGGAAAAATCTATTACGCCCACGAGAATGCAGGCATGGCGGCGGAAGACTACAAGGCGGGAGACACCCATATCGGATCCGCGGCAGAAGGATCACGCATTACAGTAGTTACAGATAATAAAGGAATTGTTGATACAGATAAAGATCAGGTGTATAAGGCTTTAAATGCTTTGGCGGGAAAACTGTATTACGATGCTTATAAAAACGGAGAAAAGAAGCTGGCGGGACAGGCAGAGATAGCCGAAGGACTGACGGCGTCATCTAAAACATTACAAATGAGAGACCTGCTGTTCAAAAAAGAAAACGGACAGGGGTATGTAGAAGATAAACCCGTGCCGCCGGCAAATCTGGATATAAGTGAACAGATTGTTGAAGATGGTCTGGGATCGGGGAATATGTATTGGATGAATAACGGGTATAAAGATGGTGAGGATGATGATCATCGTTATGTCCTGAAGTCCGATACCACGATCAAGGTTGATTTATCAAATCCCAAGACTCTGACATACGGGGGAAATCAAGGTGCCAATGTAGCAAATATCATATGGGGAGATCCGGATTATACAGCGGATGGCTTTATTGATATGAACGGACATAAGCTGACCTTGATTTCTGAGGCAAATCATTTAAGGCATTATGCGTCGGGAATTTTGTCACATGGCGGTGATCTGGAAATAAAGAACGCGGCAGGTATAGATATTGACATACATGGCGATAAAAATGCAAAGAGCGGTATTTATGTCTGGGGACAGGGCAGAAATGGAGCGAGCCTCACTATATCTAATGATAATCAAGCGGAACATGCTGTGAAGATACGTAATACGGCAGCGGAAAAAGACGCAGCTATACTTGTAGACGGCAGGAATGTAAAGGATGGCGGAAGTGCAAAGCTTGTTATAAAAGGTTTGGTAGATGTTGAGAATGATGATGTCAGCGTAATTCAGGCAAATAAGGGCGATGTGTCAATCGGCGGCGGGAAAATAATAGCCAAAGGGGATAAGGCGTCCAGTTTGAAGATAAATAATGACGGTAAAATCCAGATCAACGGCAATCTGTCGGACAGAAATGTCCTTACGGCAGGAGCAGTCAAACATGATGTACAGATAGAAGGGAATGTACTTGCTCAGAAAGGAAGATTGGGACTGGTTCTGAATACGGACGGGTCCTACATAAAAGGGTTGATAGGAACAGATGTCGGAACAGCTGGTCAAACGTACATGATGCTTTCTGACGGAGCCTCCTGGTACCATGAAGGAAAAGGAGCCCGAACAGACAGCATTAAAGAAAGTAAAATCAAAAACCTTGAGGCTGATGGCGGCAACATTTACCAGAAAAATGAGAAACCGATAACCATTGAGAACTACAAGGGAAATATGAAACTGTTCTATAAGCATGAGAACGCGGGCACGAGGGCGGAAGATTACAAGTCGGGAGATGTACACATCGGATCTGCGGCAGAAGGGTCACGCATTACCGTAGTCACGGATAATAGCGGAATTACCATGACTGATGAAGCCCAGGTATATGAAGTACTGAATGCTCTGGCAGGAAAACTGTATTACGATGCCTACAAGACCGGAGAAGAAAAACTGAGCGGACAGGCGACAATAGCCGAAGGATTAACCTCATCCTCCAAGACATTGGAAATGAAAGACATGCTCTTCAAGAAAGAAAACGGACAGGGATATGTAGAGGGGAAACCCACGCCGCCGCCACTGGTCAATCCGGTACGCCATCAAATCGTGGAAGCGAACTATTTTGCTGAAGAAGCGCGGGATTTCTGGTCTAAAGCGGGAGTTTATGACGGAAAAGGCCACTATAAATTTGATCATGACTTGTCACTGGTAACCCATGCGGAAGATGATCCTGTAACAACAGTAAACGATAATAAGTTCGGAAATATCTACTGGAACGGTGATGTGGTCGGGGATATCGACATGACTGGACACAGGCTGGAACTGAAATCCATTACAGAGCGCCTGCCGAAGAAAAACCCCAATGCAATTACCGTCTACAGCGGTACATTAACAATCAAGAATGTCAACGGAATGTACATCGAATCCGATCCTAAGGGAAGCCTTTACGGACGTGGAATCCTGGTGGCAGGGGTACGCGGTGACGAAAGATGGAAAAGCGGAAGCGGCCATGCAAAGTTAATCATAGAAAATGATGATGATCCGGCACATGCAGTAAAAATCCGTGTAAAAGACACGGGAGAAGATTTCGGTGCTATTGAAGCGCAGAAACATAATGGAAGTGCGCTCGTAGACATTAAAGGACTTGTGGATATTGACTCCAAGATGTGGAGAGCTGTTGAGTCTCACGGAGCAAAAGTATCTATTGGAGGAGGAACAATCAGAGGAACAGATGTCGCATCCTTGGCTGCTTATACAGGCGGCTCGATACTCGTCAATGCAAAGCTGAATGATGAGAATAAGGTAGAAGCTACTTCTGCGACCCGTCCGGTAAAGATTACCGGGGATGTCAGTGCTGAAAGCGGCGGTCATGTCATGTTGGGACTGAACAATAAAGACTCCTTCTTGAAGGGTCTGGTAACCACGGATATATCGGGAATTAATCCGGATACGCAAAAATGGGGAAAGATACCCGGAAAAGTATCTATGGTGCTGGCAAATGGAGCAGTCTGGGAACACAAGCAGGTAGGAGTAGGATACTATCACAAGAAAGGCGCAGATTTCAACTACAAGAATCGCGGTAAGGGAGAATCTATTGACAGCCATGTAACAAGCCTGCGCGCGGACAAAGGCATACTGCTGCAGAATGATCCGCATAAACTGACCATCGATAAATACGAAGGGAACATGAAGCTGGTCTATGAACATGAGAACGCGGGCACGAAGGCGGAAGACTACAAGTCGGGAGATGTACACATCGGATCTGCGGCAGAAGGGTCACGCATTACCGTAGTCACGGATAATAGCGGAATTACCATGACTGATGAAGCCCAGGTATATGAAGTACTGAATGCTCTGGCAGGAAAACTGTATTACGATGCCTACAAGACCGGAGAAGAAAAACTGAGCGGACAGGCGACAATAGCCGAAGGATTAACCTCATCCTCCAAGACATTGGAAATGAAAGACATGCTCTTCAAGAAAGAAAACGGACAGGGATATGTAGAGGGGAAACCCACGCCGCCGCCACTGGTCAATCCGGTACGCCATCAAATCGTGGAAGCGAACTATTTTGCTGAAGAAGCGCGGGATTTCTGGTCTAAAGCGGGAGTTTATGACGGAAAAGGCCACTATAAATTTGATCATGACTTGTCACTGGTAACCCATGCGGAAGATGATCCTGTAACAACAGTAAACGATAATAAGTTCGGAAATATCTACTGGAACGGTGATGTGGTCGGGGATATCGACATGACTGGACACAGGCTGGAACTGAAATCCATTACAGAGCGCCTGCCGAAGAAAAACCCCAATGCAATTACCGTCTACAGCGGTACATTAACAATCAAGAATGTCAACGGAATGTACATCGAATCCGATCCTAAGGGAAGCCTTTACGGACGTGGAATCCTGGTGGCAGGGGTACGCGGTGACGAAAGATGGAAAAGCGGAAGCGGCCATGCAAAGTTAATCATAGAAAATGATGATGATCCGGCACATGCAGTAAAAATCCGTGTAAAAGACACGGGAGAAGATTTCGGTGCTATTGAAGCGCAGAAACATAATGGAAGTGCGCTCGTAGACATTAAAGGACTTGTGGATATTGACTCCAAGATGTGGAGAGCTGTTGAGTCTCACGGAGCAAAAGTATCTATTGGAGGAGGAACAATCAGAGGAACAGATGTCGCATCCTTGGCTGCTTATACAGGCGGCTCGATACTCGTCAATGCAAAGCTGAATGATGAGAATAAGGTAGAAGCTACTTCTGCGACCCGTCCGGTAAAGATTACCGGGGATGTCAGTGCTGAAAGCGGCGGTCATGTCATGTTGGGACTGAACAATAAAGACTCCTTCTTGAAGGGTCTGGTAACCACGGATATATCGGGAATTAATCCGGATACGCAAAAATGGGGAAAGATACCCGGAAAAGTATCTATGGTGCTGGCAAATGGAGCAGTCTGGGAACACAAGCAGGTAGGAGTAGGATACTATCACAAGAAAGGCGCAGATTTCAACTACAAGAATCGCGGTAAGGGAGAATCTATTGACAGCCATGTAACAAGCCTGCGCGCGGACAAAGGCATACTGCTGCAGAATGATCCGCATAAACTGACCATCGATAAATACGAAGGGAACATGAAGCTGGTCTATGAACATGAGAACGCGGG
>OBZD01000446.1_pt1 | contig 24415 bp, 18 predicted proteins | sample 1501551 | NCBI WGS metagenome assembly OBZD01 (sample SAMEA2580221, study PRJEB22360) | human gut metagenome | biome: human gut; feature: human-associated habitat; material: faeces | place: Denmark | collected 2008/2010 | reverse complement strand
CTAGATAGTATGGTGTTAAATGCTTGACACCACAAAAAGAAAAATTGGTGTCAAATTGGTGTCAAAACAGAAAAAATCACAATTTCAAAAGAAATAAGATACTGCAAACCATTGATTTTAAAGGGTTTGCAAAAAAAATCTCAAAAAATTAGCACTCACCTCTTGACAGTGCTAATAATAAGTGTTATATTACAGCTAGAACAAAGGAAGGGGAACAAAAAGAGAACAAAGAAATAAGTTCTATGAGATTCCTGATAACCTAAGTTCCAAAGAAACAAGGTAAAGATGCATAACTGAGAGTCCATCACATGTAGATGGACGGTATAGAAAAGGAGAGATGACTTATGTTGATGCCTAGTATTTTTGGAGAAAATTTATTTGATGACTTTTTTGGAGATTTTCCATTTTATTATGATGACAGAGCAATGAAAGATACAGAGAAGAAACTTTACGGACGCAGAGCCAGCCATATAATGAAAACCGATATCAAGGAAACTGATAAAGGCTATGAACTGGTCGTAGATCTTCCGGGATTTACCAAAGATGAAGTAAAGGCTGATCTGGAGAATGGTTATCTGACTATCAGTGCAGAGAAAGGCCTGGATAAAGATGAGCAGGAGAAAGAAACCGGACGTTATATCCGTAAGGAACGTTACGCAGGTGCCTGCAGCCGTAGCTTCTATGTAGGTAAAGAAGTTGAGAAAGAAGACATTAAAGCAGAATTCAAACATGGTATCCTCACATTATTTGTACCAAAGAAAGAAGCAAAACCAGCAGTAGAACAGAAGAAAACAATTGCCATTGAAGGCTGATGAATAAATATTCTGACTGACCCGTTAAGGGTCGGCCAGAGATTAAAAACAGATATAAAAATAAAAGCTTACACTAAAAGATTGAAGATAAAAGGTTGAAAAAGCCTGTAAAGATAGATTTGGAAAGTAAATCTGGTGAACAGATTTGACATATATAAAATATATTAGAAAAGGAGATATGACTTATGTTAATGCCTAGTATTTTTGGAGAAAATTTATTTGATGACTTTTTTGGAGATTTCCCGTTCTATTATGATGACAGAGCAATGAAGGATGCAGAGAAGAAACTTTATGGACATAAAGCAAATCATGTAATGAAAACTGATATCAAGGAAATGAATAACGGATACGAACTGGTTGTAGATCTTCCAGGATTTAAGAAAGATGAAGTTCATGCAGCACTTGAAAATGGTTATCTGACCATCAGTGCAGAGAAAGGCCTGGATAAAGACGAGAAAGAAAAAGAGACAGGACGTTATATCCGCAGAGAACGTTATGCAGGTGCCTGCAGTCGTAGCTTTTATGTAGGTAAGGAAGTACATCAGGACGACATCAAAGCAGAATTCAAACATGGTATCCTGACATTATTTGTTCCGAAGAAAGAAGCAAAGCCAGCAGTGGAACAGAAGCACAGCATCTCCATTGAAGGATAATAGATGTTAAGTTACAGCAACGGGAGGTCAAATCTTTTGGCTTCCCGTTGTTTGCATAATGAGGATTGCAGAAATATGAAGTCAGGAATGATTGCGTTAGAATGTGTTTATGAGGGAAGGTGATGATATTGAAAAGAGATTACTATGAAGTTCTTGGCGTGAACAAAAACGCAGATGCAGCAACGATTAAGAAAGCATACAGAAAACTGGCAAAGAAATATCATCCGGACAGTAATGAGGGAAATGCTTCGGCAGCAGAGCATTTTAAGGAAGTAAATGAAGCCTATGATGTTCTGAGTGATGAGAAGAAACGTAAACTGTATGATCAGTTTGGCCACGCTGCTTTTGAAGAAGGTGCCGGTAATTATGGAAATGCACAGGGCAGCCCGTTTGGCAGTGGCTTTGGCGGAGCACAGGGAAATCCATTTGGCGGTGGTTTCCATGGCTCGTACAGTGATGGCAATGGTTATCATGAATATCATTTTGAGAATGGCGAAGATATGGATGATATCCTGAAGAACATCTTTGGTGGTGGATTTAAGAAGAGTAAATCATCCGGTGGTTTTGGAAGCAGCGGTTTCGGTGGCAGTGGATTTTACGGAAGTGGTTTTGACGGATTCGGAAGCAATGGAACTGGCGGCTTCGGCAGTGGCTTTGGTACAGGTGGAAGTGATTTCCGCAGTCAGGGCTTTGGTGGTTCTTACAGCAGTAAAGGTGAGGATCTTCATGCAGAGGTTACTGTCAGCTTTGATGAAGCTGCTTTTGGCGGTAAGAAGGTTATTCGCCTGCAGAGCAGCAACGGTGGCGTCCAGAATTACGAAGTCAATATTCCGGCAGGTATTGAATCCGGTAAATCTATCAGACTTAAAGGAAAAGGATATCCGGGAGTCGGCGGAGGTGAAGCCGGTGACCTGCTTCTGAAAGTAAATGTTCAGGATAAACTGGGATATAAACGGGAAGGCAGAGATGTTTATACAACTGTAAATATCCCATTTACAACAGCAGTATTTGGCGGTGAGGCGAAGGTTCACACTATTTACGGTGATGTTCTCTGTAACATTAAACCGGGTACTCAGTCCGGAATGAAGATACGTCTGAGAGGCAAAGGTATCGTTGCAATGAATAATCCGTCGGTACACGGTGATGAATATGCAACTGTACAGATTGAAGTTCCGACAAATCTGACACCGGAAGCAAGACGGAAACTGAAAGAATTTGAGCAGGAATGTAATGGAAGCCACAGAAGCCGTGGATTTGGCAGCGGGAGTGCGGCGTGAAGAGTAATCAGAAATATTTTTGAGAATATAGTGAAGCAATTTTACAGAGAAACGAAAAGGATACATGCACAGTAACATTACCGTGTATGTATCCTTTTAGCATAATAGGGAAAAATATTCTATGAGCTTTTTCTGATATAGAATATTGTTTATCTGGGTTCTTTTCCATCACGGAAGAGCATCATCATTTCCTTGGTCAGGCTGATATTATTGCCCTGATCCGGGATTTTATCACGTTCTACCCACTGTGCCATGGAGAGCTCTTCATGGTCAACGGTCAGGGTATCATCGCCGTCCACATCACAGAAGAATCCGAAAAGCAGGGTACCGCTGAAGGACCATGGCTGGCTCTTGTAGTAGCGGAGATTTTTGACCTTCAGTCCCACTTCTTCCATCACTTCTCTGTGAACAGTCTCCTCAATTGTTTCTCCGATCTCTGCGAAGCCTGCGATGAGAGCGTAGCGCTTGAATCGACGTCCTTCGTATTTGGACAGGATGATTTTATCTCCGTTTGTGATTCCTACAATAACTGCAGGACACAGAACAGGATATTCCTGATTGCCGCAGGAAGGGCATTCCATCATACGTTCTTTCTGGCTGTGAACCATTGGTTTTCCACAGCAGCCACAGTATCTGCGCTTGCTGTACCACTGGAAAAGCTGATGTCCTGTAACTCCTGCAAACGCCAGATGCTGTGGCCGGGCTGTCCGAAGAATCCGTACATCCTGAAATTCATAGTCCGGAAGCAGAGAGGTATCCAGCTCCGGGATCAGGTAGAAACGCTGATCATCTATGGAAAACAGATAAATAAAATTGTTGTAAAGATCAGCGATCTTTTCCTCCAACTCCCGGAAACGTGGGAAAGTAATATCTGCATCCCGTTCCTGGCAGGGAAGAAGTATACTGCCTTTTTCGTATGCAAGGATAAAGCTGTCTTTATCCGGGGCAGAAGGTTTGTATTCGTTGTGATAAGTATGTGGTGCGATGTCCTGAATCATATTGTAGATATCCTTTTCTTTATTTTGTTATAAAATAATTTCATAAGATTCTGATAAGATTATTTGTGAGTGTAGTTATAAATTCTTTATGGTTTATCAGAAAAATATAAGAAGATAATGAGTGGCAAAATAATACAGATTCATTATCTGTTCATAGTATATTCTTGGAGTTTTATAAAAGCAAGCAATAAATATTCATTCTGAAAAAAGACGATATATCAGATAATTTAACCTATTGTGCTACTTCAAATAGATTACGTGAAAACCTGTAAAACCGCAAAGAATCCCTACAGATATTAAAAAATAAAATTTTTAGAATATCAATTTTTTGATTTTTCCAAGTTCACAGGTTTCACCGAAAATACTATTCAATGCAATACAGAGATTGTATGCCAGTACTTTATTAACCAGACGGGTACATAACCCCTGAAAGCTTTTGGCTAACACTCTTTCTGCATTTAACTGACCACTCAATTGAGAGAATACGGTTTCTACCCGCCTTCTCAGTTTGAATATTAACTGACGTACGGATTTCGGCCAATTTTCCTTACTGTTGGAACGTTTCAGAGCAAAAAGACAGATATTTTTTTCCTGCATTTCCTGTTTCATGTTTTTTCCAACATAGCCTTTATCCGCTAAAATTGTAACATTAGACCAATGGTCTGCCAGATCACGTAATCCTTCACGATCATCTGTAGATGCCGGTGTGATCTCAAATGATGCAATGTATCCTTCTAATGTAATTAATGCATGTACTTTATATCCATAATAGGTTTCTTTTTTAGAAGGACATTTTCCATAATCAGCACCATGGCCACGAAATGCTTTACAATATCGTGCACGCCCAAATTTACAGACTGCAAGTGGAAAACTGTCGATGATGTAATAGGAACTGACTGGAATTGGGAATACGGAAATCATTTTTTGTCGTAACAATTCTGTTATCTGTATCAGGGCGCGTCTCGTTCTGTTAAAACGACTTCTGCTGCAAAGCTGCGGAAAAAGATGCCTGTAGTTTCGTTTCACAAAAGAAAACCATGCATTCTCAGAATCAACGCCTGCCAATTCTCCACAGAGACTGATAGTAATGATTTCTGAGTCAGATAATTTTGCATTCAGGATATGCCGTCGTCTGGTAACTTCTGGAGGTGCAAACTGATGATACAATTCGTCAATAATAACGTAAGCGGTTAAAATAAAGTCTTCAAAAGTTGCAATAACAGTGGTATTATTATCTTGGAACTTCAACATAATGATGCCTCCTTTCGCTGTATTCCCTACAAATAGGATAGCACATTTTGTTGAAGTTTCTTTATATTTTATTTTATCTAGCACAACAAGTTAATTTAATAATAATACAAAGAAAATTCGTAGGTATACAAAAAAAAACAGATAGTTTATAATAGAAATTTGGAAGGGTTAAAATAATGTACGTGTAAACAAACAGGGAGGAAAAGGATTGAAGGTATTAATAGCAGATGATGAAATAAAGGTATGTCGGCTGATCCAGCACCTTGTAGACTGGGATGCCCTGGAAATGGATATTGTTGGTTTTGCAAATGATGGAAAAACTGCTTATGAAAGTATTTGTGAAAAGAAACCGGATATTGTGATTACAGATATACGTATGCCGGTGTATGATGGACTTGAACTGATACGCAGGGCAAAAGAAGTGAATCCGGAGATTAATTTCATAGTAATCAGCGGTTACAGTCAGTTTGAATATGCACAGCAGGCAATCAAGTATGGGGTAAAAGACTACCTGCTGAAACCATTAAAAAAGAGAGAACTGGAAAACTCATTAACTGAAATTAAAGAATCACATGAATCTCTGATTAAGAGTACCAGAATCAGAAACGAAATGGAATCTATCATTGAAGCATCCAGAGAACATATACGGGAGAATTTTCTTATGAAAACGCTCCAAAACTCAGCAACTAATCCGCTAAAAGCAGATATGAGTCTGGAACAGTTGAATGAACAGTATGGTTGTAAATTTCATAAAGGATTTTTTACAGCAGTCAGAGTCAGGCCATTTTTCTCAAAAAATTCGGACAAATCTGCCGGTGACAGTGAAGAATTTGTAATGAACAAAATTCATCAGATGGTAAAAGAAAAATTGGAGATATACTGCGAAACTTATATGTCTACAGTATATCAGGATGAAATCGTATGCATTTTAAATACAGTGGATAAAGAGATTGAACCAGTCAGAAAAAAGCTAAAACATTTGATAGTTAATGTATCTAATTTGAAAACTGTATTTCCTGATATCAGAATAAGGATCGGACAGGGAAATACACATAGTTCTTATATGGGAATCACGGATAGTTTCCGAGAGGCAGAACTGGCGATCATGAATCGAATGGGCGAAAATGAAGATACATATATCTGCTACAGTGAAGACAGTAAAAGTGGAAAAACTAAAGAAGAAATTTTTGACAGTGGTCTGCGAAATGAAATTCTGACCTATCAGGAAAGAATGGATATTGAAGGAACCCTCCGCCTTGTTGACAAGGTTGGAGAGAAATTGAAGCCATTTAAGTATGACGGAAAACTGGTTTATGAAGTTTTTGGTGAATTAGTTGAAACATTGCGGTTTGGTATGAAATATTCTCGTGAAGGCAGAAATCTTTTTCTGATTGAAGATTATAAAAAACAGTACAGAAGGATATGGGATTATGATGAACTCTTTCAGTGGATCAAATCGGATCTGTCCCGGGTGCATCAGGTTTATATGAAGAATATTCAGGATGAAGAGAGTAAACCGATACGTGATGCAAAGAAATATATCCATGATAATTTCAACAAACATATCAGTCTGGAGAATGTCAGTGAGTATATTGGATTTAATGCTGCCTATTTTTCTACACTGTTTAAGAAAGAAACAGGAAAAAATTTCCTTGAGTATGTGACAGAGCTTCGTATCCAAAATGCAAAGAACTATCTCATACAGACTAATTATGACATTGCGGAAGTAGCATCTGCAGTAGGATATAATGATCTGAAATATTTTTCTAAATTGTTTAAGAAGACAACAGGATTGAATCCTTCAGAATTTAGAAAGTTATATAGTTAATCAAAATGTGCAGGTGCAAAAACTATGAAAAAAAGAAATATATTTAGCAGACAGGCAGTTAATTTTTTGTGGGTTCTTCTGGGATTAGGGGCAGGTCTTCAGTTTATAGAAGTTATATGGGCTGCATCGAAAGGATATCTGGGATTCTTTTCTATGATGGTGGTTATTGTGACAGAGATGGTTATTACAGGAAGCATTTATGTGATTATTTATAAGTTTCTGATAAAACCATGTAATGAGACCAGAAAATTATTCAAACATTTTATACAGAGTGGAAGTTTTCAGGAACTGATTGATCAGGATTATCAGATTTTTCCAGAGCAGAATGAAGTAATGCAGAAGCTGGATTCCATATTGGATAAAAAGAACATTATTGAGTTATCGACAAAACATGCAGAACTTCTTGCACTGCAGAATCAGATCAATCCTCATTTTCTGTATAATACGCTGGAAGCAATACGAGGAGATGCGCTATGTGAAGGAATTGATAGTATTGCTGATACGACGGAAGCATTGTCTACATTTTTCAGATATACCATCACGGATACAGGAAATCTGGTTTCAGTAGAAGATGAACTGGAGAATGTAGAGAATTATTTTAAAATACAGCAGTATCGTTTTGGAGATAAACTGGATATGAGAGTTAATTTTCCGGATGACTATGCAAGGATTCTGGAATGTAAACTCCCTAAACTTACTTTGCAACCTGTAGTTGAAAATGCAATTTTCCATGGTCTGGAAGCGAAAGCAGAAGGTGGAGTTATCACCATTTCACTGGAGATGACAGAGAAGAAACTTCTGATCAATATTCATGATGACGGAATTGGAATTGACGAAGAAGAGCTTATAAAGATCAACCAGAGACTGGAGATAACTTCAGGGCCGCTGACAGAAGAGAAGCGTAAACGTGGAGGTATTGCTCTGCCGAATGTATCCAGGCGTATTAAGCTGTTATTTGGGGATGAATATGGAATACATATTTATAGTATTCCTAATCTTGGAACAGAAGTCAGGATATCGGTACCGATCATTACAAACAGGGAGCAGAGAAATCAGTGAAAAGAGAATTACTGAATATAGAAGGCGGAAAGATAAAAAAAGGGAATAATGTTATATTTGATGATCTGTCTCTGGAACTGTTTCAGGGAGAAATAACAGGAATCGTATTCGATGATATTCTGGAACAGAAGCTCTTTATTGATATGCTGCTTGGAGATGTTTTACTTTATTCAGGAAAGATTTTTGTAAATGAGGAAAGGAAAGCTTATGAAGAAGCTGCCAGATTGTTAAAACAGCAGGTGGCGGTGATTGGTTCTAAAAGTAAATTACTGCCTTCTATTACGATAGAAGATAATATATTTCTTTTTTCAGACAGAAAACTGTTTCTGGATCAGAAAGAGTATAGAGAACGTTTCCAGAAGTTAAGGACGGAACTGAATATTTCGGATGATATGCCTCATAAAGTCAGAAATTTATCTGCCAAGGAAAAGGTTATTATAGAATTACTTAAAGCCTATGAGGAAAGAAAGAAAATTGTGATTCTGGATGAGATTACCAGCCTTTTATCAGAAAAGGATCTGGGAGAAGTGTTTTCTCTTATTGACAAAATGAAATCCCAGATGTCATTTCTGGTTACAGTAGGATTTGAAGATTTTATTATGGAATGGATGGAATCTATTGCAGTTGTTCAAAATGGAAGAACTACATTTGTATCTGGGATTTCTCAGTTAAACTGTAAGTTGAGTAAAGTTCTGAAAGCTCTGATATATGAAAATAAGGCAGAAACATTTGGAGCCTATGGGCAGAAAGTAATAAATGGGCAGAACAATGTATTAGAAGTAAGAGATGTAAGTACCTGTTATCTGAAGAATCTTAATTTTACATTGTGTTCCGGAGAGCTGCTTAAGATTTATTATTCAGATGAAAAAAGCAAGAGCAGTTTCTGGGAAATGTTTTCGGGAGAAGAGAGCATTGAAGAAGGACAGATTTATATTTCTGAGAAATTGTATAAGGTATCAAATATGAGCCAGGCAGTACGTGAGGGCGTAGGGTTTATAACAGAAGCACCGTATAGGAGCATGATCCTGGATAATATGAGTGCAACGGAAAATGTGAGTGTGCCGCTGCATGAAAAGGTAAGAGGATTCTGGTTTGCGAAAAAGTATACCAGAAGTGTAAGTGATTTCCTTCAGAACGATGAGCTGAATAAGAAGAAACTGAAAAATATTGGAAATGCAGAACTACAGAAGCTGGCCTATGAAAAATGGCTGGTGTATCAGCCAAAGATTGTGATCATTGAGAATCCATTTACAGATATGGATATTAATATGAGGGAAATTACAAGAAAGATGATCGGAGCATTGCAGAAAAGAGGAATCGGAGTAATTCTTCTTACTGCTAACTTTGCAATTATGAATAAAATCAAGGGAGAATCCATGTTTATTAAGCACGGTGTGCTGACAAGAGAAGAATGGTAAAGTAAAAAAAAAGACGAATGTGCAATAATGATAAAAATTTTGGATAATTCGTCTTTTTTTTATACAAAAATAAGAAACAAAAGAATGTCCCCCTTAATCTAAATATCAAAAGTTGAAAAAATAGGACCTCAAAGTTAATATGAGTATACAAAATAACAAACGCGTAAAATAAACTAATGGGAGGGTTTACAAATGAAGAAAAAGTTATTAAGTGTCTTAATGGCAGCAGTAATGGTAGCCGGTGTTGGCGGCGTAGGTGCAGCACAGGTAAAGGCTGATGATGAGAAGATTCTTGGCGCAGGTATTTATTCAGCTTCTGATAACTTCAACTCTTATATTGGAAAAGCGATTACAAATGCATGCGATGGAATCTTTAAAACAAACATCGAAGATGGACAGAATGACCAGTCCACACAGAACAATCAGGTTGATACAATGCTGGCTAAAGGAGCTTCTGTAGTTGCAGTTTCTGTATGTGATGTAACAGCAGCTCCGACACTGATCCAGAAATGTAAAGACGCAGGAAATGTTCCGATCATTTTCTTCAACAAAGAGATAACAGATTACGATGTAATTAATTCTTATGAAAATGCTTATCAGGTAACATCTACAGGTGGAGATTATGGTGCATCTATTCAGGCACAGATGGTAATCGACTACTGGAAAGAACATCCGGAAATGGATAAAAACGGTGATGGAAAATTACAGCTTGTATATCTGATGGGTGACCCGGGACATACAGCATCCCAGCCGAGATGTGATTATCTCAAGAGCACGATCGAAGATGCAGGAATTGAGATTGACCTTCTTGCAGAAGATACAGGAATGTGGGTAACAGCAACTGCAAAAGAAAAAATGGATGCATGGGTATCTAAATACGGTGACGAAATTGAATGCTGCGTAGCAGGAAACGATGCAATGGCACTTGGTGCTTTATCAGCAGTAGAAGCAGCCGGATTTAATACAGATGGAGAAGAAAGCAGCAAATACATTCCGATTTATGGAATTGATGCACTTCCTGAAATTCTTTCCAAGATTGAAAGCGGTGAGATCACAGGTTCCGTATTACAGGATGCTAAGACTCAGGGACAGACAATTGTAAAAATGGCAGAGAACCTTACAAGTGGTAAAGACGCTGTGGATGGAATCGAAGGTGTAGAAGTGGAAGAAGAAGCAAAAGCTGTACGAGTTCCATATCAGGCAATCACCAAAGATAATCTTGATTTAGCAAAGTCAACTTATGAATAAAAAATAACTGATTTTACAGGCAGGCATTCGTTTTAAACGGATGCCTGTAATAAAAAAGAGGGAAAGGATTTTAAAATGGGAACAGAATATATATTGGAATTAAAGCATATTTCAAAATCGTTTCCTGGTGTAAAAGCACTTGACGATGTAACGTTATGTGTACGTCCTGGAACAGTGCATTCTCTTATGGGAGAAAATGGTGCAGGTAAATCCACATTAATGAAATGTCTGTTCGGTATTTATTCATTTGATGAGGGCGAAATCATTCTGGATGGCAAAAACATTAAATTTTCCAGCCCATCAGAAGCATTACAGAATCATGTATCCATGGTGCATCAGGAACTGAACCAGGTATTAAATCAGACAGTTATGGAAAATATGTGGCTTGGAAGATTTCCAATGAAGCATGGTCTGGTAGATGACCAGAAAATGTATGAAGACACAAAAGCGATTTTCGATGATTTGGATATTCAGGTAAATCCGAAGGTTAAGATAGGAACCCTGAAAGTTTCACAAAAACAGATGATAGAGATTGCAAAAGCAGTTTCGTATAACTCAAAAGTAATTGTAATGGATGAACCGACTTCATCGCTTACAGAGAAAGAAGTAGAGCATCTTTTTAAGATTATAGAAAAGCTTAAGAAAAAGAATACCAGTATTATTTATATATCACATAAAATGGAAGAAATTTTGCGTATTTCTGATGATGTAACAGTCATGAGAGATGGCAAGTGGATCGATACAAAACCTGCCAGTGAGTTGACCATTGATGAGATCATCAAAATGATGGTTGGACGAGAATTAAAAGACCGCTATCCGGAAAAGAAAGCCAAGATAGGTGATGTATTAATGGAAGTAAAAGACCTCGGTACATTAAATCCAGGATTTGAGGGCGTTAATTTTCAATTACATAAGGGAGAAATCCTTGGAATCGCCGGATTAGTAGGATCTAAGAGAACGGAAATCCTTGAAACATTATTTGGCATAAGAATGAAAGGCAAAGGTCAGATACTGGTAAAAGGAAAAGAAGTTCAGAACAGAAGTCCAAAAGAGGCAATGGCGAATGGATTTGCAATGCTGACAGAGGAACGAAGATCGGATGGTATTTTTGGAGGTTTGAGTGTTGGATTTAATATTACCGAAATATCAGAAGACGGGACTTTTAAACGGAGAAAAAATGAAAGCAGATATTACCAAAATGATAAATGCCATGAAAGTAAAAACTCCGTCAATGAAGTCCAAGATCGCAAACCTTTCAGGAGGAAATCAGCAGAAAGTAATTCTGGGCAGATGGCTGCTGACAGATCCTGATATCCTGCTCTTGGATGAGCCTACCAGGGGTATTGACGTAGGTGCTAAATTTGAAATCTATCAGCTGATCAACCAGCTGGCTGAGCAAGGAAAAGGAATTATCGTAGTAAGCTCAGAAATGCCGGAACTGTTCGGAATTTCCGACAGGATTCTGGTTATGAGCAATGGACATCAATCAGCTATATTTGATTCAAAAGAAGTAGGACAGGTAGATGTTATGCAGGCAGCGGCCCGATTTATCTGATCTTTCAATACGAACTCAGGAGGGGATTCTGGTGAAAAATTCAAAGAACATTTCAATTAAAGAACTTATTGCTGAAAAAGCAATTTATCTGGTTTTTATTATCCTGTTAGTTGCAATTGTGGTAGTAGAACCAAGATTCTTATCATTCAATAACTTTAAAAATATTTTTGCGCAGTCATCAACTAAGATTATTATTGCATTAGCAGCCGGAATGGTACTGGTAGTGCAGGGCGTTGACCTTTCCACAGGACGTATGATCGGTCTGGCAGCAGTTATCTTCGCATCTTTAGTTCAGAATCCGGACTATGCATACAGAATGTATCCGAATTTAAAAGAGCTTCCGCTGATCGTTCCATTATTACTGGTACTGGCAATCTGTCTTGTACTTGGTGGAATATCCGGTGTGCTTGTTGCAGTATTTAAAGTACCGCCGTTTATCGCAACGCTTGGTATGCAGTTGATCTTATATGGTGCATCTTCTATTTATTTTGACCGTCCGCCATATGGTGCACAGCCAATTGGTGGTATTGATTCAAAAGTAACTCAGATTGCAATTGGTTCCATTGGAATCGGGGACTTCCAGATTCCGTATCTGATCATCATTGCCGCAGCAGTATGTGTAGTTATGTGGATCGTATGGAATAAAACAAAATTTGGTAAATATATGTTTGCAGTAGGTGGTAACCCGGAAGCTGCAAAAGTATCCGGTGTAAATGTTATAAAGACACAGATTATGGTTTACGCAATTGCAGGTATGATGTATGCATTTGCAGCAGCCCTGGAAGTAGGACGTATCGGAAGTGCTTCCAATACAACCGGTAACGGATATGAAATGGATGCAGTTGCTGCCTGCGTAATCGGCGGTGTATCTCTTTCAGGTGGTGTTGGTAGTGTAGGCGGTATCGTAATTGGTGTTCTGATGTTCACAGTTATCAATTATGGCCTTGCATTCATCGGTGTAAACATGTACTGGCAGTATATCGTAAAAGGTCTGATCATTCTTCTTGCTGTTATTATTGACATGAGAAAATATGCAAAGAGAAAATAAAAATAAACATCAGACAAGTGCAATTATGAAAGGAGAAGTAAAGGATGAGGGATGTAGTAAAAAGAACAAAACTGACAGAAAATTGTTCAAAAAAAACAATAAAGAAATATGTAGATGAAGTGATCCAGGAACTCACACTGGATGAGAAGATCGGTGTAATGTCAGGCCAGGTTACAGAGAAGAAATTACTGGATGATCTGTTCCTGATCGAACACTATAATGTAAAGCCATATCCGACAAAGGCAGTAGAACGTCTGGGAATTCCGAATATCCGTTTCGTAGACGGACCAAGAGGTGTTGTTGCCGGATCTGCCACCTGCTTTCCTGTTTCTATGGCAAGAGGTGCCAGCTTTGACCGTGATTTGGAAGAGAAGATTGGAGAAGTGATCGGTGCAGAGGTTCGTGCAGTGGGCGGAAACTATTACGGCGGTGTGTGCATCAATCTTCCAAGAAATCCACGCTGGGGCCGTGCGCAGGAGTGCTACGGAGAAGATACCTATCATCTGGGAGAAATGGGGGCAGCTCTGACGAGAGGTGTTCAGAGCCAGAATGTTATGGCGTGCATTAAACATTTCGCAATGAACAGTATTGAAAATGCGAGATTTAAAGCTGATGTGCATGCAGATAAGAGAACACTTTTTGAAGTATATCTTCCTCACTTCAAGAGATGTATTGAAGAAGGCGCGGCTTCTGTAATGGGAGCATACAATAAAGTTTATGGAGAACAGGCATCTGAGAGTAAATATCTGTTAAAAGATATCCTCAGAGATAAATGGGGATTCGAGGGATTTACTTTATCTGATTTCCTCTGGGCTGTAAAAGATGGTCCAAAGGCAGTAAAGAGTGGAATGAATGTTGAAATGCCATGTATCTGCCATTATGCAGAACAGATCCCTAAAGCAATTGAAGACGGAACTCTTGCTATGGAAGATGTAGATGAAGCAGTTGGTTACATTCTTCGTACTGTACTCTATTATGAGACAAGAAAAGATCCGCAGGAATATACAGAAGATATTCTTGCATGCCCGGAACATATAGCAGTAGCAAAGAGAGCAGCAGAAGAATCGATGGTACTTCTGAAGAATGAAAATCATGTACTTCCGCTTGATAAAGAGAAAACAGAGAAGATCGTAGTTCTTGGAGTACTGGGAGATACAGAAAATATCGGCGACCATGGTTCCAGTAAGGTTCATCCATATTATACAGTTACGCCATTTAAAGGCCTGATGAAAAAAATGCCGAAAGCACAGATCCTTTATAATGACGGAAGTGATCTGGAACGTGCAAAAGAACTTGCAGCAGATGCTGATGCAGTAGTGATCGTTGCCGGTTATATCCATAGCGATGAAGGAGAATATCTGGCTGATAGAAGTGATATTGCCGGAATGGGCGGAGACAGAGCAAGCATGAGACTTCATCAGAGAGATATCGATCTGATTCATGGTGTAAAGGGTGTGAATCCGAATACTGTCGTTTCCATTATCGGAAGTAGTGCGATCCTGATCGATGAGTGGGAAAAAGATGTTCCTGCAATTATCTTCTCCTTCTACAGTGGAATGGAAGGCGGGAATGTACTGGCAGATATTCTGTTCGGTGATGTTTGCCCAAGCGGTAAACTTCCATATACAGTAGCACTTTCCGAAGACAGTTATCCTGATTTTGATCCTGACTGCACATATGCAGAGTATGAATACTATCATGGCTACTGCAAGATGGATAAAGAAAACATTCCTGTTTTGTATCCGTTTGGCTATGGTTTATCCTATACAACATTTGACATCAGCGAGCCGACAGTTGAAGTATTTGATAAAACAGCAAAGATTTCTGTTAATGTAAAGAATACAGGAGATGTAAAAGGCGCAGAAGTTGTACAGCTTTATATCGGATGTGAGGGAAGTGCTGTAGATCGTCCGGTTAAAATCTTGAAAGATTTCGCGAGAGTAGAATTAATGCCGGGAGAAGAAAAGAAAGTTTCTCTTCAGGTAAGTTCGAAGGATATGGCTTATTATTCAGAAGAAAAAGATGATTTTGTAGAAGAGGATATTACATATATTGCATATACAGGTGATTGCAGCTGTAAAGAAGCATTAAAATCCGTGAAATTTGAATTTGGAAAATAACAGGGAGAAAATACTATGAGAATTGGTGCGGATTATTATCCAGAACATTGGGAAAAAGAGCGTTGGAAAACAGATGCAGAGATGATGGTCAAAGCAAATATCAAAGTAATCAGAATTGGTGAATTTGCATGGAGCCTTTATGAGCCTGAAGAAGGAAAATACGAATTTGACTGGATGGATGAGGCACTGGATTTTTTTGGAAAGTACGGAATCAAGGTAGTAATGTGTACACCTTCAGCTACCCCTCCTAAATGGATGATAGATAAGTATCCAGATATTCTTCAGAATGATATTCATGGAAATCCGAAGCTCTTCGGAACAAGAAAGCATTACTGCTTTAACAGTGAGACATACAGAGAAAAAACAAAAAAATTAAATACCCTTATTGCAAAGAGATATGCAAAACATCCTGCAATTGAAGCATGGCAGGTAGATAATGAACTGGGATGGTCAAATACAACCAGATGTTACTGTAAATCCTGCGAAAATCGTTTTCGTAACTGGCTGAAAGAGAAATATGGTACCATTGATAATCTGAATAAAACATATGGAACTACTTTCTGGAGTCAGATATACAGAAGCTTCGATGAACTGATCATCCCGAAGGCAGGAGCCTGCTATGATACCTGCCATGACACACAGGGACAGAATCCTGCACTGTTGTTAGATTATTATCGTTTCTGCAGCGATTCCGTAATTGATTTTACAAAAGAATCTGTAAAGACGATCAGAGAATATTCTGATCTTCCGATAACCAGTAATCTTCTGGATGCTGCAATTAATTCAGGAACAGGAATCGACTACTTTAAGTTATCCAAAGAATTTGACTTCGTAACATGGGATAATTACATTGAATTCCAGTGGGGAAAAGCAAAACCGGAAACAGTATCAAGAGACCATGCATTACTAAGAAGTTATAAAAAGAAACCATTCTGGGTTATGGAACAGCAGTCCGGTCCCTGTGGATGGAGCAAGATGGGTCCGACACCAACACCTGGAAAACTCCGTCTGTGGACATATCAGTCTGTAGCAAATGGAGCTGATACAGTTGTATACTTCCGCTGGAGAGCATGTCCGTTTGGAACAGAAGAGCTCTGGCATGGTATTTTGAATCATGATGGAAAACCAAACAGAAGATATGCTGAGATTTCCCAGGTGGGAGCAGAAATGGAAGAATTAAGTAAGAGCTATCAGGCACTGATGCCGAGAGCACGTGTTGCGATCATTAAATCCTTTGACAGTGAATGGAGCCAGTCCATCCATCGTCAGGTAGAAGGATTATACTATGATTCCTTATTGCTTGATTATTACCGCCCATTCTGGAATATGGGAATTCCGGTAGATTTCGTGACAGCAGAAGAAGAATTAGATGGATATGATCTTGTTCTTGCACCAATGCTGATGATGGTATCAGATGAAGGAAAGAAGAACATTGAGTCTTATGCACAGGCAGGTGGAAAAATTCTGTTCTCATTCAGAAGTGGAATCAAAGATATGTACAATAACATGCTTACAGAAACTGTACCAGGTGTATTTGCAGACCTGGCAGGTGTAGAAGTTGAAGATTATGATCCGCTTCTTGATAAAACAACAGCTGCATCCGGTGTATTTGGCAACGGAACTGCACATATGTGGTGTGATATAGTGAAACCGGTTACTGCAAAAATACTTGGCAGATATACTTCTGATTTCTATGCAGGTGAAGCATGCATGACTGTAAATCAGACAGGAAAAGGTGAGGTATATTACCTTGGCTGCGATCTGGATGAAAAAGCCATGAAAATGTTGGCTGTTTATCTGGGAAGAAAAGCAGGGATTGATATGGATTTATATAAAGTTGATGGTGTAGAAGTTGTAGATGCTACAGATGGAACAAATGATGCATTGTTTATTTTGAACTATAATGACCATTCAGTTATAGTTTCAATGGAGCAGTCATATGAGAATATGATCACACATGAAACAGTGGAGAATGTTGTTGAATTAAAACCATATGATGTTGCAATTTTAAAAGAAGCAAATTAAAAAAATAATGAAGGGGAGCTGCTGTGAAGCAGGCAGTTCTAGAGCAGGGTGAGCAATTCATTTAGAATTACTCGCCCTGTTTATGTTATAGAAAAAAAGAAAAATAAAATCAGAAAAAACAGTTGATTTTTAAAAGCGATGGTAATATAATCATTTTAACAAATTGATTGGTATAACCAATATAAGAAGAGGTAATACTATAAGGAGGGGCTTTGCAGTTATGGGATATGTAAAATGGAGTTATGACACATTAAATACTTTTTGCCACGACGTATTTCGTAAATTTGGTTTTAATGAAGAAGAGACGAATATCATCAAGGATGTTTTGCTTACCGCAGATCTGTACGGGATTGAAAGCCATGGAATGCAGAGAATGGTAAGATATGATAAAGGAATTGAGAAGGGAACCATCCATCCGGATGCGAAACCTGAGGTCGTATTTGAGACACCTGTATCAGCAGTGATCGACGGACATGACGGTATGGGACAGCTGATTTCCCATTTTGCAATGGAGAAAGCTATTGAGAAGGCGAAGAAAACAGGTGTTGGATTTGTATCTGTAAGAAACTCCAATCATTTCGGTATTGCAGGATATTATGCGGAAATGGCTTCCAAACAGGGCTTACTTGGTATGGCATGTACCAACTCGGAAGCAATCATGGTACCTACCTTTGGACGAAAAGCAATGCTTGGTTCCAATCCCATTGCAGTGGCAATGCCGGCAGAACCTTATCCATTCCTTTTTGACTGCTCCACAACAGTAGTTACCAGAGGAAAACTGGAAATGTATAATAAGATGGGAAAACCACTTCCACAGGGCTGGGCTCTGGGAGCAAATGGTCAGGAAAGCACAGATGCCCCGGATGTACTTGCCAATATTGTTGCCAAGAAAGGCGGCGGAATCATGCCACTTGGTGGTAATAAAGAGGTAAACGGAAGTCATAAGGGTTACGGTTATGGAATGCTCTGCGAGATTTTCAGCTCCATCTTTTCCATGGGTGTTACTTCTGATAAATGCTGTACATTTAAAGACAAGACAGGTATCTGTCATGGATTTGCTGCCATTGATCCCGCAATCTTCGGAAATGCAGATGATATCAGGGCGCATTTTTCCGAATATCTGGAAACTCTTCGTCAGAGTCCAAAGGCAGAAGGCGCAGAGCAGATTTATACTCATGGTGAGAAGGAAGTATTTGCAGAAAAAGAGCGCAGAGAGAATGGCATTCCTGTAAATGACAACACAATGGTTGAGCTTGCCAACCTCTGCAATTATTTGAAGGTTGATTTTGGCTCTTACTTCAAGGGCTATGAACTGCCGAAGGACAGTAAGTTCTTTAGTGGTAATTATTAAATAAGCGCCCATCATGCTGATAACCATAACTATAGAATATATCATATAAAATTACTTTTTTTGAGACGCCCGTTTATCAGCATGTGGAAATAAAAAGAAACTGCATAATCAGATACGACCGGTAGAATTTACAGATCGTATCTGATATGCAGTTTTTTGTTTCCTTTAATTTTCTTCAGTATTCTTCGGACAGTTATGAGCATTCATGTCATCGTTGTCTGTCATAAGATATTTGCGGATCGCAAACAGAACTGCGATACTGAGTACGCCAAGAAGAGTTTCTGCTGGCCCGAGGTGTTCGACTACCATCTGACGTGCTGTGGCAAACATCAGAACCTCAACAACTGTCTGTGCGGAATGCTGGCAGAGCATTTTTACAAATTCCACGCCTACTACCAGAGACAAAGCCTGGGAAAGGAAAGTGCTGAAAAATTCTGTATCCATGGACATAACAGAAGTATCTGCAACCTCCATGATCAGCCGGAAGCCTGCCAGTGCGATCACCAGCAGAATTACCATAGAAAGAGCAATTTCCGCGTAACGTGAAATATTGTAAATGATTGTGTTAAAGTGTTTACGAATGTTATGGTTAACCTGTCGTTTGGGGCTCATAACTGTGAGTCCTTTCTGTTTTGTTGTATATGGTGAATGTAAAGAAGTGTAACTGTTTATAGTGTTACGAAAAAGATTAATATAAATAATCTTTATTTACATAACCATATTTGCAGAGTTTCTGGGAGTAAACATACCAGTACTGTGCATCAGTTGTATCCACAAGCTGAACTGTATCGCCGGAATATAACTGTCCGATCTCGTTGGAAGAGTCGTAAGCCTTCGCAGAGCGCAGAGCCAGATAACCGGTAGCAACACTGACTGTTCTGGTGGCATATGTGGTTGTTCCGCCAATCAGATAATCTTTATTTACATATCCGTTTTTTCCTAACTTCTGAGAGTAAACGTACCAGTACTGGGAATCGCTGGTGTCGATAAGCTGAACTGTATCGCCGGAATACAGCTGTCCGATCTCATTGGAGGAATCATAAGCTTTTGCGGAACGCAGAGCCAGATAACCCTTGGCAACACTGACAGTCCTTGAATCTCCGGAAGAACTCTGTGCACTGGCAGCAGTATCGCCACTGTAATATAAGTAATCTTTATTTACATAGCCGGATAAGTTCAGTTTCGGAGAATAGACATACCAGTACTGAGGATCACTGCTGTCAGAAACTGTTACTGTATCACCGGAGTATAACTGTCCGATCTCGTTAGAAGAGTCATAAGCCTTTGTAGAACGCAGAGCCAGATAACCTTTGGCAACACTGACAGTATAAGAACCGGACGAACTTGTCGGCTGTGATGAGAGGAAATACAGGTAATCGTTATTTACGTATCCGGATTTGTTCAGTTTTGGAGAATAGACGTACCAGTAATCACTGGTGGTATATTCTGTAACTTCAACAGTATCACCGGAATACAGCTCGCCGATCTCGTTGGAGGAATCATAAGCCATGGCAGAGCGCAGAGCCAGATACCCTTTACTTACACCTACCTGATAAGTGTCAGATGCCATAACGATCTGTGAGCTGCAGGGTACAGATACAGCAGCAATCGTAGCTGCAAGAATCATGGGAATTGCAATATTTTTTCTTTTTTTCATAGTGAACCCCTCCTTTGGGTTATTATGTACTCTGAGAGTACATTATTTAATTATAGTAATCGTAAATCGTTCTGCTTAAGGTAGCGATTGTATTCTGTGCGGAACCGGCGCTTGAGAGATTCTGGGACATAAATACGATTACTACGTCATTTTTGGAATCATAGATGATTCCGGCATCATTTTCCACGTTGTCAAGTTCTCCGGTTTTATTTGCGGTTTTGACTCCTTCCGGAAGCTGTGCGGGAATTTTGTTACAGCGTGTCTGTGCCTTGAGCAGATTAAACATATCAGTGGCATGGGTGTAGCCGGATGTATCCTGTTTATAAATCTCCTGCAGGAGATGACCACAGTCTCCTACAGATGTGTAGTTATCATCATTCTCATTGCTGGCAAGGAGCATACGTCCCATGTGAGTCTGGTCATAGCCATGTGCCTGGCAGAAGCTGTTGACAGCCTGCATACCTGCTGCGGAATCACCGCCGCCAAGATAAGTTGTCAGGGTATTGGCTGCATCGTTATCGCTGACTGTGATCATGGAGTACAGATTGGAGTCTACAGAATCTCTGCCGTATTGTCCGGTTATCTGATCATAATTCTCGTAGACAGCTCCCATGATATAGAGCTTGATCAGGCTTGCAGCCTGCATTTTCTGATCATTAAGACTGCCCTCGGTTCCATTTACAAGATCGGATATGAAAACAGCCCAGGTTCCGTTTTCAGCGGGAAGCTGACTTTGAACCTGTTTTAAAATTGTCTCCAGTTTCTCATCTGTGACCGGTTCTGAAGATGTGCCTGCCCCGGAACCGTTAAAGACGCTTTCAGAACTCTCTGAAGATGAAGAAGGGGAAAGCATTCCCTGACCTTCTACGGATGTTCCCGCGGCCTCTGCATTTCCAGCAGCATGACTGCTGTATGCAGGAGTAACAAGAAGGCTGAGCGATAGCAGAGGTATTAATAATTTTTTTGAAAACATTGCGTTCACCACCTGTTAAATATTTACTGTAAAACATTCGGAATCTGTTGATCTGTTATATAAATCGTATTTCTTTATATTTAGATAAATCAGGTTTAAAAGTCTTATTGTGCAGGCACAAATGATTTTTAAAGTCTGATATCTGTATATACAAAATTATACAGTGTTTGGAGTTGTGTTACAAGTGTATTTACGGTTGACTTAAAATTTATTTTGGAATTGTTATAAGTAAGTTCCTGTGGAAGTTGCAGAAAATTCGTGATATATCGTGTGAATTTATGGGATAGTATAAATCTGGCGTAATACATCTGTCTTGTGCATGGTGTATATTGAGATGCGTTCATACAATTTGTAGGAATACGGGCGTGAAAAATCCGCATATCTGATTATATATTTTGAATTATATAAATGCTACAATAAAATCATCAGAAACGAGATAAAGAACGACAAATTAAACAAATAAATGTGGGAATGTGGGGGCATTTTCATATTGCATGAGGAGGTAGATTATATGTTAACACCGAAACAGAATATGCTGGAAGTTATAAAAGGCGGAAATCCTGACAGATTTGTTAATCAGTATGAAGCAGTGCAGCTTCTTTTTCATCCGTTTATGTTTACAAACCCGCTGCTTCAGCCCGGACAGGAAAATGTAGTGAATGCATGGGGGGTAACCAATACTTTTCCGAAAGGAGTTCCGGGTTCTTTTCCTGTACATACTCCTGACAAGATCGTGGTAAAGGATATTGAAGACTGGAAAGACTATGTACATGCACCGTCTTTGAAATTTACCCAGGATCAGTGGGATATGGTGAAGGCTCAGTATGATGCAGTTGACGGAGAACAGGCATTTAAAGCAGCTTTCGTTGCACCGGGATTATTTGAGCAGACTCATCATCTGTGTGAGATCAGTAATGCGTTGGTTTATTATATTACTAATCCGGATGAAATGCATGATCTGATCAAATATCTGACAGAGTGGGAACTGGAACTTGCTGAAGGTATCTGTTCCAACCTTCATCCTGATGCATTATTCCATCATGATGACTGGGGTGGACTGGACAGTACATTTATGAGTCCTGCAATGTTTGATGAATTTTTACTTGAGCCATATAAAGAAATTTACGGATATTATCACAGTCATGGCGTTGAGCTGGTTATCCATCATTCTGACAGTTACGCAGCAACACTGGTTCCTTCTATGATTGAGATGGGGATCGATGTATGGCAGGGATGTATGGAAACCAATAATCTTCCGGAACTGATCAGGAAATATGGCGGAAAGATCAGCTTCATGGGCGGTATCGAAAATCGTGCAGTTGATTTTGAGGGCTGGACAGATGAGAATTGTGATGCAGTGGTACGTCGTGTCTGCGAAGAATGTGGAAACAAATACTTTATTCCATGTATCGCTCAGGGTGGTCCTGGTTCTGTTTATCCGGGTGTTTATAAATCTCTCTGTGATTCCATTGACAAGCTGAATGAAGAGAAATTTGGCATTAAGGCATCTGAATCTACAAGGCTTCCATGGCAGATTATGTTCTGATCTCAGGTATTTGTCAGTGGCAAAACGGAATACAAATATCTGTCCGACATTTAGATGAAATTTCAGGTGTTGCAGAGGATGATGCTATGGAGGTGTTTGAAAATGATTATTATTGGTGAGAAAATTAATGGTTCTATCCCGATCGTTGCAGAAGCGATCGCAAAAAGAGACTCTGAATTTATTAAAGAAAGAGCAAAGCTTCAGGCGGAAAGCGGAGCTACTTATATTGACTGTTGCGCTTCTGTTCCGGAAGCGGAAGAAGTGGAAACATTGAAATGGATGATCGACTGTATCCAGGAGGTTACAGATCTTCCAATCTCAATTGACAGCCCGAGTCCGGATGTTCTGGCACAGGCTTATAAGTTCTGTAAGAAACCTGGAATTTTTAATTCTGTATCAGGAGAGGGACATAAGATTGATACGATTTTCCCGATCATGGCTGAGCCGGGAAATGAGGGATGGCAGGTAATTGCGCTGCTGAGTGACAATACAGGTATTCCGAAATGTGCAGCAGATCGTCTGAAAGTTTTTGACAAGATCATGGCGAAAGCGAAAGAGTACGGAATTGCTCCGGACAGGATTCACATTGATCCGCTGGTTGAGATGCTTTGTACTTCTGAGGATGGTATTGCAACGAATATTGAGACGATCACAAGTGTACGTGAGCAGTATCCGACCATTCATATTACGGCAGCAATCAGTAATATTTCCTTTAATCTGCCGGTTCGTAAGCTGATTAATTACGGGTTCCTGGTACTGGCAATGAATGCAGGACTGGACAGTGGAATTATGGATCCGACAAATAAGGATATGCTTGGACTGGTTTATGCAACAGAAGCATTACTTGGTCTGGATGATTATTGTATGGAATATATAGGGGCTTACAGAGAAGGCTTAATTGGTACAACAAAGAAGAAGTAAGTTGAATCTGCAGAAACTGTGTAAATGAATTAAGTGGTTGGAATCTGAAATTGAGAAATAACAGGAGGATTTGATTATGTCTAAGATAAATGAAGTTGCGGAATTAGTTGAAAAAGGGAAAGCGAAATTAGTAGGACCGGCTGTACAGGAAGCCATTGATGAGGGTGATGATCCGGTTGCGATTCTGAATGATGGTATGATCAGTGCGATGTCTGTAGTTGGTGAGAAATTCAAAAATGGTGAGATCTTTGTTCCGGAGATGCTGGTTGCAGCTCGTGCTATGAAGAAAGGTGTTGAGGTTCTGAAACCGCATCTGGCATCTGGTTCTACAGGTGCACTTGGTAAGGTTATCATTGCTACGGTTTCCGGTGACCTTCATGATATTGGTAAGAATCTGGTTGCCATGATGATCGAGAGTGCCGGATTTGAGGTGATCGATCTTGGAGTCGATGTTCCGGCGGCTAAGATTATTGAGTGCTATAAAGAGAATCCGGATGTTAAGATCATTGCTCTTTCTGCGCTGCTGACTACTACTATGCCGGCTCTGAAGGAGACTGTTGAGGCGTTGAATGCGGCGGATTTCAGAGGTAATATTAAGGTTATGGTTGGCGGAGCGCCGATTACAGAAGCTTTTGCTGAGGGAATTGGTGCTGACGGATATTCTGGCTGCTCATG
>OBZD01000357.1_pt1 | contig 30862 bp, 29 predicted proteins | sample 1501551 | NCBI WGS metagenome assembly OBZD01 (sample SAMEA2580221, study PRJEB22360) | human gut metagenome | biome: human gut; feature: human-associated habitat; material: faeces | place: Denmark | collected 2008/2010 | reverse complement strand
TGTAGTGCTTGATATAGAAGATTATGAGAGGGATCGTGCAGAAAAAAAACTATTAATGAAGCTACAGGAGGCAGAGGAGGCAGTTAAAGACGGAGAAGGATGGCTCAGTTTGGATGAATTAAAAGCACTTGTGGGGGATTAGACTATGCTGAAATTACGAATTAACCCATTAGTTGCAGCGGATTTAAAAGAGATTTGTGATTATATTGCCGAGGATAATGCAGAATATGCTGCAAAGACGATCAAAGAAATCTATAGTAAATTTGAGAATATTCAACTGTTTCCCGAGATGGGGGCAGATCTTTCCAAAAGAGTCAGTTTCCGAACAAATTATAAGTATGCAGTATGGGAAAATTATGTAATCATTTATAAAGTTGGAGAAAAGTATGTTGAGATTTACCGGGTGGTAAATCGGTATCGAGATATTACAAAATTATTTGAATAGTTATTATGGATTCAAAATTCACTGAAGGAAAAGGGATGAGTAATTTTGTAGAAGACTTAGATGAAAGATATTGGAGAGAACGTAAGAAAAACAGAATTAAGAAAGAAAATAAGACTTTTGTATGTAATATTCCTTTTCGAGTGAAATTATATGGAAGTATAAATGAGAACTACATAATTAGGAAGGGGAAACTTACGAGATTTTTGTACTTAAAGAATGGTTGTAGAGTATATTTTACAGATGCTGACTTTTTGACCATGTTACTTCAAATTCAAAATAAGGATACAATGACATCACTTATTGAAAATTTGGAAAGAGCATATAAAAATTGTGCTGAAAAATATTATATATGGATTGGTTAGAAAAAGTATGAAATAGAGGGTATGCCTCAGACAGAAGATGAGCAGATTCTTATGAACCCACAGGATGTAGAGATCTTGTTTAATGAATTACTTGCTTTGATAATCCTAGTTTTATTAAAGGATCAAGCGTCTACTCCATTATGGCCAAGTAGACCAGATTTTTTTAACATACAACATCAAAATACATCCACAAACGGCAGGCTTTTGAGGATGGACACTTTTTGATAGAATGCGTGAATGGCAGTTCTCCTGAAGAATGCACATATGATTCTGGAAATGATCGCTCTGTTGCATATTTCAAAATAGAGACATGTAATGCCTGCCCATATAGGGACAAATGTCAACCTCGATTTCTAAAAACAAGAGTCTGAAAAGAAGTTTCATGGAAATCGGTCGGAAGAGCAAAGCAGCTACAGTATATGAAAACACATTCACAAGTGACAAAACCCCACTGCCATGCTATATTTCTCTTATAAGGAAAGCCAACCACAAATCCAATGGCATGGGAGAGATTAATGGGAAAACCAGGAAACAAAAAAACATTATAAAACTTCTTCAGGAAAACAGAAATAAGCAGACTGCAGAAGAAATCGCCGATTGTCTGGGGATTCAAAGGAATACAGCCAGTGCTATCTTAAATGAGCTTGCCAGAGATGAAATCGTCCGGAAGGAGAAAACACGTCCGGTGATGTTTTCTTATATAGAAAAAGATTCGGTATTTTCCGACGATCCGTTTGCGTCCTTTATTGGTGCGGACAAAAGTCTGAAGGAGACGGTGGAAAAGTGCAAGCTGTCTGCGATATATCTCAAACGGGATATGCCTATTTTACTGTTTGGCCCAAGTGGCGCGGGAAAAAGTCTGCTGGCCGAGTACATTTATAAATATGCAAAGTATATCCACACAATACCAGAGGATGCCCCGTTTGTCGTTTTAAACTGTGCAGACTATGCAAACAATAAGGAACTGCTGTCTTCTGTCTTGTTTGGATATAAAAAAGGTGCTTTCACTGGGGCCCACACAGATACGAGGGGGCTGATCGAGGAAGCGGATAATGGGTATTTATTTTTAGATGACTATGCGATAATAGGACTAACCCGAGAAAGCCCGGAAATAAAGGCTTTTGCGGCATAGTCCTTTTTATTTGACCTTTAAAATGGACGAACAGAGATGAAAGATGGTGCCTTCTAAAATCTCATAACTGAAAATCTGAAGTCAGGTATCGTGTCAGTATCAGTCTGACCATCTGACGTATTTGTTATGACGAATGGAGGCAAACTATGACAAAGAGAAAAGAATACAGACCTATGACAGTTAGCGAGTGCAGCGACTATGGAAGGAATTCATTTCCGATGCTCAGGATTAAAGGGATGTGGCTGAAGCAGCTCGGATTTGAAGCAGGAGATCCCGTGATGGTTAAATGTGAGGATAACAGACTTATCATCACAAAGGTAGAGCCGGGTACAGAAGCGGCTGTGGCAAGGTAAGAAAACATCAGCGGAGCCGATGGGATGATTCCTGTCGGCTCTGTTTTGTCACCAGTGCAATTTGACTGGCGAAAAACATAGATAAATGCGGGCTGAGGCGGTTTTTGATAGGAAATCTTGGATTTTCCAAGAAAATCTTGAGTGGAATTGCACAATGTGCTATAATAGGAAAGGTGTATGCGTTTTAAGAAAAGCCCGTTATGAGAGGTTGGAAAAATACGACTATGGCAATGAACTACGATAAATTATGGAAACTGCTTATTGATAAAAAGATGAACAGGACGGATCTGCATGAGCAAGCGCATGTGTCTACAAATGCCATAGCTACCATGGGCAAAGGTGGCGATGTATCGACAAAGGTTCTTGATAAGATTTGCAAGACGCTTGATTGCCAGATCCACGACATTGTTGATTACGTACCGGATGAAGACGACGTACAAGAAAACTAACTGCAAGGAGCATTTTTTGTGTGGTGTAAGAACTGTAATATTGAAACAAATGAAGAAAAGTGCCCTATCTGCGGTGAGGAGACTGTCGAGGATTACCCTACTGAAGTTTACTGGTGCGATGAATGCAGAGTTCCGGTAATGCAGGAAGTAAATCAGGCAGACAAAGGAATCTGCCCCAGATGCGGCAAGGCAATGAAATATCTTGCTGCAGATATAAGACCGGCATTCCCGGAGGAGAGGCTGCTGATTGAGATTTTGCTGAAGAAGAAGCCTCATCAGTGGATAAAAGAATCTGTGTGGGCATCCAACAACAGATATTACATAAACGGCAAATCTATTGCGTTGCCAAGTAAGCTGTTTAAGGAGGCAAATGCAGATGAGTATATTGAGCAGCTTGAAAATAATAAGGAAGCTAATTCTTATGAAGCTTTTGACCGTTATATAGATGCTTTCGTTGAGGCGAACAGGACAAGGTTAGACTACTTGATTGATGAGTCACACACCTTTGTTAAGAAGACAGCGGCTAAGTTTCCAGAGGAGAATATAGTCCTATCGTTCTCAGGCGGAAAAGATTCCACCGTAACTGCAGATTTGGCAATTAAGGCATTGAGTGATCCGTCACTGGTGCACATATTTGGAAATACTACGCTTGAGTTTCCGCTTACTATTGAGTACGCCAAGCGCTACAGAAAGAATCATCCACAGTCCATTTTTAAGACTGCTGAGAATCGTGAGCAGATATTTAAGGACGTGTGTGAGGATATAGGGCCGCCAGCCAGAATGATGAGATGGTGCTGCTCTATGTTTAAGACAGGACCGATTACCAGAGTAATTAATTCCTTATATAGAGACCAGCGCATTTTGACTTTTTACGGAATTAGGAAATCGGAATCTGTAAGTAGAAGTAAGTACAACAGAGTCGAGGATGATGCTGAGTCGGTGAAGATTCAGCAGCAGACAGTAGCCTCTCCAATATTCTTCTGGAAGGATATGGATATATGGCTTTATATCTTGGCTGAGAAGATTGATTTCAACGATGCCTACCGTTTGGGTTATGACAGAGTTGGATGTTGGTGCTGCCCTAATAATAACCAGAGGGCACAGTTTCTCTCAAGAATATACATGCCAGAGCAGTCAAAGGCTTGGAGGGAATTCCTCATAGACTTTGCCAGAAAGATAGGAAAGCCTGATGCAGAAGAATATGTAGACTCTGGTGCATGGAAGGCAAGGCAGGGCGGTAATGGTCTTGCGGCAGCAGGTGATGTGAAAATCCGCTTTACCAACTGCACGACAGAAGACCATGCAAAGATTTATCGCCTGGTACGTCCGATGGATGATGAGTTTTTGAATATGCTCACACCGTTTGGAAGGGTGGCTCCTGAGCTTGGTCAGAAGCTGTTGCATGAGGTGCTGGTACTTGATATCAGGACTAATGTTCCGATTTTGTCAGTCCAGCCTTTTGAACAGGGCGGGTATGAGTTTGCTGTAAAAGTCAGAACTATGAATGTTCAAGACCATGACGATTTGCAGCATATGGTTGGATACCAGGTCAGAAAGTTTAATGCGTGTAGAAAGTGCTTGAAATGTGAATCCCTTTGTAAAGCAGGGGCAATTTCCATTTCAGCAGACAGATATTATATAGATCCGGAAAAATGCGTCCATTGCAAGATGTGTGTGACTGCCAAGTATCTTAGAGGCGGCTGCATGATGGACAAATATTTGCGGACAAAGGATTAGGAGGAACAGAGGGATGGCTACGAAGTTTCGAGCCCATGAAACATTCTTTATTAGAAAGGGATGGCTCAGTAAAGGCATGCGCTATGTGTCAGAAAAACCTAATGTCTTTACTGACAAAAATGATAATCCGATGGATGTTCTTGGAATCGGTGCCAATATGGTCAAATCCCTTAGATATTGGCTTCAGGCAGTAGGCCTGACGAAAGAACCAAAGACCGGAAGGAAGGATCAGTCTCTGACTGATTTTGGAAACTTGGTGCATGAGAAGGATCCATATACAGAGGAGCTGGGTACACTTTATCTTCTTCACTACAAGCTGGTAACAGATGAAGATATGGCTCCATCTTGGTACTATTTCTTCAATAAATTTGCTATGAAGGAATTTAGTAAGGACGACTTTGTTGCCCAGATACAGAATGAATTGAAGATGGATGGGACAACTGTTGCTATCAGGTCTCTGACAGATGATTTCACCTGTATTGTGAATACATATGTGCCAAGGTACAAGTCGGATCCGAATAAGGTTTCACCAGAGAATAACATTAATTGCCCGTTTGGAGAGCTTGGACTTATAGATATTCTAAGCAAAGAGCGAGGCAATTATACATACAAGAAATCCATACCAATGGCAAGAAGCTTTAATCCCTGGGTGATTATGGCTGTTATTGCAGATAGAGCAGAAGGCAGAGAAGAGATTAGCTTAAATGAGCTGCTATCTGCTGAGAAGAATATTGGTAAGGTCTTTAATCTTGATTCAATCTGCATGCTTTCTTTACTTCATGAAGTGGAGAAGCTTGGAGAGATTAAGATAATCCGTACAGCAGGTTTGGATGTTGTCCGGGTATTACACAAACGTAGCTTTATTGACTGCGTTAAAAAATATTATGCCCATATAGAGGGAACAAATTCATGAGCAAAATGATTTCTGTTGCATCAGGCTTTCAGTATTCAGTAAATATAGGATACGACCTGAACAATGATGATAAATTAAAGAATTTCATACCGACAAAATCGGCATTGACGTTGTTAAAGGACATACTTAGCAGTACAGCTCCTGATGCAACGGAGAGAGCACGAGTTCTTGTAGGAGCATATGGAAAAGGTAAGTCTCACATTATACTTACCATTCTTTCAATGCTTATGCAGAGAAAGCGTTCTCTATTTACACATTTGATGCCGAAAATCAAAGAGGATCCAGAGCTGAAACAGCTGGTTGATAATTACTATTCAGATAAAAAGAACAAGATCCTGCCGGTTATTATAAATGGAACCAGTAGCAGCTTGCCACAGGCTTTTCTTCTTGCCCTGCAGAGGACACTTGATGAGAATGGTCTGGATATCATGCCGGAGACTAATTATAGAGCTGCAATTAATGCTATTCAGAAATGGAAGGCTGACTATCCGAAGACCTATGATAAATTCAAAAAGGAGATAAGCCTTCCTGTAGATGCCTTTATCTCAGAGTTAAATGATTACAATGCTGCAATCTACAGTGAGTTTGAAGAGGTATATCCTAAGCTTACATCAGGAAGTATCTTCAATCCATTTGTGGGATTTGATGTTGTAGAGCTGTATGAGAGCGTTGTAAAGAGCCTCAAGAAGCGTGGATATCTGGGAATATATGTTGTCTATGATGAATTCAGCAAATTCCTGGAATCTAACATTACAGCGGCTTCTGTCAGTGATACAAAGATGCTTCAGGATTTCGCTGAGAAATGCAATCGAAGTGGAGAAAATGAGCTGCATCTGTTGCTGATTTCTCATAAGGAGATATCAAACTATATTGACCAGTTGCCTAAGGCAAAGGTTGATGGTTGGCGTGGCGTTTCTGAGAGATTCCACCACATTCACTTGAACAATAACTTTGCTCAGACTTATGAGATTATATCTACAGTTATCATTAAGGACAGAGATAAGTGGGAAGATTTCCGTAATGATAATAAGGCCAGATTTGACCAGTTGATGACAAGGTATGCTGAGCATGCAATATTTAGTGACACAGATCAGAAGGAATTAGAAACAACAATATATGAATGCTATCCGTTACATCCGGTGTCAACATTCATCCTTCCAAGACTTTCTGAGCGCGTGGCACAGAATGAGCGTACATTATTTACCTTCCTGTCTGCTGATGGAACATCGACTCTGCCAGCATTCCTGAGAGGATTAAAGGATAAAGACTTCAGAGTTATTACACCTGATCTTATTTTCGATTACTTTGATCCGGTTCTGCAGAAGGAGCCTTTTGCAGGAGAACTTCATAAGAACTATGTTTTGACAAAGACTATTCTGGATCAGATTGAGGATCAGATACTTGAGAGTAAGATAGTAAAGACTATTTCTTTGATCTATCTTCTTGGCCAGTTCGATAAGCTGAAGCCTATTAAGGAAGAGATTGTTGGTATCTACAGCATGGAATACAAGCCTGCTGAGATTGAGGCCGCAATCGACCACCTTATCAAGGATGAGTATGTAATTTATCTGAAGCGTAGTAATGACTACCTGAAATTGAAGCAGACATCTGGTGTGGATGTAGAGCAGAAAATATCAGATACCATTGCGGCTTTATCACCTGCATTCTCATTGAAGAGTGCATTGAATGCCTCAAATATTGATAACTACCTTTATCCATCAAAATATAATGATGAGAAGGAAATGATTCGTTACTTTGAGTTTGAGTTCATCGAAGAGCAGGAACTTGAAGGGAACATTGACTGGGTTAAAAAGGCTGAGGATATTCATGCGGATGGTGTTGTATACGCTATTGTCTGTGAGGCTCCAGAGGCTATTAAGGGAATAAAAAAGAAAGTTTTAAAGACCAGCCAGGGCTGCGACAGATTTATTTTCATAATGCCTAAGAAAGCAACTACAATCAGAAAAATTCTGCAGGAGTTTGAGGCTGTAAGTGCTCTGAGGGATAAGGCAAAAGAGGATACAGTTCTTTTTGAAGAGTATGAAGTAATCTATGAGGATTTAAGAGATGTAATCAGTGAATTTATCAGTGGTTACACGCATCCTGAGGATTATAAGTCTGCATATATTTATAATGGTGAAGAGAAGAGCATATTGCGTAAGGCTGCTTTGACAGGTTTTGCATCAGATATCTGCTTTAATATTTTTTCCGAGACACCGGTTATTAATAATGAGGCTATCAATAAAGATGAGATCACCTCAATTGCTAATAACAGCAGGAATAAGATTCTTTCAGGACTTCTCAGGAATGTCTTAGAGCCAAATCTGGGGCTTACCGGAACCGGTCAGGAAGTATCTATCATGAGAAGTACACTTGTAAGAAAAGATGTCCTTCTTGATGATAAAGAGGGTACCAGAATTAATCTTGCTCCACCGGATAAGCAGATGAAGGGTGTGCTGGATGCAATAGTTTCCTTCATCATGGATGCCAAAAAGAAGGGTGCAGCATCTTTTGATCAGTTGTATCGTGTGCTGACAGCTCCTGAATATCATATAGGTATTAGGAGTGGAGTAATTCCAATCTATATTGCGGCAGTTTTCCATGAATATAGTGAGGATATTATTTTACAGAATGAATTGGGACAGCTGCCATTATCTGCTGACACGTTGCAGGCAATTAATGCAAATCCAGAGGACTATTCGCTGGTATTTCTTGAATGGAATCCGGAGAAGCAGGAATTTGTTACTAAGCTTTCAGAGATTTTTAGCAATTATGTTATTGAGGCAGAGAAGAATCTTAGCGCTTATGACTTTGCAGCTTCTGCAATGAAGCGCTGGTATCTGTCATTGCCAAGATACGCTAAGGAATCCAAAGGAATTGGTGATAAGGAATCAAGCAAGAGATACCTTAAGATGGTCAAGCTGCTTAAGCAGAATCTTAATGGTCATGAGCTATTGTTTGAGAAGCTTCCTGAGGCTTTTGGATACAGAGACTTCAATGAGGGTCTTGCCGAGAATATAGAGAATGCCAAAAATTATTATGACGGCAAAATAGCTGAGCTTAAGGTTGAGCTGATAAAGCAGACCAAGCAGATATTCTCAATCGCTGCAAATAGAGCCAAGCTGAAAAGGACATCTTTATCATCCGTAATTAAGGATTGGTGTGAAACGCTGGATCCGCATGTGTTTGAACAGCTCTTTGAAAATGGCACTGATAAGTGCCTGGGTCTTTTCAAGGAAGTCACAAACGATGAAGAGACATTCATTGCCAGACTGGCAAAGGCTGCAACAGACCTGAGAGTGGAAGACTGGGATGATGATACTGTAGATCGTTTCAAAGAGAATCTTGCAATGTATAAAAAGACCGCTGAGGAATTCCAAAGTGGTGAGTCTGAAAGTGACGACAGCGCTGCAAGTACTTATGAAATTAGATTCCGCAGTGATGATGGTTCATCAGAGATAAAGCGGTTTGACAGAGTAGAAACAAGTAAGAGAGGAAAGCTTCTGTATAATTCGATACTGTCTGAAATAGATTCCATGGGATATTCTATCTCAGAGCAGGAAAAGAGGCAGATTCTCATGGATATATTAAAGAAGATGTGCTAATGGGAGGTGTTACAAGTGGCATATTTCGATAATGCTGCAACTACATACCCAAAGCCGGATTGCGTCTATGACTTCATGGACAGCTTTTATCGTACCAGCGGTGCAAATGCTGGACGTGGAAACTATAAGCTTGCACAGAGCGCGGGAGCTTTAATTGGAGATACACGAAAGAAAATCCAGGAGCTCCTGCACTGCCAGGCAAAGCAGGTTGTATTTGAGCCAACTGCAACGATTGCTTTGAATATTATTATTCAGGGCATTATTGAAAAGGGTGCTGTCAATATTTACATCAGTCCCTTTGAGCATAATGCAGTTACCAGGACTCTCCATCATTTTGAAGAGCGGGGGAAAATCAAAGTCAACCAGCTGACTGTATCAAGGGATATGGTATATGACCTGGAAAGAATCAGATATCAGTTTGATACAGTTAAGCCTGATTTCGTGATAGTAAGTCATGCCAGCAATGTTTTTGGATTGATTGCACCGGTAGAGGATATATTCGCTCTGGCTAAGAAGTATGATGCTATAACCCTTGTGGATATGGCACAGACTGCCGGACTGGTAGATCTGAATGTGGGTCTTACCACTATAGATTTTGCAGTATTTGCCGGGCATAAAACGCTGTATGGACCAACGGGAATTTCCGGATTTGTTATGAATCCGGCAGTGAAGTTTCCGGCAGTAATATTTGGCGGTACTGGATATGAATCTGCAAATCAGGACATGCCAGAAGACCTACCTCAGAAATATGAGATGGGGACTCTGAACATTGCAGGCATAGCAGGATTAAATGCAGCTCTTGGATGGTCAGCACAGATTACTGTAGATGCCATCAGAGAGAAGGAAGCTGAAAACCGAAAAAGACTGATAGATCTATTAGGCAGGTATTCCTACATAAAGATAATTGGAAATTATGATTCCTGTAATTATGTAGGGATAGTATCCTGCATAATAGAAGGAATAAGCAGTGACAGTGCGGGACCGGTGTTTGACAGGTGCGGTATTGCTGTTAGAACAGGGCTGCAGTGTGCGCCGCTGGCACATCAGTTTATGGGGACATTCCCTGCAGGTACAATTAGATTCAGTGTGAACTATTTTACAACAGATAAAGATTTTGAGGAGCTGGAAGAGGCTCTGGACTATATAGATTCAGAGCTATAGGGGGATTGTTATGAGCTTAAAGGACAAAAGAATAAAAAGCGAATACCGGTCCTTGATTGACAATGTGGTGCAGGATTTTTATATCCCTTTGCTCCATGAGTCAACATCATATAAGCGTGCTGTGGGGTTCTTTTCGTCTTCATCCCTTGTAGAGATATCAAAGGGAATAGCTGATATGGCTAAAGACGGTGGAAAGATTGAGATAGTTGCTTCACCATATCTTTCAGATGAAGATATTCAGGCTATCAAGGAAGGATATGAGAACAGACAGAAGATCATAGAGGGAGCCCTTATACGTCAGTTGTCTGATGAGCATGAGGATTACTACTCTATGGAGCGATTGAATCTCCTGGCGCATCTCATATCAGAAGGAATCCTGGACATTCGCATTGCCTATACGGATAAGGACAATGAGATAGGAATGTATCATGAGAAGATGGGTATTCTGGAAGATAGGGACGGAAATCATGTTGCTTTTTCTGGATCTATGAATGAGTCTATGACAGCAATGTCCATCAATTATGAGACTATAGACGTATTCTGTGATTGGAAAGAGGCAGAGGCTGATAGGGTAAAGCTGAAGGAAAATGCATTTTACTCTATGTGGAATAATGTTGAGCCAAGCCTCAAGGTTTTGGAATTCCCTAATATTTCCGATGTACTTATAGAGAAGTACAGGAGGAAGGCTCCTAATTTTGATATTGATCATGAGCAGTTCAAGAAAAGAATGCTTGCCTATGGAAGTATGCTGCGTGAAAGCGGGGCTCTTTCTGGCGGTCCGGTAGGAGCGAGGATTCCGGATGATTTTGACCTGCATGATTATCAGAAGGAAGCCATTGCAGCATGGGTAGGCGAAAATTACAGAGGAATTTTTGATATGGCAACAGGTACAGGTAAGACCTATACTGGTCTTGGTGCTATTTCAAAGCTTTCAGAAGACCTTAATGATGATCTTGCTGTAATTATCGTGGCACCATATAAGCATCTGGTAGAGCAGTGGGTTGAGGATATTGTCAAATTCAATATGAAGCCCATTATTGCATATGGAGATCCGGCTCATAAGGATTGGAGAAAGAAATTTTCTAAGGCGATTACAGATCAGAAAATTAGAAGAGATAAAAGATTCCTCTGTGTGGTTACAACGAATGTTACCTTTGCCAGTCCTGATTTTCAAGAGAGAATAGATAAAATTAAGAGTCCAATCTTATTGGTGGTGGATGAGGCCCATAATTTTGGGGCCAGGAGCTATGCAAAGCATCTGGATGACAGATTTACATACAGGCTGGCATTATCAGCAACACTTGAAAGACACAGAGATGAAGAGGGAACAGCGCTTTTATACAGTTTCTTTGGAAAGAAATGTATTGAGTATCCTTTGGAAAGAGCCATTGATGAAGATAAGCTGACTCCTTATAAATACTATCCGATTCTTGTCTATCTGAGTGAGCTTGAGCTGGAATCCTATGAACAGCTTTCCTATGAGATGTCTAAGTGCATGATAAAGGACAAGCACGGAAAGTATAAATTAAACAAGCGGGGAGAAATCCTTGCACTAAAGAGATCCAGAGTGGTTGCAGGAGCAATGCAAAAGCGGGAAGCTCTGAAAAGAGAAATCACTCCTTACAAAGACGATAACAATATTTTGGTGTACTGTGGAGCTACAAGGGTTTTGGATGATAGTGATACATCATCTGATGACGAGAGCGATATCAGGCAGATAGAGGCAGTAACCAAGATACTTGGAAATGAACTTAATATGAGTGTGGCACGGTTTACCTCAGAAGAAAATATGGAAGAGCGTGCCTTGATTAAGGAGCATTTCCAGGACGGCGGCAAGCTACAGGCTATCGTGGCAATAAAGTGTCTGGATGAAGGTGTTAATATTCCGGGCATACGAACAGCCTTTATACTGGCAAGTACTACGAATCCTAAAGAGTACATACAGCGTAGAGGTAGAGTGCTTCGTAAAGCAGATAATAAGCCGTTTGCGGAAATATATGATTTTGTTACTCTTCCCAGACCGCTTGATTCAGTGTCAGGCTTGACAATTGAACAGGCGAACAGGGATAAGACGTTGGTAAAAAATGAGCTTGCCCGGATTAAGGAATTTGGAAGGCTGGCACTAAACTCAATGCTGGCAAATAACCTGATTTGGGACATAGAAGAGGCTTATCATCTTGACGATACAGATCTTGAGAAGGAGGGTGAAGACTTTGAGTGATAACGGTGAGATCCAGGTTGACAGCAAAGCAGTAGAACGCTTAAAGCGGTCAATCATCATTAAGGAAAACATGAATCTGAAAACGAGAACAATGAATGATTCTCAGATGGTGGCATGGATTAAGAAAAAGATTGAGGAGGAAGTGCAATGTTACTTAAATCAATAAAACTTGAGAACTTCCGCCAGTTTCGTAATGAGTCCATTGATTTTGCCCAGGGAGAAGGCGGCAAAAATGTAACCATCATCATTGGCGAAAACGGAACAGGTAAAACTACTTTTGCCCAGGCATTTTTCTGGTGTCTGTATGGAGAAACAGAGTTCTCTGACAAGATTATTCTGAACAAGATGGTAGCCACTGATATGACACCTGGCTCAGAAGAAAAGGTTCGTGTAACCTTGGCTCTCAGACATGGTGAGGTAGACTATACGCTCATAAGAGAGCAGGTATATCGCAAGGACTATTCAAATAATGTTAAGGGCGATAATACCGTATTCGACATTGCAGTAAAGGATGCTAGCGGTAATACTTCCTATGTTAAGAAGTCTCAGTGCGAGGCTGAGGTAAAGAGCATTCTTCCTAAGGAACTGTCCAGATACTTCTTCTTTGATGGAGAGCGTATTGAGAAGATGAGTAAGGATATTTCTACAGGTAAGAAGGCAACAGACTTTGCAGAGGCTGTAAAAGGTCTCCTAGGTCTCAACGCTATGATCAGCGCCATAGGTCACTTTAATCCGAGAAGCAGCCTTAGCGTTATCGGCAGCTATGAAAAGAGCTTTGACTCAAAGAGCAATAACAAGATTCAGGAATACTCAGCTAAGATAGATAAGTGCAATGCAAGGCTGGCAGAGATTGATACTGCCTTAGAGGAGCTTGATGCACAGAAGGCAGCAGCCGAGAATAGAAAATCTGAGAAGATTATAGAGCTGAAACAGTATTCTGAAGGCGAAAAGCTGCAGGAGGAAAAAGAAAACCTACAGAAGCAGATTGATAATATTACTCGTATGAGAGCCACAGTCTATAAGACAATGTGCAAGGATTTCAATGCTTCTATGAGTCCATTCTTTTCACTCTCTCTGATTAAGAGAGCCCTGGAGGTTTTGTCCAGACATGATTATTCCGGCAAGGATATTCCTTTTATCCGTGACAAGACTATTGACTATCTGCTCAAGCAGAAGGTCTGCATTTGCGGTACTCATCTGGATGAAGGGTCTGTACCTTACAACAATGTAAAGTCTTTGCTGGACGTTATTCCGCCAAAGTCCCTCAGTACATATGTGGCAGACTTTAAGAAGGAATCAAAGCGTAGAGCTGGAGTCCTTCAGGATTTGGTTGAACAGATGCAGGAAAATCTTGCGACTGCCAGCGAACAGAGTGATGACATTATGGACAAAACGGATGATCTTCACAAGATAGAGGCAAAGCTTAGTGGAGAGGATGTCAGTGAAAAAGTCCGTGCCATAAATAATGAGATTCAGATTTGCGTCAAAACTATCAATAAGTGTAATAACGACAGAGACAAGCTGAATATAGAACGTGGCGGCTTGGGGAAGGAGCTTGAGCGTGCGGATACAGAGAGACAGAATCTGACTTTACTTGATGAGAAGAACAGAAAGACTCAGATGTATCTGACCTATGCCAGAAAGATTTATGAAGAGCTGGAGAATGTGTACCGGACAAGTGAAGAAGAAATCCGTAATCGCTTGCAGGATACAATTAATGACATTTTCAAGCAGATTTATGAAGGCGGCCTGTCATTAACAATAGATCCGAAATATCATATCACGGTCCAGGCTAATGATTATGAGGGTGATGTAGAGACTTCAACAGCCCAGAGTATTTCCGTAATCTTTGCTTTTATTACCGGCATTATCAAAATGGCCAGGGAAAATCGCAATGCTAATGATGATGATGCCAAGCTGCTTTCATCTGAGCCTTATCCGCTGGTAATGGATGCACCGCTGTCTGCTTTTGATAAGAGAAGAATTAAGACAGTGTGCGAGGCTCTTCCAGAGACAGCTGAGCAGGTTATTATCTTTATCAAAGATACAGATGGTGAACTGGCTGAGGATTATATGGGTAACAGAATCGGCAGCACACATCAGTTTGACAAGAAAAATGAGTTTGAGACCAATTTGGTATAAGGAGGAGCGCCATGTTTGATAAACAATATAGGTTTAAAGGTAGGCATGCTCTTCGTGTGGATCAGCTCACAGGAGTATTCGATGAATTAAGCAAAGCAAAACTGATAGACCGTAATGTAGATGTTTATGCGAATGCACCGCTGATCGGATTTTTATATGGAAGAACTGCTGACATTGATGACACTAAAAATCCAGAGACAGGTCAGGTATATAATCAGAATGTCATGGGTGATCGTGTAATTTATTCTGGTGATGAATTGCAGTATAACTTCTGGCTGATTATGCTGCTTGATGCAAATTATGAGCCTGATGAGGAAAAGCGAATTGATAAGGCTTTCAGGCATTATGGTCAGGATCCTGCTGATGAAGAACGTTTTGACAGCTATGTAAGAGGCGGTATAGATGTTCTTTATGAAAAACTGATTGAGGGTGAGAGTACACCTGAGGCCTTTGCAAATAGGCTTTATGAATTTGTGGATGAGTTTAATGACAGATTCAACAGCGAAATCAGTAGTGATGATATCCTAGAGCTATGCGTGAAAAAATCATAAGTAAGAGCGAGATGGTTTAATGAGTAATAACGATATAGACGGAGCCTTTGAGGAATTGAAGGCTCTGTCACAGCAGAAAGGTTATCTGCTCTTTGATGATTTGGAGCGAGGCACCGAGAGTCTGTCGCTTAGTGAAGTGGATTGGCTGACAAATCGCCTTTTAACATCAGGAGTGGAAATCTTTGATGATGTGCCTGAGACAATAAAGAAGGGACCGGGATTAAAGTATGCTAAGAAGCAAGGACATCCCGCCGGAACGCTTTTGTTTTTGAAGTATAAGGCACTAAAGGCTACTGAAAGAATGATTGTTCCTAAGGGCTTTGTTGTTTATAAGGACTCAGAGTACAATGAGGCAGTCACTTCTTCCTGCACAGCAGCTATAGATAACAAGCGCCGTGAGCTGATGCAATCAGGCAAAATGAAAAATGGGGTTTTGACTGAAGATATTCAGTTTGGTAGCCCCTCAACGGCTGCAAAAGTATTGATAGGGAATTCGGTCAATGGAAATATTGTCTGGGTGGATTCAAATGGATATACCCTGAAACAACTCCTTGCCGAAAAATGAGAAGAGAGCTAATGGAGAGTAAGAATGGTATTGAGAGTGCTCTTGCAAATTTAATACAGCTATCATCTGAAAAGGGATTCCTGGTATTCGATGATATTTATGATGTGGCTGATAAATGGGATCTATCTATCAGAGACGTAGACTATCTTTCAAGCTCCATTGCTACCCGAGGAATTCTTGTATATGATGAGGCGCCGGTTACTAATGCAGCCGGTTCATCATCTGAAGATGATTATGATGATTATGCGCAAAGAGACTATGAGGTTGTATTTAATAGAGTTATAGAGCTTGATCCCGGATTAGAGGATTTTATTAATACTGTCCGGGCTGTCGTTCCACCTCAGGCACGTGAGATGGATCAGCTGAAATATCAGGTTCAGGAGGGAAATTTATATGCTCGTGAGCGAGTGATACAGATGCATTTGAGGTTTGCCGTGCGTATAGCCCTGCAAAGAGCAGAAACATATGATACTGAGATTGCTGATACTTTGCAGGAGGCCTGCCTTGGATTGATAATGGCAGTAGACAGATATGATCCTGATTCAAGTGGACCTTTTGGGTCATATGCTTCACTGTGGATATTGCAGAATATAGGTCGTGCACAGGCAACTCAGAGGCCTGCAGTGTATTATCCTGTTCATAAAAAAGAAGGCTATTTCACAATGTATCCGATTCTGAAGGAAAATGGATGCTTGAATTCTGATATATGGACAGATAAGGATGTAAGAAGGCTGATTCAGGATCGGCTTGGCTGTGGTGATGATCAGGCAGAGGATATAATCAATCAGTCAATGCCAATCGAATCACTTGACGATATCTATGAAATGTTTTTGAAAAACATCGAGAAGGATGAAATACAGGAGGATGTTTTTGAAAACATCACAGAAAACGAAATACAGGAGAATGTTTTTCAAAACATTAATTCAGATATCTTCTATTGGAATGATGATATATATGAGGAGATTGAGCAGAGGGCATTGAGAGAAACGCTTGAAAATCTAATGGGAGAATTAAAAGATAGGGAGCGTGAGGTTCTCAAAGCACGATATGGTTTTGAAGATGGTGTTGAAAAAACATTAGAAGAGGTAGGGCAGGCGTTTGGCGTTACCCGTGAGAGGATACGTCAGATAGAGTCAAAGGCTTTGAGAAAACTAGCACATCCTACAAGAACACGAAAACTGAAGGATTTTCTGTAGTTGGGAGTTAGGCACTGCCAAACCGATAACAAAATAAAGAGGTATTAAGAAAAACGGCAGGTAATTCTGCTGTTTTCTTAATACCACTGTTTTTGCGGAATAATGTATTTAAGATAAATAGTGTTTTTGACTTGATATGTATTTGAAGTTATGTTACAATAGCACTAACCATAAAAAATACATTTTCTTACTGGGTATTTGAAAATTTAAGGAAGGAGAGCGTGATGAATACAGTTGGCTGTATACGTGCGAGGTTGGGCAGCACGCCCTACTACATCGCAAAGATGACCGCAGGGCAGCTGATCGACTCTGTTGGCTTCGCTATGGAGATGCCGGAATGGGAAGATATGAGCCCTGACGAAAAAATGCAAAGAACGCTTGATGTGAATCGAGTTGTCAACGATATAGTTCCCTATATCACGGATGATGAAGATAAGTTTATGGGGAGTCTGATAGTTGATATTTATCAAGGGTTCGATGATATGACCTTTGAGTCAGTTGAGGATGTGTTCCCGACGATTCCGGGAGCATATAAGGGTCCGATGAAGGATATGGGGTTTCTTTCATTCCCTGGAAATGAGCGTCTGATTGCTTTGGATGGACAGCATAGGTTGCTCGCATTGCGTATAGCAATTAAAGGGCTGTCAGGATTACCCGGATGGATTGCAAAGGTTGCTCCTTCATGGAACAATCTGAAGCCGCATCCTGAGCTTGCTAAAGAAGAGATCAGCGTAATCTTTGTTGAGCACAGAGATACATCGAAGATAAGGAAGATCTTCAATAAAGTAAACCGTTACGCAAAGCTCACAAGTAGAAGCGATAATATCATTACTTCTGATGATGACATCTTTGCAGTTATCGCAAGAAAGCTCATTACAGAGGGAGAACCGCTTGTACCGGTCAACGATATTGACCTTGTTAATTGGAAGAACAACACATTATCTCTTCGTAGTAAGAATCTTACAACGCTTAGTGCATTGTATACGATTTCGGAAACTCTGCTTAAGGATGACAGATTCTCAAGTAGCAAATTACCTAGCAAAGAGAAGGTAGAGGAGGCATACAATTTTGTTTCAAATTTTTGGAGAATATCTCTTGACAAAATTGAAGCTTTCAGACAGTATATGCGGCTTACTGATTTGGATAAGCCGATATCGGCACTTAGAGAGAACAATCTACTGCTGAAACCTGTCACGCAGATGGCGCTTGCTCATGCAGCACGTATGGCAAGGGCAAATAATCTGAAATGGGAAGATGTGGTGGAAAAAATCAACAAGATAGATTGGTCCTTTAACAATGAGCTATGGTTCAATATCCTGATTATTCCGAGTGCAAACAAGAAGATGATAACAGGAAAAGATGCTATCAGAGGAGCAGGAATGGTTATCTCATATTTAGTTATGGGAAATCTAATGACAGAGGATGAGAAGGCAGATGTTAGACAGATTATTATCAATGCCCGCGCAGATGAAGATGCGGAGCTACCGCCTATGATTTGAGAGAGGGGTGATTTCTTATGGGCAAGAAAAATATTGGAGTAGGTTACGATTTTAGAAGATACGTTACCTGCAGTGAGTGCGGACATTATTTGGAGAGATCGCTATTCGCAAAAGGTACACAGAGACGTTGTGATAAATGCGGAGCCTTATTGGAGTATACGGTACAGGGTGATACAGTCACAACTAAAGTAATCGAACCTTCAAAGCGTCGAAAAAAAGCAATACAGTTAATGGCTTATCAGGACGGTTTGCAAGCAGCTTTGGGAAAATAAAATATAAGAGTTAATACTGAACCCGGCAGCCTGCCATTTTTTGGAGTTATGGCAGGCAGAGCACCGCTAAGAGCTTTATTTGTCTTAGGTATTGTACCCGGCAGTTCGTAATCAGGTTACGAGCAGAGCACCGGGATGAATCCGGCAAATGGATGAATGTTTATAAACAGGAGTTATTCCTGCTATTTGAACGTTTATCCCTTTGCCGGATTTTTTTTGTTTTCTGACTGGAAAATCCGGTCAAAGACCTAAGGACTGTCCTTAAAAGGATAGGAGAAATCGTTATATAGGTTGAATTCCACAGCAGTGGTTTTCATATATGGTCCGGTAAGACCTTAAACTGCCGAAACAAATAATTTTTGTAGCCTGTGGCGGCCGACATTAGGCGAGGATATTCATAATTTTTCAGATTCGAGAACACGATCGAATTTTGAAAAATTATGAGGTTCCCGCTTATTTGTCGTGCCTTCACGACCAAGCTGGGTCCTCAGTGTCAGTCACTGGTTTGTCCTCGCCTACTGCGTCAGCAGAGCAGGCGGAAAGGACAAACTTATGACAGAAGATGTAAAACCAAAGACAAACAATGACAATGAGGTCCTTATCCCTATGATTGTGGATATGGATTCGGCAGATGAACACGGTATGTTAGCAGGCTTATCAAGAAGTGATCTCCGTACATGGAGAGTTGGTAACAGAAGGGTGACTGTAGCTTTGATACCTGGCACCAAAGAAGCGTATGACGGTCTCATGAGTTCCTATTCATCAGAATTTAAAAAAGAGGATAGGGACAGAAGATGTACGATTGGTGACGGTAAGGGACATCTGATTCGTTGCCCTGAGACAAATAAGTGCAGCGAGTGCCCATATTATTATTCACTGGACAAGAGAGCCTATGGTACAGCTACATTTAGCTGCCTGGCAAAGGAAGATGAAGAGGGGAAGGTTACAGAGTCTGAACCTGAAGCACCAGACGGCTATGGCGATGGTGAGCGCTATGCAAGAATCCTTAAGGATTTGATAGAGCATGTGGCAGAGCTTGATCCAGAGGGAGCAGAAATGCTGAGACTGTTAGAGCAGAATAAATCCAGGAGAGAGGTTGCCAAAATTCTTAACAAGCCAAAGAGCACAGTGATTGATAAGGTGAACAAGCTGAAGCCTATAGTACAGGAATTCTTAGACAACATTATCTACTAAAATATAAAGCGGCGATACCAAGCGTGTTATTGGTACCGCCGTTATTTTAATCCTTTTTGTAAAATTCTGTTTCGTATCCATCAGCCCTGAGTAAGATGCTAGGGAGCCAAGGCGGGGTATGTCCCATCTGTTCACAGATAACCTTGTAGTCAACATTCTGGCTGCATTCAATGATAAGCTCATCATGGACATGGGCACAGATAAAGCAGTGAGACAGGGTACGCATAGCGTAACAAAGGATATCTCTGCTGATAGCCTGGACTATATTCTCTACAAATTTTGGACCGTAAGATTCAAGGCGTTCCCATTTTTTAGTGCTGCCAATACCCATATAGGTTACGGATTCTCCACCATATTGATTTTCACCGATACGTGGTTTTACATAGGACAAAGACCTTCCAGACGGCAGCTGTATAAATAACATACCAGCCCGGCAGGAAAAAGTAACAGCACCTACAGTAGTGGTGGTGCGCTCCTTAATGGCTATCTTTACAGCACGGTCTACATCCCACCAGTAGCTGACAATATGAGGGTTGGACTGTCTCCACATATCTACAAGAGGTTTCAGCTCTTCCTCCTGGAGTCCCATTTCAATAGCACCCATGGATTTCAAGGCACCTACGGATCCGCCATATCCCAGGGCAAGCTCTGCAATTTTGCCCTTTTGCCTGAGATGACCGTTTTCTCCATGTTTTACTACAGGTACTTTGAACATGGCTGAGGCTGAGGCACAGTATATATCGCCGTTGTTGGCAAATACATCCATACGCCACTGTTCACCGGCCAGGTAGGACAAGACTCTTGCCTCAATGGCACTGAAGTCGAATACGACGAATTTATATCCAGGCTTGGCAATAAAGGCTGTACGGATTAGCTGTGAGAGAGTATCAGGTACATCTTCATATAGCATTTCCAGAGCTTCATAGTCACCGGATTTGACAAGAGACCGAGCCTGTTCAAGATCAGGAATATGATTTTGAGGCAAATTTTGCAGCTGTATATGACGTCCAGCCCAGCGCCCTGAGCGGTTGGCTCCATAGAATTGGAACATACCACGGGCTCTGCCGTCTTTACAGATAGTGGATTCCATAGCCTGATATTTCTTTACGCTGGATTTGGCCAGCTGTTGTCTAAGAGAAAGAACCTCAGCAAGGTAGTTAGGGGCTGTTTTAATCTGCTCAGCCACAGCCTTCTTTCCAAGGGATTCCATTTCGAGACCATTATCAGAGAGCCACTGTTTCATCTGTACTACAGAATTTGGATTATCCAGGTTGGTCAGCTGCTGCAGCTGTAATGAGAGGTCTGCCTTGGAGCGGTTATCAAATGTAATGGCATTTTCTACCACAGACATATCAATCATAATTCCGCGGTCATTTATTTCCTGATCTATGTGGTACTCATCCCAGACAGATTCCGGAACCGGATAATTATGCAGACGTTTCTGTATGGACATTTCTACTTCAACATCACGTTTATTATATGACTTGAATGTAGCCCATTTTTCAGGTGCATCAGCAGGCATGTTACGAGTCCTGCCGCCGTTTGACTTTGTAGGCTTGCATGGTACACAGAAATAGCGGATCAGATCCTTGCCTTCCTTCATTTTCTGTTCTTCAAGTCCAAGAGCTGCACCGGCACCGGCCAGAGAGAGTGGTAGCCCCATATAGGCTGACCATATCATAGAACAACGCCAGGATGCAGGATTTAGATAGTTGCTGACAGAGTCTTCAGGAATGCTGTAGCTTTCAAAATATTGTGGGTAATTCCTTCTCAGCCAATAGGACAGGCAGATTCTTTCAAAGGATGCGTTGAATGCCCATTTTATAACATTCTCATCAGCTATAGCTGCCAACACATCCGCTGGTATCTGTTCACCTGCAGTAAGGTCTACAACTATGACAGGGCTGCCATTGATGGAATATCCAAAGAGGAGAATTTCAAAGCTATCAGATTCTGCATAGTGGTAGACACCGGATTTATTCAGATCAACATCAGAGAAGGTCTCAATGTCGATGTTGAGGGTTTTGATATCAGACATATAATTTGTACCTCCTGTAATAATAAAGACAGGCACTGGCCATATGACCGGTGCCTGCCTGTGGAAAACGGTGTTTATTTATGACAGAAAATCGTCATCATCGTCATCAGCAAAGTCATCCTCAGCTCTTGACTTGCCTCCAAGAGGTTCACCATCAGAAATCTTCTGAAGGTTGTTAAGTCCGCAGGCAATGCCTTTGTTTCCGTTGGAATTGAAGGCATAAAGGTTGATAGATGCTCTTCCATATACGCCGCTGTAAACTTCAGAACGCTCAAGGATAGGATTACGATCAGCATCTACAATACCAGGAGCGGTAGAGCTGTTTGCGTTGATGAAATAACTGTCTTTGTAGGCCTCATCATCAGGACGCTCTGCATCACCATCACGAAGAGGAGTCTTGAGAACTGAGAGGGCAGGTACAGACTTGCCATTTCCCTTGAGCTTGCTCTGGCCTTCGTCATAAGCTGCCTGAATAGCTGCCTGGATTTTCTCAATAGTCTTTGTGTCAGACTTAGGAATGATCAGGCTGACGCTGTACTTAGGTGCGCCACCATTGATTGACTTAGGATCCCAAACATTTGCATAGCTCCAGCGGGTCTTAGGTCCTGTGATAACTTTGGTTAGATTAATAACTTTTGACATAATGATTGTCCTCCTTAATTTTCTTTGAAATCATCTTGTGCTGTATTTATGGACGGACGCTTATCGCTGTCCGGTACCAACGTAGGTTTGCCTTGCGGTTTTTCTATGAGACCGCCAAGGACTTCTTCAAACTTCTTTTTCCCGAGTAGGGATGTCATAGCCGTGATGCCAAGGAGCTTCTGCTCATAAGGATCAAATCCAGCATTTCTGACAGCAGCGGCAACGGCTTCATCATCTGAATATTTACGGACTGATCTGCCTGCAACTACCTTCCAGCCTTCATAGTGGGTTCCGGACAAAGCCTGCTGTAAGGCAAATTCTTTGACATCATTTCCCCAGCTTATGAGTTGATCTATCTTTGGAAGGATTGCGGCAATTTCTGTATCCTCCAGAGTGGCAGGCATTTCAAAATCGTATTTTGCAAGTTCAAGATTGTATTCAGCTCTCTTGCGGCAGTTAGCCTTCACCTTGCAGAATTGGCAATGGTCTCCTGCATGAAATTCGCCTTTACCTTCATAGGCAAGCTGTGCTGTAGGTTTGAGAACCTCTTCAGCCCACTTAAGTAGATCAGCCTTGGTCATCTCAAAGGTGCTGACATTCTCACGGCGCGGCTGGTATATAGTCATTTGGATACTTTCTATGTCATAGATTCCATCGAATATCTCCAGGGCTCCTAATGCGTAGCACATCATCTGAGGATTCATCTCAGCAGATACCAGAACTTCAAGACCGTGCTTGTAATCAATAATCTGCAAAAGGCTGTCTGCAATAATGACGCAATCACCGGTGCCATATCCTTTTTCAACCCACTTGGAAAAATCAAGCCTCTGCTCAATGAGTACGGCTGGATCTGGACAAAATTCCTTTGCTGCAGCTACCTGTTCCATAACGAAAGCAAGGTATCCTTCAGCACAGGTTTCCATCTCTTCACTGTAGAATTCTAATGAAGGGGTAGGGTCTTCAACATTCTTGCCCAGGGCTTTTTCTACCTTGTATTGGCAAAGGCTATGAGCATCTGTGCCTTCCTGTGCATAAGGGGATGCCCGGTCTTCCTGTTCTGAACAAAGCTTTGCTGATGGTGGGCAAGCCAGCCAGCGGTGGCTTGATGAAGCAGAGAGAAATGCATGTTTAGTCATTGCCAAGCACCTCCGCATCAGCCATTAAGGCTGCATATTTTGAAGAATCAATCTCAGAAAGCTTCTCAGCTCCATATTTATGAAGCAGTGCTTTTATCTCAGCAGTGTGTCCGGCTCTGGACTTCTCTGCCAGCAGAGCTCTGACATCTGTAAATTCGATTTTCTTAGGCTCACTGGTTTCCTCTGTCTTGGATATATTTGCCTCTTCAGCAGGAATCTCTTTTTTTACAGCCTTCTTTTTTGGCTTTTCTTCTGCCTCAGCAGTCTCTGAAAAAATATCCTTGATTTCATTGGCAACACGGATCAGGTCTTCACCAACATGAATCATGTCATCGAGGGTCTGTGATAGCTCACTCATTTTGCTCATTGCTTGTCGCTCCTTCCTTCTGATTTTCTGCTCTTAGTTTCTGTGCCAGGCGCTTAGCAATGACGCTGATAGCAATTAATGTATCCGCCAATTCTTCATTAAGCGCTCTGTTGTCAACAGTCTGTTCCTTCTGCATCTGCAGCACCTCCATTTCCGAAGAGGCTTTTCCTCTTCCTGACTTTGTAAGGACAGTTCTCTGGTCATTGACCGGAATAATTTGATTTTTTTTTGAAAAGGATTTTGTTTGCTGTCCTCCCACCTCTGTAAGGACAACAGACTTGTATATGACCGGAATGTCACAAAAATTTAGTTCTGATTTTTTTGTCTGATTTTTTCTTAGATAAGGAAGAAATTGAGGCGGGAAAAGATTTTTGAAAAATATCCGGTCAAAAGAGAGTCAGCTGTCCTTACAGAGGTGAGAGATAGAAATCTCTACATCATATAAGGAGGTTCGATATGCGTAATTTACCAATTGCATACGGCGGTAGCTGTAACGCTAAGACCTGGACGAATAAAACAATTACCTATGAGGAATTGAAGGACAGGCTCAGAACGACAATAAGAACGCCGGAATCTGCAGAAGAGTATCAGAAAATGAAAAAAGCAGATCGACAGATAGCCAAGGATCATGGAGGCTTTGTGGCCGGTGTGCTGTCAGGCGGTAGAAGGCTTGTAAGTACAGTAGCGTCAAGATCCATGATTGCTCTGGATGGTGATTATGTAGCAGCTGAGTTCTTGACTGATTTTAAGAAGCTGACACCATACACTTCCTGCTTCTACACGACACACAGCCATATGCCTGACAATCCTAGAATCAGGATTGTCTTTCCACTTACAAGAGATGTAACTCCTGAGGAATTTGTGGCCTTGGCAAGAATCCTGGCTGCCAGTATAGGCATTGATTATTTTGATCCATGCTCCTATCTGCCAAATCAGCTTATGTACTGGCCAAGTAGCCCTCTTAATGGAGAGTTTATCTTTGATGAGGCAGATAAGAACTGGATGGATCCTGATGTAGTGCTTGCAGCGCATCCTGAGTGGAGGGATCCGGCAAGACTGCCTACCTCATCAAAGGAGAGCAAAGCCAATAGTGTGGCTTTCAATAAGGTGCAGGATCCTCTTCAAAAGGATGGAGTAATTGGAATTTTCAACAGAGCCTATTACCCGGTGACGGTGGCATTAGATGAGCTGCTGTCTGACGTGTATGAGGCTACTGACAGAGAGAACCGTTACCACTTTAAGGAATCGGATAGTCTGCCAGGAGTTGAGATTAAGGAAGACGGAAAATTTGTCTATAGTCATCATGCCAAGGATCCAGCATATATGAAGCTTTGTAATGCCTTTGACATTGTTAGAATCCATAAATTTGGAGATGCCGATGATAAGAAGTCTTTCCAGCAGATGGCTGACTTTGCAATGACTCTGGATAAGGTAAAGACTACTGCTTTTGAAGAGAAGATGAAGCAGGCCGGTGATGATTTTGCTGACGAAGAGGGAGACACGGACTGGTCCAAACAGCTTCAATATGAAAAACGCTCTATGCAGCTTATCAATAATCTCCATAATATCCGTCTGATTATGGAACACGATGAAAACCTGAAGGGGATTGTCTTTAATCAGCTTGCAGATGGGATGGAAATAAAGGGAGATGTGCCTTGGAAGCATCCGGCTAAGTTTTGGAGGGATGCTGACGATGCTCAGCTGATTTGTTACGTGGATTCCCACTACGGAACCTTTTCTGCCAGAAACTATCAGATAGGGGTACAGAAGGTTACAGATGACAGGTCATATCATCCTATCCGTGAGTATTTTGAGGGACTTCCTGCATGGGATGGAATCAAGAGGGCTGACAGCTATTTCATTGATTATCTGGGAGCAGATGATAACGAGTATGTCAGAGCTGTCACCAGAAAAGCTCTTTGTGCAGCATATCAGAGGGTCTATAGACCGGGAATTAAATACGATTACTGCATTGTCCTTAATGGACCTCAGGGCATAGGTAAGTCCACATTGATAGCAAAGCTGGGTAAGTCATGGTACTCAGATAGTTTGTCCCTGTCAGATATGAATGATAAGACCGCTGCCGAAAAGCTGCAGGGGTATTGGATTCTTGAAATCGGTGAGCTGGCAGGAATGAAGAAGGCTGACATTGATAAGGTGAAGGCCTTTATCTCAAGACAGGATGATAAGTATAGGGCTTCCTTTGGCAGAAGGGTAACACCACATCCAAGGCAGTGTGTTTTCTTTGGAACCACAAATTCTGAAAATGGATATCTCAGGGATATTACCGGTAACAGACGATTTTGGAATGTCAAAGTAACCGGCACCGGAAAATATCATGCATGGGATGTGACTGATGAGCTGGTGGATCAAATTTGGGCTGAAATCAAGGAGATTGCCGATAAGGAGAAATTGTATCTGCCGTCAGACCTTGAGGAATATGCGGCCCGGGAACAGAACGCTGCTATGGAACGTGATGAGCGTGAAGGTATTGTGGCGGATTACCTTGATATGTTGCTGCCTGATAATTGGGACAGCCTGGACTCATATGGTAGGCGTGATTATTTCCGTGACAAGGAGGATTCCACAACTCCAAAGGGGCATGTGCAGCGAGAGACGGTCTCCAATATGGAAATCTGGTGTGAATGCTTTGGCAGGAGAAAAGAAGATTTGAAATCTGCTGACAGCTATCAGATTGCTGCAATTATGATGCGTCTGGACAACTGGGAGAAAACTCAGGAACGTCCTATTCATAAGCTTTACGGTAGGCAGCGTATCTACAGAAGGAAGCACTGAGGTTGTCCTGTCCATAGGCTTGTCCCGTAAGTTGTCCATGTCAGAATCCCTATTATTACAAGGGCTTTAAGGGTTTTGGGAACAAGGTACCAAGAATACTTATATAGATTGATTTCTTGTAATAAAGAGGTAGCAGGAGCAGGTGCATGTGTACGTGTTCGCGCATATAGGATTTTTTCAATCCCTTGGTACCACAGATAACGGAAGTCCTTTGAAATAAAGGGGATTATGGCGGGACAAGCTGTGGGACAAGCCCTGTATGGGACAGGCCATCAGTTGTCCAGAGGGTGAAATTTGATGAGAGAAAAAGAAATAGAACAGAAACTGGTAAGAGCTGTAAAGGCTGCCGGTGGTATCTGTCCTAAATGGGTTAGCCCGGGGATGGATGGAATGCCAGACAGGATAGTGCTTTTACCGGAAATGAAAATAGGCTTTGTAGAGGTTAAGGCTCCAGGGCAAAAGCCAAGGCTGCTTCAGGTAAAGAGGCATGAGCTACTTAGAAAATTAGGCTTTCGGGTGTATGTCCTGGATTCGACAGAACAGATTGGAGGGATCATAGATGGAATACGATCCACATGATTATCAGAAATTTGCAATTTCATATATTGAGGAGCATCCGGTAGCAGCGGTCCTTTTGGATATGGGTTTAGGCAAGACATCTATTACATTGACGGCTCTGAATGATCTGCTGTTTGACAGCTTTGATGTTCACAAGATTCTTGTTGTAGCACCGTTAAGGGTAGCAAGAAATACCTGGTCTGCAGAGATAGAAAAATGGGATCACCTGGAAGACCTGAAATACTCTATTGCAGTAGGTACAGAAAAAGAGAGGATTGCAGCACTTTCCAGACAGGCTGATATATACATTATCAACCGCGAAAATATTCCATGGTTGATAGAAAAAAGCGGAATGGAATTTGATTACGACATGATTGTTATTGATGAGCTGTCATCCTTTAAGAACTGGCAGGCAAAGAGGTTTAAGGCATTGATGAGAGTCAGACCTGGGGTTAAAAGAATTGTTGGTCTGACAGGTACTCCTTCAAGTAATGGTTTTATGGATCTTTTTGCAGAATTCAAGCTGCTGGATATGGGAAAGAGGCTTGGCAGATTTATCAGCAGATACAGGGACAACTATTTCAGACCGGATCAAATGAATGGATCGATTGTTTATAGCTATAAGCTACGTCCGGGAGCAGAAGAGGCAATTTATGAGAAGATTTCTGATATCACTATTTCCATGAAGGCAACAGACCACCTCAAGATGCCAGAGCTTATTAACTCAACGTATTATGTGGCTTTGGATGAAAAGGAGCAGCTGGTATACAACAGCCTGAAGGAAGAGATGGTATTGCAGCTGCCGGGTGGAGATATCACCGCACAAAATGCTGCTTCACTTTCAGGAAAGCTGTTACAGCTGGCTAATGGAGCTATTTACAAAGACAGCGGTGAAGTTCAGAAGGTTCACAATAAAAAGCTGGATGCACTGGAAGATATTATCGAGGCTATGAACGGCAAGCCTCTTCTAGTGGCCTATTGGTTCAAGCATGATTTGCAAAGAATAGAGCAAAGGTTGACTGAGCAGAAGATTCCTTTTGAGAGACTGGATTCTGACAGCAGTATAAGCAGATGGAATAAAGGTCAGATTCCTATAGCCCTTATTCATCCGGCATCTGCAGGACATGGGTTAAATCTTCAATCTGGGGGAAATACCCTTGTATGGTTTGGCATGACCTGGAGCCTGGAGCTATATCAGCAGACAGTAGCAAGATTATGGAGACAGGGGCAGCAATCGGGAACTGTGGTAGTGCAGCACATTATTACAGCAGGAACTATTGATGAGAGAGTTATGAGAGCTTTGCAATCTAAGGATAAAACACAGGCAGCGCTAATTGCTGCCGTGAAAGCAGAGATTGGAGGTGATGTCCATGAAGGCTAAAGAATATATGCAACAGGCCTTGTTCCTGGACAAGAGGATTAATTCTCTTATCAGACAGGTAAACGGATTATGGGATCAGGCTACTAATGTCACACAGGTAATCAGCGATATGCCAAGAAATCCAAGCGGGGAAACATCGAAGCTTGAAAGCAGAATCGTGGATATAGTTGATTTGACAGAAGAAATCAAAGTACAGATGGAGAATCTGAAAAATCTGAGGCGTGAGATATTTGAGGTGGTCAGCCAGGTATCAGATCCTGAATATCAGCTTATATTACAGGAAAGATATTTTGAAATGATGACCTGGGAGGATATAGCCGGTGATATCAACAGGTCAGTCAGGAACGTACAGCAGCTGCATGGTAAGGCACTGGAAGAAGTACAAATTATTATAGATTCCAAAAGTGTGCATACTATTTCGTAGATTTTCATCCTTGACCTGTGATAGTATTAAACTGACGAAATTGAAAGATGAGACAAGCCCTGAGGACATAGAGCCCCGGGGCTTTTTTCGTGGAAGGAATGATAATAATGCCAATGAGACCTAAGCATCCATGTGGTCATCCGGGGTGCCCTGAACTGATTCCATATGGTGAGAAATACTGTGAGGCTCATGCACCACTGCATGCAATTGAAAAGAAGGACACAAGAGCAGGAGGCTCTGCAGCCCGTGGCTATGGATATAAATGGCAGAAGGTTAGCAAGGCTTTTCTCAATGCTCATCCTTTGTGTGCTGAGTGCGAGCGGCAAGGCAAATATACCCGTGCTACAGTCGTGGATCATATCATTCCACATCGTGGAGATATGAAACTCTTTTGGGACAGGAGCAACTGGCAGCCTTTGTGTAAGCAGTGTCACGATAAGAAGACGGCGCGGGAAGACAGAAATTTTCCGAGGGAGTACACCTATTGAAAAGCCGAGGGCAGGGGGCGTGCAAATCTCTGAGGCCCTATGCTCCAAGACCGACGCCTCCCCTTCACGTGAAAAATCGCGAAATTGAAGAGGGGGGGGTCTAAATATTTATACATACTAAAAAGATATAGAAGGGAGGTGCCCGCATGGCAGTCGGAAGAAAGCCAAAACCTACTGCTCTGAAAGAGCTGGAAGGGAATCCTGGCAAGAGAAAACTGAATAGATCTGAGCCTAAGCCGGAAAAGGGCATCCCGCCTTGTCCCAAATGGCTTTTGCCGGAAGCAAAGAAGGAATGGCAGCGGTTGGCTGAAAATCTCAGTCAGCTGGGTGTGCTGACTAAGATTGATATGGCGGCTTTTGCTGCATATTGTCAGTCCTATGCCAGATGGAAAGAAGCTCAGGAACATATTGATAGAGAGGGATCAACCTTTGAGACCGAAAAAGGCTATCAGCAGCAGACTCCATGGGTGGGAATAGCGAATACAAACCAGAAGCTGATGCTTCAGGCAGCATCTGAGTTTGGTCTGACTCCATCCTCAAGAAGCAGAATTGTTGTATCAAGCAATGATTCTGATGAGGATGAAATGGAAGCCCTGCTGGGAGGTTCATAATGTTTGATGAAGCCAAGGCACAAAAGACCTTACGCTTTATTAATAATCTGAAGCATACAAAGGGAATCTGGCACGGTAAGAATTTTGAGCTTTTGCCCTGGCAGGAGGAGATAATCAGAACCATATTTGGAACTGTCAAAGATGATGGATACCGTCAATATAATACAGCCTATATTGAAATCCCAAAAAAGAATGGAAAGTCAGAGCTGGCAGCAGCGGTTGCTCTGTATATGACTTGCGGTGACGGTGAGTGGGGTGCTGAGGTCTATGGCTGTGCTTCTGACAGACAGCAGGCCAGCATAGTATTTGATGTTGCGGTGGATATGGTGGATCAGTGCCCGGCACTGAAGAAAAGAATCAAGCCAGTTATCTCTACAAAGCGATTGGTATATCAGCCGACTAATTCCTTTTATCAGGTACTGTCGGCAGAAGCATATACAAAGCATGGTCTCAATGTTCATGCTGTTATATTTGATGAGCTGCATTCTCAGCCAACCAGAGAATTATTTGATGTCATGGTCAGAGGCTCAGGTGATGCCAGAAAACAGCCTTTATATTTTCTGATTACGACAGCCGGTACTGATAGAAACAGTATCTGCTATGAACAGCATCAGAAGGCTGAGG
>OBZD01000356.1_pt1 | contig 30877 bp, 24 predicted proteins | sample 1501551 | NCBI WGS metagenome assembly OBZD01 (sample SAMEA2580221, study PRJEB22360) | human gut metagenome | biome: human gut; feature: human-associated habitat; material: faeces | place: Denmark | collected 2008/2010 | reverse complement strand
AGGCAATCTGGAATGAATTTTGGCTACGTTACTGTGAACGGAGTGAACAGTAACGTAAATTTTGGTGACTCCGTAATTTTCTTGGTTTGTTCATGAAAAATTCATTGTTTTCCATAACGGAAAGTGTTAGAATATACAAGTATTGTGTATTATAGTAAGCGTTTGTAATGTTCGCATGCTGCTGACATGTCTGCTGTGGACGGAGTGAACAGAAATTATTCCGCACAGTAGCAATTGTTATATGGCAGCAATGCTTGTATAAAAAAGAAATAAACAGGAGTAAAACCTAATATGAATATGTTTTCAAAAGTATTCGGGACCCGCAGCCAGCGAGAGGTTAAGCGTATCATGCCTCTGGTTGAGAAAATTGAGAGCCTGCGCCCGGACATGCAGAAGTTAAGCGACGAAGAACTCAGAGGAAAAACAAGAGAATTTAAGAAACGTCTTGAAGAGGGAGAGACACTGGATGATCTGCTTCCTGAGGCATTTGCGGTTGTACGTGAAGCAGGCAAGCGTGTTCTTGGAATGGAACATTTCCGTGTGCAGCTTATCGGTGGTATCATTCTCCATCAGGGACGTATCGCAGAGATGAGAACAGGTGAAGGTAAAACACTTGTCGCTACACTTCCGTCATATTTAAATGCACTGGAAGGCAAAGGTGTGCATGTCGTAACAGTCAACGATTACCTGGCTAAACGAGATGCGGAAGAAATGGGAAAGATCCATGAGTTTCTTGGCCTGACAGTCGGTGTTGTTTTAAATGATATGAAGCAGGATGAGCGTCGTGCTGCATACAACTGTGATGTTACCTATGTTACGAACAACGAACTCGGTTTCGATTATCTGCGTGACAACATGGTTATCTATAAAGAACAGCTGGTACAGAGAGATCTGCACTACTGTATCATCGATGAGGTCGACTCCATTCTCATCGACGAGGCACGTACCCCTCTGATCATTTCCGGACAGAGCGGTAAGTCAACCAGGTTATACGAGGCCTGCGATATCCTTGCTCAGCAGTTAGAGCGCGGTGAAGCCAGCCATGAGATGACCAAGATGGCAGCCATCATGGGTGAAGAAGTTATCGAGACAGGTGACTTCGTTGTAAATGAAAAAGATAAGATCGTAAACCTTACAGAGCAGGGCGTTCATAAGGTTGAGAAATTTTTCCATATTGAAAACCTGGCAGATCCGGAGAATCTGGAAATCCAGCATAATATTACACTTGCACTTCGCGCCCATAACCTGATGCATAAGGATCAGGATTATGTAGTTAAAGATGATGAAATCCTTATTGTTGATGAATTCACCGGACGTATCATGCCGGGACGCCGTTACTCAGATGGTCTTCATCAGGCAATCGAAGCGAAAGAGCATGTTAAGATCAAACGTGAGAGCAAGACTCTGGCAACCATCACTTTCCAGAACTTCTTTAATAAATATGATAAGAAAGGCGGTATGACCGGTACAGCTGTCACAGAGGAGAAAGAATTCCGTGATATCTATGCAATGGACGTTGTAGAGATCCCGACTAACAGACCGGTTATCCGAGTTGACCATGAAGATGCTGTTTATATGACAAAGAAAGAGAAATTCAACGCAGTTGTCAATGCTGTAGTGGAAGCTCATGCGAAACAGCAGCCTGTACTGGTCGGTACCATTACGATTGAAACTTCCGAGCTTCTCAGCCGTATGCTGAAGAGACAGGGAATCAAACATAATGTATTGAATGCCAAGTTCCATGAACTTGAGGCAGAGATTGTCTCACAGGCAGGTCAGGCAGGAGCAGTTACGATCGCCACTAACATGGCTGGTCGTGGTACAGATATCAAGCTGGATGATGTGGCAAGAAATGCAGGTGGTCTGATGATCATCGGTACAGAACGTCATGAGTCCAGACGTATTGATAATCAGCTTCGCGGACGTTCCGGACGTCAGGGAGATCCGGGTGAATCCCGTTTCTATATTTCCCTGGAAGATGACCTGATGCGTCTGTTCGGTTCTGAGAGACTGATGAAGATCTTTACATCTCTTGGTGTTGCAGAGAATGAACAGATTGAGCACAAGATGCTTTCCAATGCAATTGAGAAAGCTCAGGAGAAGATTGAGTTTAACAACTTTGGTATCCGTAAGAATCTTCTTGATTATGACCAGGTAAACAATGAACAGCGTGAGATTATCTACAAAGAACGTCGTCAGGTTCTCGACGGTGAGAATATGCGTGAAGCAATCTATAAGATGATCCAGGATACAGTGGATACTTATGTTGATATGTGTTTCTCTGATGATGTAGATTCTGAAGAGTGGGATCTGAATGAATTTAACGGTGTTCTTACTCCGATCATTCCGATCAGACCGCTTACAGCTGAGAGTGTAAAAGGCAAGAAACGCGATGAGATCAGACATGAACTGAAAGAAGAGGCAGTGAAGCTCTATGAAGAAAAAGAAGCAGAGTTCCCGGAACCGGAGCAGCTTCGTGAATTAGAGCGAGTTGTACTTCTGAAATGCATTGACAGCAAGTGGATGGATCACATTGATGATATGGAAATCCTTCGTCAGGGTATCGGACTTGCTGCTTATGGACAGAGAGATCCGGTTGTTGAATATAAAATGAGTGCATTTGATATGTTCAACGAAATGATCACATCCATTCAGGAAGATACTCTTCGTATGCTGTACCATGTACATGTAGAGCAGAAGATCGAGCGTGAACAGGTAGCTAAAGTTACCGGAACAAACAAGGATGACAGTGCCGGTCCTAAGAAACCGGTTCAGAGAAAAGAAATCAAAGTATATCCGAACGATCCCTGCCCATGTGGAAGCGGTAAGAAATACAAACAGTGCTGTGGACGTAAGAATAAGGTCTGACTCGTTTATCTCAGTTGAGAAGACTCCCATTTCTGTATGTGGTGAGTTCATTACTACAGAGCAGGCAGTAATGATTTTGTAAAAAGAAAATTGTGAGCAGATCATGTCTGCTGCAAAATAAAAGGGCTGAATCATGAGGCCCTTTTATCGTGCGCAAAAACACGTTAGTGCGTTGAATTGGCAGATTGTGAATATCTGTCTGAACTGTTCAGTACATCCACAGCTATGTGATTATGATTGATGAACAGTCACAAATTCCATAAAGGGGGAAAAACAGTATGAAAAGAGAGTCTTTCGGCTCACGCCTTGGTTTTATCCTGGTGTCAGCAGGATGTGCCATCGGTATTGGAAACGTGTGGAAGTTTCCGTATATCTGCGGGGCATATGGAGGCGCGGCCTTTATCCTGATCTACTTATGTTTTCTGGTTATTCTCGGTATTCCGGTTCTGGTAGCAGAATTTGCGGTAGGACGGGGAAGCCACACAAGTGTCGCGAAATGTTTTGACAAACTGGCACCTGCAGGAAGCTGCTGGAAGCCATTGAAATTTATTGGTATTATTGGATGTTATATGCTGATGATGTTTTACACAACAGTAGGAGGATGGATGATCTACTATTGTGTGAAGAGTCTGCGGGGAGATTTCGTTGGAGCGACTCCGGAAGCAGTAACACAGTCTTTTTCCGATATGCTGGGAAATGCACCGACGATGATGTTATGGATGGTGCTCATCTGTCTGATCGGATTTGCAGTCTGTTTCATGGGATTGCAGAATGGTATTGAAAAAATCTCCAAAGTAATGATGAGTGCACTGCTTATCATTATGGTGATCCTTGCGGTTCATTCAATAATGATGGAAGGCGCGGGAGAAGGAATCCGCTTCTATCTGGTTCCTGATTTTCAGAAGATTAAGGAAGCAGGAGTTGGTAATGTAGTATTTGCGGCATTGAGTCAGTCATTCTTTACATTATCCATTGGTATTGGTGCCATGCTGATCTTCGGAAGTTATCTGGACAAATCCAGAAGCCTTACCGGAGAGGCGGTAAGCATCACCGTACTCGATACTTTTGTTGCGTTGACAGCAGGATTTATCATTATTCCGGCATGCTTCTCCTATGGAATCCAGCCGGATGCAGGTCCAAGCCTTATCTTTATCACTCTGCCCAATATTTTTGCAAAGATGAGCGGAGGGGCTTTGTGGGGAAGTCTGTTCTTCCTGTTTCTGACATTTGCTGCGGTTTCAACGATCATTGCTGTATTTGAGAACCTGATCGTGTTTAATATGGAACTGTTTGGCTGGAACCGTAAAAAGAGTGTTGTTGTCTGCGCAGTTCTTGTTGTGATCTTAAGCATTCCATGTGTGCTTGGATTCAATGTACTTTCCGGATTCCAGCCATTCGGAGATGGAAGCAACATCATGGATCTGGAAGACTTTATTGTTTCTAATAACCTTCTTCCTCTTGGAAGTCTTGGTTACCTTCTGTTTTGTACCAGAAAGAACGGATGGGGATGGGACAATTTCATTGCAGAGGTGAATGCCGGTACAGGCATGAAATTCCCGAAATGTCTGAAAAATTATGTTGCCTATGGAATTCCGGCGATTATCATTGTGATCTATCTGAAAGGTTACTATGATAAATTTGCAGGTCTGGGAACAGCAGCACTGGCCGGATGGATGATCGTGGCACTGGTACTGCTGGGATTTGTATTCTACTGTGCGACAGCGAAGAAGAAAGTGAAACAGTAAGCGGAGCGCGAATATCTGCCCGACCTGAGAACAATAAAAGATGTAATTATGTCTGAGAAGAAAGATTCTTTCAGACATGGTTACATCTTTTTTGTGTTATGGAATTGTTGTGTAAAGGTAGTGGATGCATTATTTTAGAGGATTGCGATAATGAGGCAGTCCTTCGCTGGGGTTGGTTTTGAACTGTTTACGGTATGCCCGGGAAAAAGTGCTGTATTCTGCGAACCCGCTTTCCTGTGCTGCTTTTGTCACAGGCATTCCATTTGAGATCAGAGTACGTGCCATAAGAAGCCGCTTGTTTACAATATAATTATGAAGGGTATAGCCGGTTTCTTGTTTGAACTTCCGCATCAGATGGTACTTGCTTACATAATATCTGGCAGAAAGCGTTTCTACAGACAGATCTTCTTTCAGATTGTGGTTGATATACTGAAGGATACTGGCAATCTGCGAGTCAAAGGTGTAGGATTTTTTATCAAAAATGTACTGCTTTTCCAGAAAGATACGGTTCAGATAAACCATAAACTGAAGAAAAAGTGACTGTGTCAGGATTTCCTTTCCATATTCATCGGATTTTGCGGAATTTTCCAGTTCAAACAGGATGTCTTTCATCTTTTCCTGAAGAGCAGAATTCAGACGTACCAGATTATAGCTTCGGTCATTTGCTTTCTGGAAGCATTTCAGCAGTTCCTGCCAGGGAATATCGTTTTGGATCCAGAGAATGAAACGTTCATATGGAACAGATGGATCAATCTCCGGGCGGTGGATGGCATGGCGGTTTACCAGAAGAATGTCCCATGGTTTCAGTTGATAAGCTTTTCCTTCTATATGATAAGCAGCCTTGCCGGAGATGAAGATAACTACCTTGTGAAAATCATGATAATGGTAAGAGAATTCCTTTCTGGTCTGGTCTTTAAGATGAAAAAGTCGGAATTGTTCGTTCAGGTATCCTGTTTTTTCTGTCTGATAGAACTGTTCTGATAATAACATATCTGCCTCCGATATCTGCAATGATTATTTAATCGAATCAAGCAAGTCCCCTGTGGAGATTGTGAAAAGAAATAAGCAGTGGAAAGCAATAAGCGGAGGGAAAAGTTTGATTCATGGTATAATCATATCATTTAATGCGCAAATGTACAATTATTACTAAGAATGTAACAAATAGTAACGAATATATTTTATAATTTCTGAGAAAATATGCTACAAAGATATTGACATTATTACACGATAATAGTATCATACAATTACAAAGTAATCGTAAAAACTTTGTAACTATTTCGAAATAGGGTAAAGAAATAGAAAACTGAACAGAGAGGAGTGATGTTGTTGCAAGACTGTTATATCAGAGAACTGATATAATGGTCTTTTTTGTAACACTTATAGAGCATTTTTTGCAATATTTCAAGCATTTTACTCTATATACATGGTAAAAATAATAGAATATAATGAATGTAAAGTCAGGATGTGACATGAGAAAATTGCCTGACACAAAATTTAATCAGACAAGTGGCGAAGTGAGTTGGGAAGATTGCCCGACAATTGATTATCGGTGCAGATACAAAAGCGGGAAGTATCCGGGATTATAAATCAGAAGGAGATATATGGTTATGGCAAATACAATTATTATGAGTAAATATCAGGGACTTGGAAACGATTATCTGATTCTTGATCCGAAGAAAAATCAGGTACAGCTTCAGGGAAAGAAGATTGCACTTCTCTGCCAGAGAGGATTTGGGCTTGGCGCTGACGGTGTGCTCTATGGACCGGTAGAAATTGATGGGAAATTGGGTGTGCGTATTTTTAACGCAGACGGAAGTGAATCTGCCATCAGTGGAAACGGCGTGCGTATTTTTGCCAAATATCTGATGGATAATGGATATATTACTGAGAAAAAATTTGACATTGAAACTATGTCAGGCACGATTCATGTGGAATGCCTGAACAGCCGGGCAACGGAATTTAAAGTAAACATGGGAAAACCATCTTTTATCTCCAGCGATATCCCTGTTTCCGGTGAAGTTCGTGAAGTAATTAAGGAGAATTTCGTATTCCATGGAAAAGAATACAAGGCTACCTGCCTGACAGTTGGTAATCCACACTGCATTATTTTTACAGACAATGTAAGTGCAGAAGCTGTAAAGAATCTGGGACCTTATGTGGAAAATGCAGATGAATTCCCGGAGAGAATGAATCTGCAGATCTGCCGTCAGGTCGACAAGGGAAATCTGGAGATTGAAATCTGGGAAAGAGGCTCCGGATATACAAAGGCTTCCGGAACAGGAAGCTGTGCGGCAGCCTATAAGCTGGGGCTGGTAGAATCCCGTATTAATGTAAATCAGCCGGGCGGAATGATACAGATCGATATGGAAGAGGACGGAACTATCTATATGACAGGAACAGTGGGATATATTGCAGATATAAGTGTTGCAGAGAGCTTCTTCTCATAAATTACACAGGCTTTATGTGTAATTCTTTGTTTGTAATTTGCTTAAAGATATGTTATTATTTTAAACGAATTATTTATCAGGACTGCTATAATCTATAGCAATTCAGTCGGTCATCCACAGGGAGTCCGACAGAGAATATTTATAATAAGAAAGTGGGTGAAGCTGTGGTTGAATTAGACCAGTTCAAGAGCATTCTTGCGACTTATACAGAACCATTAGTGGAAGTGAGGGATTCACTTTGACCTGGCTAACAAAGAGCAGAAGGTCGAAGAATTAGAGCGCGAAATGGAAGCGCCTGATTTCTGGGATGATGCAGAAGTTTCCCAGAAGAAAATGAAAGAATTAAAAGACATGAAAGATGACATGGAGACCTATCAGAATCTGGTTACACAGATGGAAGATATGGAAACCATGATCGAGATGGGATATGAGGAGAACGATCCTGCACTGATTCCTGAGATTCAGGAAATGCTGGATGAGTTTCAGAAGGATTTTGACAATATCCGTATCAAGACACTTCTCTCCGGAGAATATGACAGTGAGAATGCCATTATCAAGCTGAATGCAGGTGCAGGCGGAACAGAGGCCTGTGACTGGTGCGGTATGCTTTACCGTATGTACAGCCGCTGGGCAGATAAGAAAGGATTTACCCTGGAAGTGCTGGATTATCTGGACGGCGATGAGGCAGGTATCAAATCGGTTACTTTCCAGGTAAACGGAACAAATGCTTACGGTTATCTGAAATCAGAGAAGGGAGTTCACCGTCTGGTGCGTATTTCTCCTTTCAATGCAGCAGGTAAGCGACAGACATCCTTTGTATCCTGTGATGTTATGCCGGATATCAAGAAGGATCTGGATGTAGAGATCAATGACGATGAGATCCGTATTGACACTTATCGAAGCAGTGGTGCCGGCGGTCAGCATATCAACAAGACATCATCTGCCATCCGTATCACACATTATCCTACCGGAATCGTGGTACAGTGTCAGAATGAACGTTCTCAGCACATGAATAAAGATAAAGCCATGCAGATGCTGAAAGCCAAGCTGTATCTTCTCAAGCAGCAGGAGGCAGAGGAAAAACTCTCCGGTATCCGCGGTGAGGTGACAGATATCGGATGGGGAAATCAGATCCGTTCTTATGTTATGCAGCCATATACCATGGTAAAGGATCATCGTACAAACGAGGAGACCGGAAATGTGGATGCAGTACTTGACGGAGGAATTGACATTTTCATCAATGCATATCTGAAATGGATCGCACTGAAGAAATAAAAGAATAAAAAAGGCTGTCTGAAATCAGGACAGCCTTTTTCGTGTGTGCGCCATAATGATTCTGCAGAATATATTTCTTGCGTATTTTTGTGTGGTGTGATAATATATCCAGTGTGTAAAAACAAATGTCTTTAAAGAACGGACAGGTAAATTGATATGCAGAAACCAGTAACAGAGAAAAAGAAATATTTTGTAGTGAGGGAACGTGCGGTTCCGGAAGTCCTGCTGAAGGTTGTGGAGGCAAAGAAGCTTCTGGACTCCGGCAAAGTGGACACTGTACAGGATGCAGCAGAGCGCACAGGAATCAGCAGAAGCTCTTTCTACAAATACAAAGATGATATTTTTCCATTTCATGAAGAGACAAGGGGAAAGACGATCACCTTTATTATCCAGATGGACGATGAACCAGGGCTTTTGTCGGTTGTCCTGCAGACGATTGCACGGTTTCATGGAAACATTCTCACCATTCATCAGAGTATTCCTATCAATGGGGTTGCCACACTTACTCTGAGTGTGGACATTCTTCCGGGCGAGGGGGATGCAGAAGCAATGGTAGAGATGATTGAACAGAATGAAGGAATTCATTATCTGAAAATATTAGGCAGGGAGTAAAAGAAAATGATCAATGTAGCAATTTTAGGATATGGCACAGTTGGAAGCGGTGTATTTGAAGTATTAAATGAAAATAAAGAGAGCATTTCCAGACGTGCCGGACAGGAACTTCATGTAAAATATGTTCTGGATCTTCGTGATTTTCCGGGACAGCCGGTAGAGAAGGTTCTGGTCCATGATTATGAACAGATCGTCAGGGATCCGGAAGTAGATATTGTAGTAGAGGGTATGGGCGGTGTGGAGCCTGCTTATACTTTTGTAAAGAAGGCACTTCTGGCAGGAAAGAATGTCTGCACTTCCAATAAGGCTCTGGTTGCAAAGCATGGCCGCGAGCTGATGGATATTGCAAAGGAAAAGAGCATTAACTTCTTATTTGAAGCAAGCTGTGGCGGCGGAATCCCGATCATTCGTGTCATCAATTCTTCCCTTACAGGAGATGAGATTGACGAAGTGACAGGTATCCTGAACGGAACTACCAACTACATGCTTTATAAGATGAGCACAGAAGGCTGTGAATTTGACACTGTATTAAAGGAAGCACAGCAGAAGGGTTATGCAGAGGCAGATCCTACCGCTGACGTGGAAGGATATGATGCATGCCGTAAGATCGCAATCCTTTCCTCTCTTGCTTATGAGAGATATTTTGATTTTGAAGACATTTATACAGAGGGAATTACAAAGATCACACCTGAAGATATGGAGTATGCTGCGAAGCTTGGCAGAACCATCAAACTTCTTGGAACCAGCCGCAGACTGGCAGACGGAACCTGTTATGCAATGGTAGCACCGTTTATGCTCGGCCAGAACAGCCCTCTTTACAGTGTAAATGATGTGTTTAATGCAGTATTTGTACATGGAAATATGCTTGGAGATGCCATGTTCTATGGAAGCGGTGCAGGTAAACTGCCTACAGCAAGTGCTGTAGTTGGTGATATTGTGGATGCCGCAAAACATCTCCATGTTAACATTGTGACAAACTGGAACAGCACTCCGGCAGTACTGAAACCACTGGATGAAGTGACAGGAAAGTTTTTCGTGAGAATCAAAAAAGAAGCAGCAGAAGAAGCGAAGAAGGTATTTGGTGATGTTGAGATCATCAGCCTGGGACAGCTTCCGCAGGAATGTGCATTTATCACTGATGAAATGACACAGGGATCATTTGAAGAGAAACTGGCTCAGATCGGAGATCAGGTACTTGCAAAGATTCGAGTTAAAGATTGATAAACTGACAGATTTCGTGTATCATATAGTGTGCCTGATAAGGTGGACACTGATACAAAACTTCAGATAAATATTTGTACAGTGATTACTGTAAACAGAACAGGAAAGGGAAGATATGAGAATCTTTTCTTTCCTGTAAACTTATTATGGAGGAAGTAAAACAATGTTGATTGTCAAGAAATTTGGCGGTACATCGGTTGCAAATAAAGAACGTATCTTTAATGTTGCCAGCCGCTGTATAGAAGAGTACAGAAAAGGAAATGACGTGGTTGTCGTTCTGTCCGCAATGGGGAAATATACGGATGAACTGATCACCATGGCAAAGGATGTCAATGAGAAACCGCCGAAAAGAGAGATGGATATGCTCTTTACCATCGGAGAACAGATGTCTGTTGCACTGATGGCAATGGCGATGGATAAACTGGGAGTTCCTGCGGTTTCCCTGAATGCTTTTCAGGTTTCCATGCATACGACAAGCAGTCATGGAAATGCACGTTTAAAAAGAATTGATACAGAGCGTATCAGAAGAGAGCTGGACAGCAAAAAGATTGTAATAGTTACCGGCTTCCAGGGAGTTGACAAGTATGATGATTATACGACTCTTGGAAGAGGCGGTTCTGACACAACAGCGGTTGCTCTTGCGGCTGCTCTTCATGCAGATGCCTGTGAAATCTATACAGATGTAGATGGTGTTTACACAGCAGATCCGCGTAAGGTTCCGAAAGCAAGAAAGCTCAAAGAGATCACTTACGATGAAATGCTTGACCTTGCGACTCTCGGGGCAGGTGTGCTTCACAACCGTTCTGTGGAGATGGCGAAGAAATATGGCGTGCCGCTTGTGGTACGTTCAAGTTTAAACAACAGTGAAGGAACTGTGGTAAAGGAGGAAGTTACAGTGGAGAGAATGTTGATCAGCGGTGTTGCGCTGGATACAGATGCAGTGAGAATTGCGGTAATCGGATTAAAGGATGAGCCGGGTGTAGCTTTTAAATTATTTGATACCCTTGCGAAGAAGAATATTAATGTAGATGTGATCCTGCAGTCTATCGGACGTGCGGGCAGAAAGGATATTTCCTTCACAGTAGATGGAAATGATCTGGATGATGCAGTTGCAGTTCTGGATGCAAATCAGGCAAGACTTGGATTTGCAGAGCTTCATTCTGAGAGAAATATTGCGAAGCTTTCCATCGTAGGTGCAGGAATGATGAGTAATCCCGGAGTAGCTGCAAAGATGTTTGAGAGCCTCTATAATGAGGGCGTAAACATCAACATGATTTCTACATCCGAGATTCGTGTGACAGTTCTGATCAATGAAAAGGACGGCGTGCGCGCAATGAATGCAGTACATGATGCCTTTGGTCTGGCAGACTGATTTAGGAGAATTACATGACATCGAGACGTGAATTAAAAAATTATGCGAAGCAGGCCATGTCAGGAAAATATGGGATACTGATTCTGTCATTTGTTGCAGTTCAGGCGCTGGCTCTGATCAGCAGCATGATATCCTCGGCTTTATTTCCGGGAGAGGAAACAATTGATATTGTGTTGTCGTATGCATTTACATTTATTCTGACTCTGCTGATCAATGTGGTAGCGGCAGGTATGAATTATATGTATCTTAAATGACCTGTTTTATTTTTACAGACATCACCCGGACAGAGTGATCGTTGCCGGATTTTTTATGGCAGTACTGAATCTGCTTACCATGCTGCCCTATACGATTTACAGTAATGCGAATCTTCCGGGTGAAGATGCTTCTGTGGAGGTGCTGATCACCTGGCTGTATACAGGTGTTGTTCTGATGATCGTAGGAATGATTGTTTATCAGATTCTGGTTATTCCTCTGGAGATGACTTATTATATTCTGGCAGATAAGCCGGAATTGAAAAGTACAGAGGCTATGAAAGAGAGTCTGGAGATGATGCATGGAAACTTCGGAAGATATCTGATGCTGAAGATAAGCTTTATCCCATTGATGTTTCTTTCTGTTTTTACATTCTATATTGCACTCTTGTGGATATTTCCATATATGGCCATGACAGAAGTAATGTTCTATCGTGATCTGACAGGGGAGCTTAAAGTGCAGAAAGAGGAAGAAGAACGTGTGGCACGAGACTATGTGAATCCTATGTTTGACAGTTATTCACAGAGTGAACAGCCACAGGAAGATCAGACGCATCCGCAGCAGTTTTGGAGTGTGACAGGTGATTCATCAGTGGCTTCGGATGAGAACAAAGAAGTGCAGAATAATGCAGCAAGTGAGAATACCCAGGATAGTTTGTATGGTTCTGTGGAAAATAATAGAACGACACAGGATAACCCATATGATTCTTCAGAGAGTAAAGAAGTACAGGACAGCCTGCAGAGTCAGACAATTCCGGAAGAGGAAGAAGATAACGAACCAAAACCATGGGATGAATACTTCAATAGCTTGAAATAAAATCATAATATGAAAGACCTTTAACTGACACAATGTAAAAATGTTGATAAAGGTCTTTTTTATTTTTATTAATTTGGTTTTACTGAATTTTCTCATTTATAATGGTGGAAAAAGCTTATACGTAAATGGTATAATAGGAATAATTGCTGGTAGCATAAATATATTTGAGGAAGGTTTTTACAATTATGAACACAAATGAAATCAGTGGAAAACGTCAGATGGAGTTTCTGGCGGAGTTTGATTATATCAGAGAGGCAGGAACTGTAGGAGAGGAAAAAGCAGCAACGATTATTCAGGAAACATTGAATAGTTTTGGTGTGGAGAACCATCTGGAAGAGTTTTGTTTTGAAACTTTTCAGGTAAAAAAGGCGAAGCTTACGATAACGGAACCATATGCAAAAGAATACATCGTAACCGGATATGGAAGATGTGCCAATACAGATGAGAATGGACGGAATGAATCTTTTTTGTATGTGGAGAATGCTGATGAGATCAGCCTCGCAAATGCCAGAGGAAAAATTGTTATGGTAAATGACCCGGTAAGAAAGGAACTGTACCAGAAACTGGTGAAAGCAGGTGTAGCCGGTTTTATCAGTATTGCCGGTTCCCCATTGGACGAGGGCGTAGATTTGACACCGCGTGCATACAGCTTACCGAAGAATCTGCCAGGTGAAGAGAAAAAAGCAGCCGGGATAGAAGCGGCAAATTACGATAACAGAATTCCGGGTGTAAGCATTCATTATAAAGATGCTGTCGAACTAGTGACAAGAGGGGCAGCCAAGGCTTGCCTGTCCGTAGAACAGGAGACAGTGACACGTACATCCCGAAATGTAGTGGCACGAATCAAAGGAACAGATAAAGCAGAGGAGATCCTGACTCTTACTGCACACTATGATTCCGTACCAGAGGGGCCTGGTGCTTACGATAACATGTCTGGTGCCGCGATCATCATGGAACTTTGCAGATATTTCAAAGAACACAGACCACGCAGAACAATGGAATTCGTATGGTTTGGTGCAGAAGAGAAAGGTCTGCTTGGAAGTCAGAACTATATTAAAGAACATGAGTCAGAATTGCAGGCTCATCGTTTCAATATGAATGTAGACCTTGCGGGACAGCTTGTGGGCGGAACGGTTGTAGGAGTGACAGGTGATGCGTCAATCTGCAATATGATCATATATATGGCTCATGAGACAGGAATCGGCATGTCTACAAAGAATCAGATCTGGGGAAGCGATTCTAACACCTTTGCGTGGAAAGGTATTCCGGCTATGACATTAAACAGGGATGGATTTGGCATGCATACACGTCATGATACCATTGCACTTCTGTCGGACTGGTCGTTGGAGAGAAGCGCGATCTTACTGGGATATATCGCGGACAGACTGGGAAACATCGAAATTTTTCCGTTTGAACGGAAAGTGCCGGAAGAGTTTATCAGACAGCTGGATGAATATTTTGGCTAATGTTATTCCGGCAGTATGTATCATATTGGCAGAATCAATCCCACACTTGACAAATGAACGCCAGATTGATACCCTATCACAAGAGCGTTTTTTATGCTATAGAAGAAAAACAATGTGGATGCAAGGGTCAGTTACACGCATCTGCATTCTGAAAAGCAACAAGAGGAGATAAAAAATTAATGGATATTATTCAGGTAATCACACAGGAATTGAAGGTGGAGAAATGGCAGGTAGAAGCCGCAGTCAAATTAATTGACGAAGGCAACACCATCCCATTCATTTCCCGATACAGAAAAGAAGCAACAGGTTCCCTTAATGATGAGCAGCTTCGTGCACTCTTTGAGAGACTGACGTATCTGAGAAATCTGGAAGATAAGAAGAATCAGGTATTAAAGAGCATCGAAGACCAGGGCAAGCTGACTGAGGAACTGAAGAAACAGATTCTGGATGCCCAGACACTGGTTGTAGTAGAGGACTTATACAGACCATATCGCCCGAAACGCCGTACCCGTGCGACAATTGCCAAAGAGAAAGGGCTGGAACCACTGGCAGATATCATTCTTCTGCAGATGACAGACAAGCCGGTAGAAGAGGAAGCCAGGGCGTATGTTTCCGAAGAAAAGGGTGTTAAGAATGTTGCAGAAGCATTGAACGGAGCTAAAGATATTATTGCAGAGCGTATTTCCGATGAAGCAGACTATCGTATCTACATCCGTAACCTGACAACAAAGAACGGAAGTATTTCTTCCACAGCAAAGAATGCGGAAACTCAGTCTGTATATGAGATGTATTATGAATTCGAGGAGCCGGTCAGGAAACTGGCAGGACACCGTATTCTTGCGTTAAACCGTGGTGAGAAAGAGAAATTTATCACTGTTAAAGTAAATGCACCGGAGGAAGACATCCTTCGTTATTTGAATAAGAGAGTGATCAAAAAAGACAACCCGAATACAACTCCGATTCTGAAAGCAGTTGTAGAAGACAGTTACAAACGTCTGATCGGACCGGCTATCGAGCGAGAAATCCGCAGTGACCTTACTGATAAGGCAGAAGACGGCGCGATCCATGTATTCGGCAAGAATCTGGAACAGCTTCTGATGCAGCCTCCAATCGCAGGCAAAGTCGTACTTGGATGGGACCCTGCGTTCCGTACAGGCTGTAAGCTGGCAGTTGTAGATGCAACAGGTAAAGTTCTGGATACAACAGTTGTTTATCCCACAGCTCCGACTACTGAGAAAAAGATCCGTGCTGCCAAGGATACAGTGGAAGGTATGATCGAAAAATACGGTGTATCCCTTATTTCAGTAGGAAACGGCACAGCATGTCGTGAATCCGAGCAGGTGATCGTAGATATGCTCAAAGAAATCCCGGAAAAAAAGGTGCAGTATGTTATCACAAATGAGGCAGGAGCATCTGTGTATTCTGCAAGCAAACTGGCAACAGAGGAATTCCCGAACTTTGATGTAGGACAGAGAAGTGCGGCTTCCATTGCAAGACGTGTACAGGATCCGCTTGCAGAACTGGTTAAGATCGATCCGAAATCTATCGGTGTGGGTCAGTATCAGCATGATATGAACCAGAAGAAACTGGATGAAGCATTAAGCGGCGTTGTAGAAGACAGCGTAAATAAAGTTGGTGTAGATTTAAATACAGCATCTGCATCTTTACTTGAGTATATTTCCGGTATCAGCAAAGCAATTGCCAAAAATATCGTAGCTTACAGAGAAGAGAACGGTCAGTTTACAGACAGAAAAGAACTTCTCAAAGTAGCGAAATTAGGACCGAAGGCATTTGAACAGTGTGCAGGTTTCATGCGTATTTCAGGTGGAAAGAATCCTCTGGATGCAACAAGTGTACATCCTGAGAGCTATGAAGCAGCATCTGCACTTCTTTCAAAACTTGGATATAAGCCAAATGATGTTGTGGCAGGAAATCTCCTTGGACTTTCCCTGCAGGTAAAAGACTATAAGAAGATGGCAGCAGAACTGGGAATCGGTGAGATTACACTTCGTGATATTGTAAAGGAACTGGAGAAACCGGCCCGTGATCCTCGTGATGACATGCCGAAACCGATCCTTCGTTCAGACGTTCTTGAAATGAAAGATCTGAAAGAAGGAATGGTGCTGAAGGGAACTGTCCGTAATGTTATTGATTTCGGTGCATTTGTAGATATCGGTGTACATCAGGACGGTCTGGTGCACATTTCCGAGATGACAGAGAGATTTATCAAACATCCTCTGGAAGCGGTGAGTGTAGGGGATATCGTAGATGTAAGAGTAATCGGAGTTGATATGAAGAAAAAACGTATCAGCTTATCCATGAAAGGATTAAATAAATAACATCAATAAAACAGGGATTACCACTGCAGACCGGATATCTGCAGGAGTGATCCCTGTTTTTGGGGGTACTGCTGTCTGCAGTAACAGTTATTCTGTTTCCCGGTGTGATGTGAGGTGTTCTTCAAGGCTGCGTGCTGCAATGCTCTGTGGCCTTTTTACATTACGGATCAGACAGATCTTTCGTTCAGGAAGAGGCTCTTCAATGGGAATCTGGACGATTTTCCCCTGAGCAATATGTTCAGCAGCAAGCTCTTCAGGGAAGAATCCGATTCCCAGGTTGTGCTGCACCATAGGGAAGATCTGGTCAGTAGTTGCCACTTCCATATCAGGTGAGAAGGGAAGGTTATGGCGCATAAAATACTGTGTATATAATTCTCTTGTACTGCTTCCGGGAGCAATCCCGATCAGAGGGATATCCTGCAGATCCTGAAGACAGTGTTTGTTGGAAGCTGTTTCCGCATATTCCTCTCCACCTATAAGGATCTCGCGGAAAGAATAGAGGGGAATTCTCTGAAGTGGTTTTTTCAGAGCGACAGGTGTGGTAACTACTGCAAAGTCTACCAGACCGTTTTCCAGTGCCTGAACTGCCTGTGGTGTGGAATGATTAGAAATCCTCAGCTTTACATGTGGATAACGGTGATGAAAGACTTCCAGTTCGTTCAGCAGGAATAAACGCAGTGCGATCTCACTGGCACCAATATTTACAAGTCCGCTTTCCAGACCTTTATCTTTGAGAAGTTCATTTTCTCCTGATACAAGCTGTTCTATTGCAATTGATACATGTTCAAAAAGTCTTTCTCCTTCAATGGTCAGCTGTACTCCGCGATTGGAACGGATAAAAAGTTTACATCCCAGCTCATTCTCCAGAATATTCATACACCGGGTAATGTTAGGCTGATTGTTTCCCATAACGTCGGCTGCTTTGGAAAAACTCTTATACTGGGCAACATAGTAAAAAATACGATAATAATCAAGAATCATGATACAGTCGGCTCCTTATGCTATATAAAAATAGAATATCTGATATAGAAAAATAACGTTTGTATATCAATGTGTGAATCAGTATAATACGACTGGGTCAAAAAATCAATATAAAAGTCCTGACAATAGGACGGAGACCAAAAGGGAAGGGAGATTACCGAATATGACAACAGCAAATAAGACAATTAAGATTAATGACGTAGAGGCAGCAAAGAAACTGGTCTGTGCGGCAGTCAGATGTCCATTTGATATTGACATTGTATCTAAAGGAAAAATTTTTATTGATGCCAAATCTATTCTCGGAGTATTAAGCCTTGATGTGGAAGAACCTCTGGAACTTAAATATGATGGTTATGATGAGGATTTTGAATCAGTGATCGCAGGTCTGGCATGTTAAGATTAAAGAAAGGAATTCGCAGGTGCAGATGACATCTACAAATCTTCTATATATTTATGTGATTATCATTAATGTAGTCACATTTTTTATCTATGGCTTGGATAAAAGCAGGGCAAAAGCCGGACAGTGGCGCATACCGGAAGCGCAGCTGATATTTCTGGCGGTGATCGGAGGGTCGGTGGGAGCTCTGGCCGGTATGAAGGTATTTCATCATAAAACAAGAAAGCCGAAATTTAAGACAGGAGTTCCGGCGATACTGATTATTCAACTAATTATTTATTTTCTGTTTTCGGGAAATGAGGGGATTATTCTGCGCTTATAGCAATTCTTATAAATAACGCATATTGATTTTAGCTCATCAGAGCGTGAAATCCTGTGTCAGTAAAGCGGATATATTGTCCGCTTTCTTTTTTTGCCCGAATAAAATTGATTGTTACAGAGAATGAGGTATGTTATGCTACTCTTATATGAGAATTGCGGGATCTGCAAAGCAGCGGAGTAATTCGTAGATACCAAGTCAGGGGAAAGACATCTTTTAACCCTGATATTATATGAAAAGCTGCCTGTTAAATGAAAGAAGGGCAGAAAAATAATACATGACAAAAATATAAGAGAGCAGGTGAAAAATATTGGAACAGGAAATTCAGGAGGCAAAAAGTTTATATTACAGCTATAAGCAGTATTTTTCAGACTATCTTCCGGCTTTGACGAAACTGGGGTTGAAAGTAGTAATGGCATTGCTGGTATTTGTGGGCGGGCGCAAAGTGATCCAGTGGTTTGTTTCTTTCATAAAGAAGTCCATGGAGCGTGCGTCTGTAGACAAAGGTGTGATCCAGTTTACAGGGTCGCTGTTGAGAATTGTACTTTACATTTTGCTGGTATTTAGTATTGCCACTCATTTTGGTGTAAGGGAATCCTCTATTGCAGCACTGCTTGGTACTGCCGGTGTAACGGTAGGTCTTGCATTGCAGGGTGGCCTTGCAAATATCGCAGGCGGGATCATGCTTCTGATCTTCAAACCATTTCAGGTGGGGGATTATATCATTATCGCACAGCAGAATGGGTGCGAAGGAACTGTATACAAAATAGAAATCTGTTATACAACTCTGATTTCCATAGATAACAAACACATTGTAATCCCAAATGGAACGCTGTCCGGCAGCATTATTACAAATGTAACTGCCAGAGATCTTCGTAAGCTGGAGATCAAAGTAGGAATTTCTTATGATTCAGACATTAAGAAAGCAAAAGCAATCCTGGAAGAAATCCTTCATAATGATGAAGATACGAAAGACGACCAGGGAATGGTGGTGTTTGTAGATGAGCTTGGAGAGAGCGCAGTGGTCATGGGCCTGCGTGTGTGGGTGGCTACGGAGAAATACTGGCCTGCCAGGTGGCGGCTTAATGAACTGATCAAAGAAGCGTTTGATGCAAACGGAATTGAAATCCCGTACAATCAGCTGCAGGTTCATGTGAAGAAACAGATATGATAACAACATAAGTCCTCTGAACCAACTATAAGGTTTAGAGGATTTATTGTTTGTACAGATTATAGCCAAATAATACCAAACAAGAATAAATAATCCTTGATCCATAGTGATTTATACCAATTTCACTGTCAGATATTGGTATAATACCACCAAAATAATATAAAATACGACAAAATAATTGACAATAGGACAACAGATTGCTATACTGGAGTCAAGTTAAACAACTAAGTGTTTTTATGAAGATGCAAAGGCGCATGTAAGTAAATGGATTGCTACACGATTTTTATACATTGCAAAGACGCAAAAATATAAAAACACTTTTTTTGTACCCAAAATTAACTTCGTGATTGTAACTAAGTAACAATGTACAGAAAGAAAAGGAGAGAAAACTATGAAAATGTACAAAAAAGTTATGGCAGCAGCTCTTGCAGGAGTAATGACAGTTTCCATGTCCGCTACAGCATTTGCAGCAGATGATGACGGCTATATTCTCAAAGCCACAAATGAAGATTCCAAATCATCCGACAATGATCTGGTGATCGCGATCGAAGGAAGCGTAAGCTCCATGGACCCGGCAAACATTCCGGATACAAACGCAATCTCTGCTACACGTGGTGTATACGAGACACTGGTTTCTTTTGATGAGAACCAGGAATTAACAGGCAAACTTGCTGAATCATGGGAAGTTTCCGATGACTCTCTTACTTATACTTTCAAACTTCGTCAGGGCGTTAAATTCCAGGACGGAACAGACTTCAATGCAGCAGCAGTTAAAGCAAACTACGATCGTGTAGTTAACAAAGACAACAATCTTCGTCAGAGAAGAACATTTATCGTAACTAACGAAGACGGATCTGAAACACCTCGTGTAGACAGCATTGAAACACCGGATGATTACACACTGGTTATCAAACTGACACAGGCATGGGCACCATTTATCAACCGTCTGACACAGTTCTGTATCATCAGCCCTGCAGCTCTTGAAGAGTATGGCAATGATATCATGAACCATCCATGCGGAACCGGCCCATATGTATGTACAGAATGGGAAGAGGGAGACCACACAAGCTTTAAGCGCAATGATGATTACTGGGGAGACAAACCGGGCGTTGACACTGTAACAATCAAAGAGGTTCCGGAAGCAGGTGCACGTACAGCTATGCTTCAGACAGGTGAAGCAGATTTCATCTATCCTACACCGTCTGACCAGATTGAAGCAATCAAAGGAACAGACGATGTAAACATCCTTACAACAGACTCCAACATCATGAGATATGTAACTCTGAACATGGATCTGGAACAGCTTTCTGATGTAAAAGTACGTCAGGCTATGAACTATGCGATCGACAAAGATGCATACATCCAGTTAATGTATTCCGGATACGGAAAACCGGCTACATCTGTAGTTCCATCTATCATCGGCGGATATGAAGAGCAGGAAGCTTACACATATGATGTAGACAAAGCAAAAGAACTTATGAAAGAAGCCGGATACGAAGACGGATTCAAACTTACTCTGTGGGGCGATAACACAACACAGGAAATCAAAGGTATGACATTTATTTCCCAGCAGCTTGCTCAGATCGGTATCGAAGTTGACGTTCAGCCAATGGAGCCTGCAACTGTAAGTGACAAGATTTATGTTGACAAAGAAGATGCCGAGATCAATATGTGGTATGTAAACTGGTCTGCATCTGACTTCACAATGGATGGTTCTTTACGTTCCCTGCTTTACAGCACAATGTGCCCTCCTACAAGTGCAAATACAGCATACTTCAACGATGCTGATTTTGATAAAGATATGGACGAAGGTCTTGCAACAGCTAACGAAGAAGAGCAGGCTAAATACTACGGCGATGCTCAGAAGATCGCATGGGAAGCATGCCCGTGGTTATTCCTTGGCAATGACCAGATCATCTATTCTACAAAATCTTATCTGTCTGGCGTATATGTATCTCCGGATGGAGCATTTAACTTCGCAAATGCAACTTTAGCACAGTAGTAATTTGTTTGAGAACAGGCTGCGAAGAACATAAATCTGGCTGCCTGATCTGAAATTGCAGCAATTCCATAAAAATACTGCCGATACAGCAGTGTGAATACAGGACAAGGATGTTCAAACCGGAGAACTGCCATAAGATTCACTATGGCAGTTCTCCGACTATAAAGCATCAAATATAAACAACAGGTAAGAAAATGATAAGGAGGAAAAATATGGGACGTTATTTAGGTAAACGTTTGATAAGCACGATCCCGCTGCTTCTGGTTATCTCATTCGTAGTATTTATGTTTATCCATATGATTCCCGGTGATCCGGCAAGACTGGTAGCCGGTCAGGATGCAACAAAGGAAGATGTGGCAGTTGTACGTGAACAGCTGGGACTGGATGAGCCACTACTTGTACAGTATGGCAAATATATGAAAGGTCTTTTTACAGGAGATCTGGGAAACTCTATCAAAAACGGTAAAACCGTAGCAGAGACAATCGCACCAAGACTGAAACCAACTATCATGCTGACATTCTCATCCATGATATGGGCTGCGATCATCGGTATTGCAATCGGTATCATCGCTGCCGTATTTCATGGCAGAATTCTTGATTATGTAGGTATGATCATAGCAATCGCAGGTATATCTGTTCCAAGTTTCTGGTTAGGTCTGGAATTAATCCAGCTTTTCTCAGTAAGCCTGGGATGGCTTCCAACCAGTGGACTGGAAACCTGGAAGAGCTATATTCTTCCATCACTTACAATGGGAGCAGGAATCATGGCCGTACTTGCCAGATTTTCCAGATCTTCCATGCTTGAGACCATGCGTGAGGACTATGTGCGTACCGCACGTGCCAAAGGTCTTTCTGAATCACTGGTTGTTATGCGCCATGCATTTAAGAACTCTCTGATCGAGATCGTAACAGTAGCCGGACTTCAGATCGGTGGTCTCCTTTCCGGATCTGTTATGGCAGAGACAGTATTCTCCATTCCCGGACTTGGACGTCTTCTGGTAGACTCCATCCAGATGAGAGATTACAAAGTTGTTCAGGCATTACTTCTGTTCTTTGCTACAGAATATATCCTGATCAACCTGATCGTAGATGTTCTTTATGGCGTGATTAACCCAAGAGTACGTTATGAGTAGAGGAGGAGAGAAGATGGCAGATAAGAACACAACATCAAACATTAACCTTGCTGCTGCCGAAGAACTCCCTAAGGCACAGAGCAAGTTCAAAGAATTTGTCAAGAAATTTATGAAGAGAAAAACAGCGGTGATTTCTCTGGCATTTATAGTATTTATTATCTTAATGGCAATCATCGGACCATATGTAGTTCCGTATGATCCACAGGCACCGGATTACACAGCTATGATGCAGGGGCCAAGCGCAGCCCACATCTGGGGAACCAATGAATACGGACAGGATGTTTTCTCCCGTCTGATGGTTGGTACCAGACTTTCTCTTACATGCGCGCTGACAGCGACGATCATTGGTACGGCTATCGGTGTTGTTCTTGGACTGATCGCAGGTTTCTACGGCGGAATTATCGATTCCCTGATTATGAGATGCTGTGATGTACTTTTCGCTTTCCCTGATATCCTGCTGGCTATCGCAGTTGTTGCCATCATCGGACAGGGTATGGTAAACGTTATGATCGCAGTTGCGGTATTTACAGTGCCGTCCTTCGCACGAATCATACGAAGCGCGACGATTTCCGTAAAGCAGGCTCCTTATGTAGAGGTTGCCCGTTCCCTGGGATGTTCAAACACAAGAATCCTGTTTGTACATATTTTCCCTGGTACGATCCAGTCTATGATCGTTAACTTTACCATGCGTGTAGGTACTGCAATCCTTGCTGCATCATCCTTAAGCTTCCTGGGATTCGGTGCAAACGTTACAGAGCCTGACTGGGGTTCCATGCTTTCCACAGGACGTAACTATCTGAATACAGCTCCTCACATGGTACTGTTCCCTGGTATTCTGATCTTCCTTACAGTTCTGGCATTCAACCTGCTGGGCGACGGTCTCAGAGATACCCTGGATCCAAAGATGAACTAGGAGGAAGAAACCATGGCAGAAAAATTATTAGAAGTAAAGAATCTCCGTACGGAGTTTAAAAGAGATAAAACATGGGTGACAGCAGTTAATAATGTAAGTTTCTCCATTCAGCCGGGTGAGATTCTTGGTCTGGTAGGAGAGTCCGGATGCGGTAAATCCGTAACTTCCCTTTCCATTATGAAACTTCTGGCACGTAACAGTAAGATTTCCAACGGTGAGATCCTGCTTAATGGCAAGGATCTTCTCAAAGAAGATAAAAAAGGCATGAGAAAGATCAGAGGACGTGATGTTGCCATGATCTTTCAGGAGCCGATGAACTCTCTGAACCCATGTATGAGAATTGAGAAACAGCTGACAGAAGCAATCCTGCTCCATAACAATTTCTCAAAAGAAGAAGCGCACAACAGAGCATTCGAAGTACTGAAATCAGTAGGTATCCCTGAACCGGATATGACATTAAAGAGTTATCCGCACCAGCTTTCAGGCGGTATGTGCCAGCGTGTTATGATCGCTATGGCAATGTCCTGTGAGCCGGAGCTTCTCATCGCAGATGAGCCGACTACAGCTCTTGACGTTACCATTCAGGCACAGATCCTGGAGCTGATGGAGGACATCAGGGCAAAGAAGAATACAGGTATTTTGATGATTACACATGACCTTGGTGTTGTTGCTGAAATGTGCTCCAGAGTTGTTGTTATGTATGCCGGCCGAATCGTAGAAGAAGCGCCTGTGCAGGAACTTTTTGCAGATCCGAAACATCCATATACACAGGGTCTGATCGGTTCTGTACCGAAACTTGGAAGTGGTGTGGAATCTCTTCCGTCCATTCCGGGAAGCGTACCGGATCTGTCCGTAATGCCGAAAGGATGTAAGTTTGCACCGAGATGTAAATATGCAATGGATATCTGTCATCAGCAGGAGCCGGAGCTTGCAGATATCAACGAAGCAGGCACCAGAAAATGCAGATGTCATCTGCTCAACAAAACCGGAAAGGAGGCGTAACCTGTGAGCGAGCCGTTATTATCAGTAAAGAATATGAAGAAAACATTCCAGGCAAACGGAGGAATGTTCAGCAAAAAGAAATTTGTCCATGCTGTAAATGATGTATCATTCGATATCTATCCGGGTGAAACTTTCTCTCTGGTAGGTGAGTCCGGATGCGGGAAATCTACGACAGGTAAACTGATCGATCATCTGATCACACCGGATTCCGGTGAGATCTGGTTTGAAGGAAAAGAAATCTCCAGACTTTCCGAGAAAGAAATGCGTCCGCTGCGTTCTGATATTCAGATGGTTTTCCAGGATCCGTACGGTTCCTTGAATCCGAGAATGAAAGTTCAGGATCTCATCGGTGAGCCACTTCTGATTCACACAAATATGAGTGCAGGAGAGCGCCTTAAGAAAGTACATGAACTTCTCGGCACTGTAGGATTAAGCCCGTCTCATGGAGAGCGTTACCCGCATGAATTCTCCGGTGGTCAGCGTCAGCGTATCGGAATTGCCAGAGCACTGACTGTACAGCCAAAGCTTATCATCGCAGATGAGCCGGTATCTGCCCTTGATGTTTCTATCCAGGCGCAGGTATTAAATCTTCTGCAACAGTTACAGAAAGACTTTAATCTTACCTATCTGTTCATTTCCCATGACCTGAGTGTCGTTGAGATGATTTCAGACAGAATCGGTGTTATGTATCTGGGTACGATCGTAGAGACAGCTCCGAAGAAAGAACTGTATGCAAACCCGAGACATCCATATACAAGAGCACTTCTTTCCGCAGTTCCGATCCCGGATCCGGAAGTGAAGAAAGAGCGTATTACCTTAAAAGGTGATCTTCCAAGTCCGAGTAATCCGCCAAGTGGATGCCTGTTCCATACACGCTGCCCACATTGTACAGAAAAATGTAAGACACAGGTGCCGACACCTGTTGAAATTGCACCGGGTCATATTGTAAAATGTCATTATCCAAAACTTACAGAATAGGAATTCCGAAATAACAATATTACACCTGAAGATGAACAGTGAAGAAAACAGGATTCACTGAGAGATACAGGTCATCATGAATGGATGAGGAAAGAGGGGCTATGTTTACTGAGGAAAGACAAAGCGCAATAGAGAAATGTCTTCGTGAAAACGGAAAAGTCAAGGTTAAGGAATTGAGTGAAATGTTTCAGGTCACAGAAGACTGTATCCGAAAAGATCTTAAGATTCTTGAAAACGCCGGTAAGTTAAAGAGAACCTACGGCGGCGCAATCCTTTCACAGGATTATCCGCTGAAAAGAGACGTAGTAGACAGACGCCAGTTTAACCTTGACAAAAAGAGAACAATTGCAGCCAAAGCATTTAAACTGATCAAGAATAACGAAACGATTTTCCTTGATATTTCTACCACAAATATTGAACTGGCAAAGCTTCTTGCCACGTCAAATATGCGTGTGGTAGTGGTGAGCAATATGATAGATATCCTGCAGATCCTTGCCACAAATCCATCCATTACCGCAATCGGTACAGGGGGAACAATGTACCAGACAGTAAACGGATTTATGGGAGCTGCAACGATAGAAGTGATCAAACAGTATAGCTTTGACCGTGCATTTATAGGAAGCTGCGGTGTGGATATGACTGATTGTGCAATTACTACATTGGGGGTAGAGGACGGATTGACAAAGAAAGCAGCCGTGCACAGCAGCAGACATAAATATGTTGTTATGGAAAGGGATAAATTCTATTTCAATGATTCCTATAAATATGCATACTTCGATGATATCAGCGGAATTGTTACGGATGAATTTCCAGATGATACGATCGTGAGTACACTGGAGAGAGCCGGGGTGAAATTGTTCTGATGCAGGTAAGTCTTCGGGGGACTTATCTGATCTGGTTAAATCAGTCAGCAGAAAGGATGATCTGTCTGGCTTAAATGAAAAAAGATGGAGGCAAGTACGTGAAAGAATATATTTTGGAAGCCTGTGTAGATTCTGTAGAATCTGCTATGGCAGCGGTTGAAGGAGGCGCAGACAGACTGGAACTTTGCGGTAACCTGATCATCGGCGGAACCACTCCGGGACCGTGGCTTTTTGATGAAATAAGAAAGCGTTCGGATATCAGAATCCATGCTCTGATCCGTCCGCGTTTTGGAGATTTCTGCTATACAGATGCAGAATTTTCCATGATAAAGCATGCAGTGGAAGATTTCAGGAAAATGGGTGCCGAAGGTGTTGTATTTGGGGTGCTGAAGCCGGATGGCACATTAAACATGGAACAGATGAAAGAGCTGATGGAGGCGGCAGGGGATATGTCGGTGACTCTTCACAGAGCTTTTGATGTATGTGTGGATCCAATAGAAACAATGGAACAGGCAATCTCACTGGGAATCAATACGATCCTTACTTCAGGTCAGCGTAATGTATGTCTGCAGGGGGCAGATCTTTTGAAGGAACTGGTAGAGAAGAGTCAGGGACGTATCACGATCCAGGCAGGAAGCGGCGTGGGAGCAGAAGTGATCCGCCAGCTTTATCCGCTTACAGGAGTCAGGGCTTATCATATGACCGGAAAGAGAGTCATTGACAGTGAGATGCAGTTTCGCAAGGATGGAGTCAATATGGGACTTCCGATGCTGAGCGAATATGAGATATGGCGTACGGATGTAGATAATATCCGTGCCGCAAAGAAAGTTCTGGAGGAATTATAATGGCAGAACCGAGAGTTTTTTTAAAAGAGAACAGGGGCCGAATTGAAGAGAACTACCTGGAGCAGGCAAAAAACCTGCCCCGGGTTTTTGCACCTGTAGACGAAAAATTACAGAAATGTACAGAGGAAGTGGCACTTGCATGTAAATATTTATATGCGTTTATGCCGTACAGTGACATTGGCAATTATCCGTTTGAAGTATTTCTGGACTATGCGGAGAATGGTGTGAGGCTCTGGAAAGAGAATCCGCAGGTTGCAGACCTTCCTGAAGAAATCTTCCTGAATTATGTGCTGTTTCACAGAGTAAATGAGGAGGAGATCGCACAGTGCAGAACTTATTTCCGCGCAGAGATCGGAAGCAGAATACAGGGAATGAACTTCAGAGAAGCAGCGTTGGAAGTGAATTACTGGTGTGCCGAAGAAGCTACTTATCATTGTACAGATGACCGTACTTTATCTGCGATTTCTGTATACCGTAGAGGAAATGGCAGATGTGGTGAAGAGTCTGTATTCACTGTAAATGCACTGCGAAGCGTAGGCGTACCTGCCCGTCAGGTATATGCGCCGAAGTGGTCTCACTGCGATGACAATCACGCCTGGGTAGAGATCTGGTGTGACGGCAAATGGTACTTCCTCGGAGCCTGTGAGCCCGAAGAAATCCTGAATAAAGGATGGTTTACAAACGCTTCTTCCAGAGCAATGATGATCCATTCACGTGTGTTTGACGCCAAAATCCCGGAAGGTGAGGTGATCGGCACAGATGGTATGGTGACCATGCTGAATGAATTGAAGAGGTATGCAGTAACCAAAGAAATTACAGTAACAGTAAAGGATACGCAGGGGTTACCCGCAGAGGGAGCTGAGGTTTCCTTTGAGGTACTGAACTATTCAGAGTATGCACCGATTGCAGAGAAGAAAACAGACAGTAAGGGAACTGCCAGACTGACAACAGGATTTGGAAGTCTGCATATTTCCGCAAGAATGTGTTCTGACGGCGAGTGGTTCTATGCAGAAACAGTTATGAACACTGAGAAAGAAGATAACTGTGAACTTTGTCTGGTACCGCAGGATAAAAGAAATGACGGCGAATCAGAAAAATGGACAGCAGCAGATATATTTGCTCCTCATGATGCACCTGTAAACACAGACATGCCGACTTTAGAACAGAAGGCGAAGGGAAATAAGCGTCTGGCAGCAGCCAATGTACACAGAGAGCAGAAAGTAAGAAACTGGTCAAATCCGGAATGTGAACGTTTCCTGGGAAAAAAGGTAAACAGGATAGAAGAAGCCATTGCTGCCTCATACAGAGAAGATCTCCTGGGGGTTCTCACAGAGAAAGACAGAACAGACTGTATCAGTGACGTTCTGGAGGAACATCTGGAACTGTCGATCCCATATCATGGTATGATGAAAAAGGATACCTTTGTATCTTATGTGTTAAATCCAAGAGTAGATGATGAAGTTCTTCAGAAATACAGAAGAGAGATTAAGAAGCATTTTTCCAGAGCTGAGAAACAGGAGCTGAGAGATGATCCTTCCAGAATCTGGAATCTGATCGAGAAGGCAATTGTTTCCAGACCGGAGAAAGAGCGTTCCAGTGTGATCACAACACCGGCAGGATGCATAAGGACCTGTACAGGAAGCTTCCTGTCAAAGAAAATCCTGTTTGTTGCAATAGCGAGAACCCTTGGAGTAGCGGCAAGACTGAATCCACATGATCGTTCTATGGAATATATGAAAAACGGAAGATTTGTTCCTGTGCTTGCAAGAACAGAGAAGAACTGTACTCTGATCCTGAAAGCAGGAGAGACTGTACAGTGGAAATATTTCCAGAACTGGAGTATTGCAAAACTGGAGAATGGAAGATATACATCACTGAAACTGGGAGCAGAGAATTTCGAAGATCAGATCCTGAATCTGCCGTTGGAATCCGGAAACTACAGGATTCTTACTTCAAACAGACTTCCAAATGGAAATATGTTTGCAAATGAATATCATTTTGAAATTCAGCCCGGAGAGACAAAGGAGATCGAGTTGGTACTCAGGGAAGCAGATCTGGAGGATATGCTGGAGAATATTTCCATGCCGGAATTCATGCTGAAAACTGAGGATGGTACAGAAGTGAAAGCATCTGATTTTACAGCAGACGGAAAACATATCCTTATGTTTCTGGAAGAAGAAAAAGAGCCTACTGAGCATATCTTAAATGAAATGATGGAGCAGGAAGAGGCTTTCGCAGGATATGCAGAGCAGATTATTTTTGTAGTGAGAAGCAAAGAAGCACTGGAGACACCGACACTGTCCAAAGCACTTGCAAAGTTAAAAAATATTCAGATTTATTATGATGATTTCTCAGAGATTATCAATACTCTGGGAAGGCGTATGTACGTAGATCCGGACAAACTTCCGCTGATTATTGTGACGAATGGAACCCTGAATGGGATTTATGCGACCAGCGGTTACAATGTAGGAACCGGGGATATGCTGCTTAGATTAATGTAACAGAGCGATAAATAAGATGCCCGGAGATGACACCTGTGAGCATCTTCTGGTATTGCCGGATTACATTATTGTATAGATGTAAAGGATTGGATATTGAATTTGCATTTACATAAAGGAGATAAAAATCATGTATCAGTTTAACAGAAAAGAATATGAAGAACGTATGAAATGGTATCAGGATGCCCGTTTCGGAATGTTTATCCACTGGGGATTATATTCTATTCCTGCAAGAGGAGAATGGGTACGCAGTACAGAGGAGATGCCTGAGGAAGAATACCTTCCGTTTATGAAAGAATTTGATGCCAGAGACTATAATCCGAAACAGTGGGCAAAAGAGGCAAAGGCAGCAGGTATGAAATATGTGGTTCTGACTGCAAAACACCATGATGGTTTCTGTTTATTTGACAGTAAATACACAGATTATAAAGTTACCAATACACCTGCAGGAAGAGATCTGATCAAAGAATATGTGGAAGCTCTTCGAGAAGAAGGTCTGAAAGTCGGTCTGTATTTCACATTACTTGACTGGCATCATCCGGACTATCCTCATTACGGAGACCGCATCCATCCTATGAGAAACCATCCGGAATGCAGTAATGAAAACAGAGATTTTTCTCGTTATATAGAGTATATGTACAATCAGGTGGAAGAGGTCTGCACAAATTATGGAAAAATCGATATTATGTGGTTTGACTTTTCCTATGACGATATGCGAGGCGAGAAATGGGGAGCAACCAGACTGATAGATATGGTCCGCAGATTACAGCCGGGAATCATCATTGATAACCGTCTGGAAGTCAGTGGTGAGGGAAGAGGATCTCTGTATGAATGCGATCCGACACCGTATCATGGCGATTTTATAAGCCCGGAACAGATCATCCCGCCGGAAGGAATCTGCGACAAAGAAGGGAATCCGATGGTATGGGAAGCATGCTTCACCATGAACAATAACTGGGGCTACTGCGCAAATGACCACTATTACAAACCTGCTTCCATGCTGATCAAGAAGCTGGTAGAGTGCGTTTCCAAAGGTGGAAATATGATTTTGAACGTAGGACCTGATGCGAAAGGTAAATTCCCGAAAGAGTCCTCTGCGATTCTGTCGGAAATCGGACGCTGGATGGATAAGAACCATGACAGTATCTATGGATGCGCTCCGGCAGCAGATATCCCGAAACCGGATTACGGACGTATCACCAGAAATGGAAACAAGTATTATGTCCATATTTATGAGAATACATTAGGACCACTGCCGCTGATCGGATTTGATAAGAATAAGATTGTGAAAGTACGTGCCCTGGATGACGGACATGAAGTGCCGATCTCTACTTTATGGGTACACAGCGATTATCCGGATAT
>OBZD01000331.1_pt1 | contig 33695 bp, 30 predicted proteins | sample 1501551 | NCBI WGS metagenome assembly OBZD01 (sample SAMEA2580221, study PRJEB22360) | human gut metagenome | biome: human gut; feature: human-associated habitat; material: faeces | place: Denmark | collected 2008/2010 | reverse complement strand
ATGCTATCTTTTATTTTTTCTCTAAATACCTGAAGACTTTCAATCATAAAATTAAAAGAATTCAAGCTGGTGGATGTATGTTAAACGTGATTGCTTTTTGATTTATGTGGTGGTAGACAGGAAGTTATTATAAACACCAATACAGTAAAACATACACACTCCGTAGAAGTTTGAATAACGTAAATTATTTGAATATTATAAAAAGAGATCATGTGTCGGCAACCGTACGAACACGTCTGCACTTAGCGAGTGGATGGTCGAATGACCATTCAGGAGCTTAGTACAGCTACGTGAGAGTCCGAACGAAAGTGGGTTGCAGACACATGATCTCTTTTTATAATATTCCACCAATAATTTCCGCTATTCAAAATTTTACATTTAACAAAAACTTTACACAACTCTTCTTTTTGATTTTACATTTCCAAAGTAACATAATATCTGTAATTGATACGAACACAAAGTTCAAAAGGAGAGAAAGAACTATGAGAAAGAAATTATTAACATTAGCAGTAGCAACAGTAGCAGCATCAAGCCTTTTAACAGGATGTGGCGGAAGCTCAAGTGACGATAAGAAAGCAGCATCTGATGAAAATATCACAGCAGTATCCAGAGAAGATGGATCAGGAACAAGAGGAGCTTTTATCGAATTATTCGGAATTGAACAGAAAGATAAGGATGGAAATAAAGTAGATAAAACAACATCAAGTGTACAGATCACAAACTCAACATCTGTAATGATGACAACAGTTGCAGAAAACAAAGCAGCTATCGGATACATATCTTTAGGATCTTTAAATGACACAGTAAAAGCAGTTAAGATCGACGGAGCTGAGGCGAGTGTTGATACTGTAAAAGATGGATCATACAAGATCGTTCGTCCATTTAATATCGTAACAAAAGATAAATTAAGCAAACAGGCTCAGGACTTTGAAAACTACATCATGAGTGCAGATGGACAGAAGATCATTCAGGATAATGGATATATCAAAGCAGACGAGAAAGCACCAGCTTACAAATCAAACGGAGCAAAAGGTAAAGTTGTTGTTGGTGGATCTTCTTCAGTAACACCAGTTATGGAAAAATTAAAAGAAGCATATGCAAAAGCAAACAAAGATGTAACAGTTGAAGTACAGCAGAGCGATTCAACAACAGGTGTTACAAATGCGATCGAAGGAACATGTGATATCGGTATGGCATCTCGTGATCTTGCAGACAGCGAAGCTAAAAAAGGTGTAAAAGCAACAGTTATCGCAAAAGATGGTATCGCAGTCATCGTAAATAAAGACAGTAAAGTTGATGAATTAACAAGTGCGCAGGTAAAAGACATCTACACAGGAAAAACAACAAAATGGGCAGACATTAAATAAGAAAGAATCATCGATATAAAGGAATGGTAATAATGAAGAAATATTCAGAAAAAATCATGCATGTCGTGTTTTTACTCGCAGCATGTGCCTCAATTTTGGCAGTAATTTTAATCTGTGCATTTCTGTTCGTAAATGGTATTCCTACAATCGGGAAAATCGGACTTGGAAATTTTGTTTTAGGTAAGATCTGGATGCCAAAGAGTGGAATCTTTGGCATTTTCCCGATGATCATAGGAAGTATTTATGTAACAGCAGGAGCGATTTTGGTTGGAGTTCCAGTTGGAATTCTTGCTGCGATCTATATGGCAAAGTTTTGTAATGAAAAAGTGTATAAAATAGTAAAACCAGCAGTTGATCTTCTGGCAGGAATTCCATCTGTTGTTTATGGATTCTTTGGAATGGTAGTGTTAGTACCAGCTTTCCGTAATATATTTGGAAATGGTAACTGTGTATTTACAGCATCTATCTTGCTTGGGATCATGATCCTGCCAACGATCATCGGAGTATCTGAAAGTGCGATCCGAGCAGTCCCAGATAGTTATTATGAAGGGTCCTTAGGACTTGGAGCAAGTCATGAGCGAAGCGTATTCTTTGCAGTGTTACCTGCAGCAAAATCAGGTATTCTTGCAGGGATCGTTTTAGGAATCGGACGTGCGATCGGTGAGACAATGGCGGTAGTAATGGTAGCTGGAAATCAGGCTATCATCCCAGATGGAATGTTCTCAGGAGTTCGTACTTTGACATCCAATATCGTCCTTGAAATGGGATATGCGACAGACCTTCACAGAGAAGCACTGATCGCAACAGCAGTTGTATTATTTGTATTTATCTTAATGATCAACCTGTGCTTTGCAGTATTAAAGAGCAAGGAGGAACGTTAAAATGGAAGCGGTGAAAGAAATGGAATCAGTAGAAAAGATCCAAGCGATCAATAAAACGTCTTGGATACAAAGAATGAAATCATATAAAAGAACGCCGTTATCCTTTGTATTATGGCTTCTTGTAAATGTTGCGATGATCGCAACTGTCGCAGTACTTGCATATTTGATCGTTTATATTCTTGTAAATGGAGTACCATACTTAAATTCACAATTATTTGAATTAAAATATACAAGTGAAAATGCATCGGTATTCCCAGCAATCATTAATACCTTGATCATGACAGTATTATCTTTGGTATTAGCAGTACCACTTGGAATTTTTGCAGCAATTTATTTAGTAGAGTATGCAAAACGTGGAAATAAATTAGTTGAGGTTGTTCGTTTAACAGCAGAAACATTATCAGGAATTCCATCAATCGTGTATGGATTATTCGGTATGTTATTTTTCGTAAAAGCTTTGGGATGGGGATTATGTCTGCTATCTGGAGCAGCAACAATGGCGATCATGATCTTACCATTGATCATGAGAACAACCGAAGAAGCATTAAAGTCTGTGCCTGATTCTTTTAGAGAAGGAAGCTTTGGACTTGGAGCAGGAAAACTAAGAACAGTATTTTGTATTATCTTGCCATCAGCAGTTCCAGGAATCTTATCTGGAGTTATTTTAGGAATTGGACGTATCGTCGGTGAGACGGCAGCATTAATGTATACAGCAGGTACGATCGCAGAAATCCCTGCAAATGTTATGGGATCAGGACGTACACTGGCACTTCATATGTATGTATTATCATGCGAAGGATTACATATCAATCAGGCATATGCAACAGCAGTTGTGTTACTTCTGATCGTGCTTGTGATCAACGCCGTATCTTCATTTATCGCAAAACGAATTACGAAAGGGTAACCAATTATGGATAGTAAAATGAAAGTTGAAAACCTTGACTTGTATTATGGAAAATTCAAGGCTTTAAAAAATATTAATCTGGATCTTCCTAAAAATGAGATCACAGCATTTATCGGACCATCTGGATGTGGTAAATCTACACTTTTAAAATCATTAAACCGAATGAATGATCTTGTAGAAGGTTGTAAGATTACAGGTAAAGTAACATTAGACGGAGATGATATTTATGGTGACATGGATGTCAATTTATTAAGAAAACGAGTTGGAATGGTATTCCAGAAACCAAATCCATTTCCAATGAGTATTTATGACAATATTGCATATGGACCAAGAACTCATGGAATCCGAAGCAAAGCAAAATTAGATGATATCGTAGAAAAATCTTTAAGAAATGCAGCAATCTGGGATGAATTAAAAGATCGCTTAAAGAAAAGCGCTTTAGGGCTTTCTGGAGGTCAGCAGCAGAGACTTTGTATCGCGAGAGCGTTAGCTGTAGAACCTGAAGTTTTACTAATGGATGAACCAACGTCAGCTCTTGATCCAATTTCTACTTCCAAAATTGAAGATCTTGCGGTAGAATTAAAATCAAAGTATACGATCATCATGGTAACACATAATATGCAGCAGGCAGTCAGAATTTCTGATAATACAGCATTCTTCTTATTAGGAGAGATGGTAGAGTATGGAAAATCAGATCAGCTATTTTCTATGCCACAGGATAAGAGAACAGAAGATTATATTACAGGAAGGTTTGGGTGATTTAGATGAGAAATCGATTCGACAGACAGCTGCTTAGGTTAAATCAAGAGATGATCGACATGGGTTCTTTATGTGAAGAGATGATCACAGCTGCGGCCAAGATCGTTGCGACAAGAGATAAAGAACTGATGGATGATATTGTAACAATGGAAGAAGAAATCAATCAGAAGGAAAGAGATATCGAACGTATCTGTATGAAACTTCTGATGCAGCAACAGCCAGTGGCAAGCGATCTGCGTGTTATATCAGCAGCTATGAAGATGGTATCTGATATGGAACGTATCGGAGACCAGGCATGTGATATTACTGGAATCGTAAAAAAAGATGCAGAAGTTCTTACGATTAGAGAGAACACACATCTTGATAAGATGGCAAAAGCTACGATCAGTATGGTAAGCAAGAGCATACAATCTTTTATTAAACAGAATCTGATAATCGCTCATGAAGTGATCGAACAGGATGACACTGTGGATGAATTATTTAACAGAGTTAAGAAAGAAACGATCTCACTGATTCATGAAGATCCTGGGAAAGGAGAAGAGTGTGTAGCCATCATCATGATCGCCAAGTATTTTGAGCGAATCGGAGATCATGCAAGTAATATCGCGGAATGGGTCGAATTTGCGATCACTGGAGAATATAAAGGAGGAAGCTTGTGATTTTTGTTGTAGAAGACGATCCGAATATCAGAGAACTGGTGACATATACCTTACAAAGTACCGGATTTGATGCCTGTGGATTTGAAAATGGATCAGAGTTTTTAAAAGCTTTAAGTGATGGAGAGAAGCCAGAACTGGTATTATTAGATATTATGCTTCCAGGAGAAGACGGAATATCGATTTTAGGAAAACTTCGCAAAAAATCAGCGACCAGAGATCTGCCGATCATTATGATGACAGCAAAGGGAACAGAGTATGATAAAGTACTCGGACTTGATAGTGGGGCAGATGATTATATTACAAAACCATTCGGAATGATGGAACTTGTATCCAGAGTCAAAGCGGTATTGAGACGTTCCAGCAGAAATGAAAAAAAAGACGAGATCATTGTTGGACAATTAAAGATTTATCCAAATAAACATAAAGTAAAATCCTGTGGGAATGAAGTGACATTAACCAATAAGGAATTTAAACTATTATGTTTATTGGTAGAGAGTAAAGGAAATGTATTAAACAGAGATCAGCTGCTTACAAATATCTGGGGATATGATTTTGATGGTGAGACAAGAACTGTCGATGTTCATATTCGTTCATTAAGGCAGAAGCTTGGAGAATGTGGAAAGCTTATCGAGACGGTCAGAGGAATCGGTTACCGGATCGGAGGCAACGAATCATGAAAATGAAACAAAAGATATTAAACAACATGGTATACATCGCAGTTGTAGCTGTGCTGATCACGACAACGCTTATTGGAATGTTTACATATTATCGTTATATGGAACAGATAAAAACAGGAATGAAAGATGAGGCGGCCTATTTGGCGGCTTCACTTAATTTTGAGGATCAGCAAAATCTCGATAAATATAAAAATATTACAATCACAAGGATTACAAGGATCGCTAAGGATGGAACGGTTATTTATGATAGCAGCGGGAAAGAAAAATCCATGGGAAACCATAAGAATCGTACAGAAGTCAAAGAAGCATTTAAACATGGACATGGGGAAGATACTCGTATGTCAATGACATTACGAAAACAGACTTATTATTATGCGCTGAAGTTAAAAGATGGAACGATTCTTCGGATGAGCCGGGAGACTCAGACGATCGTAAGACAGATGGAAGATATCATTCCGATCATCGCCTTGATTCTTGCAGTTGTAACGATATTATCTGTGATATTATCAAGAATGTCGACAGATCGTATCGTAGAACCGATCAACCAGATAAATTTGATACATCCAAAACAGAACAAAACATATAGTGAGTTGACGCCATTGCTTGATAAGATTGAAAAACAGAATATGGATATAGAAAGACAGATCAAAGAGATCAAAGAAGCAGAAAATATGCGCAAAGAATTTTCAGCCAATGTATCCCATGAACTAAAAACTCCATTGACTACGATTTCAGGATACGCTGAATTAATGAAAGATGGGCTGGTGAAACCAGAAGACATGCCAAGATTCTCTGCAACGATCTATGATGAAGCAAGAAGATTGATCTCGATGATCGAAGGAATCATCAAACTCTCAAGACTTGATGAAAATAGAGTGGAATTAGACTGGAAAGATGTCGATCTCTATGAATTAGCATTCAGTATCAAGAATGATCTGAAGCGAAGAAGTGAAGAAGAAAATGTAGCTATTCATATCCGCGGAATTCATACGAAGATCCGAGGAGTTACACAGATCCTTTACGAAATGTTTTTTAATGTATGTGAGAATGCTATTAAATACAATCATCCTGGCGGAGAAGTCGTATTCACGATTTCAAAAATGGGCGATTACCCAACAGTTATTGTAGAAGATACCGGAATTGGTATTCCAAAAGAAGACATTGATCGTATATTTGAACGTTTTTATCGTGTAGATAAGAGCCATTCAAACCAAAAAGAAGGCTCAGGACTCGGATTATCCATTGTAAAACACGGAGCAAAATTCCATCATGCAGAGATGGAAGTAGAAAGTGAAGTTGGAAAAGGAACAAAGATCACGGTTGTATTTCCACGGCAAAATTCTGATTTGTTGTAGTGTTGCATGTATGAGTCAGAAAGAAGATAAGAAGAAATATTTATAAGAAAAAGGATGACACTCCGCATTTTTGAAAGCGTTTTTTACAAATCGCTGATCCGCGCCTGTTCCTTTGATAACTTCCTGGCTGCGAGCCAAAATGCCCGCAGCTACGGTCAGACAATCAACCACAGGGCGCTGCGAATTTGTAAAAAACGCATTCAAAAAGTGCTCATGTTGTCATCCTTTTTTCTTATAAATAGTTCTTCTTATCTTCTTTCTGACTCATACAACGGAACGCTATTCAAATCACTACACAGTGTGTATATTAAATGGTATTGGCTGATAAGTTTTGGATTCGTTGACAGAAGGTCAATGAAATTCGTTTTTCGTACCTCTATCTTTTTTATGTTTTTATGAATACTCGATACATTTCCGTTATACAATTAAAATTTAATTAGTAAATACTATCCCTAAACACAATCTTACGATATGCTTCAAACTGTAACCAACGGTTAAAGAATTCGCTTCCTGGTTTATATCCTTGTTCTTTTAATTCTGCAAACAGTTTGTCTGCTTTTTCTTTGGAATCAACCAGAATCTTAAATCCTCGTCCATTGATCAGTGGCAGGCCTTTGTATTCGTATTCTTCGATTGGAAGAATTGCTGATACTTTTCTGTCTCTGATCTGCACGGCTACTTTGTCTCTGAATACGATGACATCAAAGTAGTCTGGATACTGATAGCTTTCTCCTTCTACTGGAATTTCATCTCCGATCGTGTAGGATTTTCCAGATGGTTTGATCTTTGTGACTGTCATACTTTCCATGTTGTAGTAGAATTCTTCAAAGATGTCTCCATTGGCTTTTAATTTTCCATGTGCAAAGACGCATTTTAGGTCTGTTTCTTCGTCAACTTCGGAATTTTTGATCACTCCGCATGCAGATGTCATGTTTGTGATACGGTCGATCAATATCAGCTCTCCTAAGGCTTTATGATCATCAAATTCGTCTAAGACAATTTCTTCCTGCAAGATAACATCACATACTGCGATCTCATTCTTTCTTAAGTTGTTTGCTGGAATGTATTCTCCTGTGTTGACATCGATCTTGTACTGAATATTTGTTACGATTCCTGGAATTTCTTTTGTTCCGATCTTTACGAAATATTCTTTTCCTGGTAACAATTCTCCGTCATCCATCCAAAGAACTGTCGCTGTAAATGATTTGCTGACTGGAAGTTCTGTTTTATTGGCCAGTACGCATCCTCTGGATACATCAACTTCACGGTCTAACTGAATCGTTACTGGACGGCCTTTTTCAGCTGTCTGTGCACCTTTATCACCAATTAATAAACTCTTAACCTTTGCATGTTCTTTGCTTGGTAATGTCACGATCTCATCTCCGACAGAAATCTGTCCGGATTCGATCTGTCCCTGGAATCCACGGAATGTGTGGTTTGGACGACATACTCTCTGAACTGGCATGTAGAATCCTTCTTCTTCAGATTTCTCTCGTACATCCACCGTCTCTAGGTATTCTAGTAATGGTTCTCCTGTATACCATGGAATGTTATCTGATTTTGTTGTAACGTTATCTCCTTCTGTTGCAGATACTGGGATGATCTTTACATTTGCAAGTGATAATTCTTCTTGTAATTCTTTGATCTGTTCCTCGATCTTTCGGAATGTTTCCTGATCATATTTTACAAGGTCCATTTTATTGACTGCAAATACGAAGTGTCTGATTCCCATTAAGGCGCAGATTCTTGCGTGGCGTCTTGTCTGTACTAATACTCCTTGGGATGCATCGATTAAGATGACTGCTAAATCTGCAAAGGATGCCCCTACAGCCATGTTTCTTGTATATTCTTCATGTCCTGGTGTATCTGCTACGATAAAACTTCTTTTTTCTGTTGTAAAATAACGGTAGGCAACGTCGATCGTAATTCCCTGTTCTCTTTCTGCCATTAATCCGTCAAGTAATAAAGAATAGTCGATCTTTCCACCACGGCTTCCAACTTTACTGTCTAACTCTAATGCTTCTTCCTGGTCTGTATATAATAACTTTGAATCATATAAAATATGTCCGATCAATGTAGATTTTCCATCATCTACACTACCGCAAGTAATAAATTTTAATAATCCTATCATCTTAGAAATACCCCTCTCTCTTTCTTCTTTCCATGCTTCCTGCTGCTTCATTATCAATAACTCTGGTTGTTCTTTCTGAAGAAACCGCACTTAATGTCTCGTCAATGATCTCATCAAGTGTTGAGGCTTTTGATTCCACTCCTCCAGTTAATGGATAACATCCAAGGGTTCTAAATCTCACACTCTTGTATTCGATCTTCTCACCTGGTCTTAATTTTAATCTGTCATCATCGACCATGATGATATTTCCATCTCTTTCGATCACTGGGCGTTCTTTTGCAAAATATAATGGAACGATATCAATTTTTTCGCGTTTGATATATTTCCAGATATCTGTCTCTGTCCAGTTAGAGATTGGGAATACACGAATGCTTTCTCCTTTTTTAATCTTAGAGTTATATAATTTCCACATTTCTGGTCTCTGGTTCTTTGGATCCCATGCCTGATTTTCATTTCTAAAAGAGAAGATTCTTTCTTTTGCACGAGATTTTTCTTCATCACGACGTCCACCTCCAAATGCAGCGGTAAATCCATATTTATTTAACGCCTGCTTTAGGGCCTGTGTTTTCATGATATCTGTGTAAGCGGCTCCACTATCAAATGGATTAACCCCCTGTTTTACACCATCTTCATTGATGTATTCTATCATTTCTAATCCGTATTTCTTTGCTGTTTCATCACGGAATTTGATCATTTCTTTGAATTTCCATGTTGTATTAACATGTAAAAATGGAAATGGTGGTTTCTCCGGATAGAATGCTTTTAATGCTAAATGTAACATAACTGAGCTGTCTTTTCCGATAGAATATAGCATAACTGGTTTTTCACAAGAAGCTGCAACTTCTCGGATGATGTAGATTGCTTCCGCCTCCAACTGGTCAAGATGTGATAATTCGCTCATTTTGATGTCCTCCAATCTAATATTTGTTTGAATCTTTCTTGTTGATCTCTATGGTTTGTTCTTCTCCAGTATATTTTTTGATCTTCCAGAGAATCGTATCTTTGTTTTCGTTAACTGTCATTTCACTTCCCATTCCACCGATATCGGCTCCTAGGAAAAATGCGATGGCTCCTGTTTTACATTCTTTTAAGCAGGATGTACATCCCCAGCAGTCTTTTGGATATTTGATGTATGCTTTGCCAGTTGCATCGGTCTTTATCAAACTTCCAGGACAGACGTCTAAGCATCGTTTGCATCCAACACATTTATTTTTGTTAATTCTGATGCTCATAGTACTCATCCTCCTTTACTAGTTCTCGTAAGATGACTTTGATCTTTCCATCCACTTTCTTTGTATTGACGTATTTTTTCCAATCATCACTCTTTTGTGGATGATCAAGATTTTCTGCAAAACTGTGCCATCTTGTCTCTTTTCTTGCTTTTAAATGTTCGATCAGAGTCAGACAGATCGTTAATCTTTCTTTTAGTTCATAATAAAACATTAATTCATGGTAATCCTGAGCACTTAACTGTCCAGATAATGTGATCAGGTTATTGATCTTTTCTTTGGCGAGATTTAAGCAGTTTTCATTAAACTGATAATGACTTGAAATTCCACCTGCATAAGCATCCATGACTTTCTGCATCGCTTCTTCCATTTGCTCGATTGTAAAAATACTGTCTTTGTCTGATAAAATATTGTTGTATTCTTTGACTTTCTCGTCTAATAACTGTTCTTCTTTGTTATCTGTTATATCAAACGTCTGATCTTTTAATTTCTCTACAATATCCAGTGCTGCGAGCTCACCTTCTACCAAAGCTCCTGTCACATATTTCTGTGGGCATCCACCTGCGACATCTCCGGCTGCGTACAGCCCATGGATCGTTGTCTCTCGATTTGTGTTTACCCAGTAACCACTGGCAGTATGTCCACCCACGATATATGGTTCCGTTCCCTCGATCTCTACATTTTGTTCACTTGGATCTTTGCCTTGCTCGATCCATTTTAAGGTCTGGCTTGGTGCCATATTTAAATATGCTTTCTTAAGGTCTGTATCTTTTTCCTTCTCAATTCCTTCGGTTCTTAGGTAACAAGGTCCTCTTCCTTCCAGATTTTCCTGTGTTGTTCCATAGACACGCTGAGAAGTTGTGATTCCGTATTTATCTTCGTAAATCTCTCCTTTAGCGTTTACCTGCTTTGCCCCGACTCCCTGTGCGATCGTTCCCGTTGGTGCGATCGTATCTTTACACCTTAATGCGATAAAACGCATCTCAAAGGTTGTCATCTCAGCTCCAGCATCAATTCCCATTGCGTATCCGGCACCAGTGTTAAATGGTGGATACCACATCTTATGTCTTGAAAATCCAGGATTATTTGGCTTATAAAGCCCTGCTGCCCCTCCAGTTGCACAAAGTACTTTCTTGGCACGGATCTCATAAGCTGTTCCATTTTCCATATGGAAACCGAAGGCTCCTTTGATCGTGTTATCTTCCACGATATAATCGGTGATATTCAAATGATTGATCACCTCTACGTTATCTAGCTGATTTACTGTATCTGCAAGGATTGGCTTGATATTTTCTCCATTGATCTTAATATTTCGATTTCCTCTGGCAACATAGTCACCATTTTCATCCTTTAAAATAACCAATCCTAACTGTTCCATCTTGCTTGTCACTTCATTTAAATGTTCTGACATTGTAAGAAGCAGGTCACCTCGTACGATCTCATCTGCATCTTTCCTCGCATAATCAACATAATCCTGTGGTTTTCTTCCCTTTACGATATAAGCATTGATCGCATTAACTCCAGCTGCTAAGCACCCGCTTCGTTTGATATTGGCTTTCTCGGCGATGACGATCTTTGCACCACTTTTTTCCCTGATCGTAAGTGCCGCATAACATCCAGCTGTTCCACCTCCGATGATCAGGACATCGGTATGTATAATCTGTTGTTTTGTAATTTCCATAATCGGTCCTTTCTGGTATATTTCTTAAATATAGAAGACATCGCCTTCCTGCATTTCTTTATTCTCTAATAAATAAGTTTCCTTTTCATCAAATACATATAAACGGTAAATAATGATATCAACTTCTTCTCCAACGCTTACCGGATCCTTTTCCAAAGATCTCTCAGCTGTCACTTTGATTCCATTGATATTTACAACTACATCCAGTCGACTTCCACTAAAGATCACATCTTCTACAATTCCTTTTTCTGATGCACTCATATATCGTTTTAATTCCCCTTTTTTTGCTAACTCAAGGAATTCTGGTCTGACGATCGCTTTCTGTGCATGTTCTATTTTTTCAAATCCTTTTAAGGATTCATAATTTTCTACGATGGATGATCTTCCAACAAACTGGGCTACAAATGGCGTCTTTGGTGATTTATAAATCTCTAATGGGCTTCCCATCTGCTCAATCTTTCCATGATTTGTAATCAAGATCTCATCAGCAACCTCTACGGCTTCATCCTGATCATGTGTAACGAAAATGCTTGTGATACCAAGCTTTGATACCATTTCTTTTAGCCAGAGTCGAAGCTCTGATCTTACTTTTGCATCGATCGCTGCAAATGGTTCATCAAGAAGTAATACCTGTGGATTTGGAGCCAATGCTCTTGCAAATGCAACTCTCTGTCTCTGCCCGCCAGATAACTGGTTCGGATATCTATTTTCAAGTCCTGATAACCCCGTTAATTCCAGTAATTCAAAAACTCGTTCTTTGATCTGTTTCTTCGGCATTTTTGCAATCTCTAGTCCAAATGCGATATTATCAAAGACTGTCATATATCGGAATAGTGCATAACTTTGAAATACAAATCCAATTCCTCGTTTTGCTGCCGGAATATCATTGACTCTCTTTCCATCAATAAAGATATCTCCTGCATTTGGATTTTCCAATCCTGCGATCATTCGAAGCAGGGTTGTCTTTCCACTTCCACTTGGCCCAAGCAACGCTGCAAGTTTCCCTTTTTCAATTCCAAAACTTACATTATCTGATGCCCGGAAGTTTCCGTATTGTTTATAGATATTTCTCATTTCGACATACATTTTATCTTCCGTCCTTTCCCTGTTGTTTGTCCTGTGAGCGGTACCATGCAATATTTCTTAAGATCAGTACAACGACCGCGATCAATACTAAAACCGATGATACTGCAAAGGCTGCTGTGATCGATGATGTTGTTCCTGACATATATAAGGCATCGATCTCCAATGGTAAGGTAAATGTCTCACCTCTTGTTTTGGAAAGTGCATTAACTGCACCAAATTCTCCTAATGCCCTGGCACTACATAAGATGATCCCATAGATCAATCCCCATTTCATCTGAGGAAGTGTAATCTTTCGAAAGATCGTAAATCCACTGGCTCCCATCAATGCTGCTGCCTCTTCTTCGTCTTTTCCCTGTGAGTTTAAGATCGGTATGATCTCCCTTGACACAAATGGGAAGGTCACGAAAATGGTTGCTAAAATGACTCCTGGAATCGCAAATGCGATCCGGATATTCGTTCCAAAGAAGGTGTTGATCGCTCGGATCGCTGGATACGTCCATCCAAGTCTTCCAAATGTCATCAAGAATGCAAGGCCTACGATAACTGGTGAAATGGAAAATGGAATATCGATCAAAGTTGCTAAAACCTGTTTTCCTTTGAAACTGAATTTAGTCAATAAAAATGCTGCCATGATCCCGAAAAATGTATTGATCGATACCGCAACAAGCGTTGCCAGAATCGTTACAAATAAAGCGCTTCTTACATACTCCGTTGATATGGAACTTACATAAAATTTAAATCCCTCACTTAATGAATTTGTAATAACGGAAAATAACGGTAAGACCAACATGACGATCATAAATAAAGCACTGATCGTGATCAGGATGATCTTCGTTCGCTGTTTTCTTTTTTCAAACTTCTGCTGTTCATTCATGATCTTCTCCTTACTGTGCATTGACTCTTCTTGCCTGTCTTACCTGTATGATATTGATCACAAATAACATCACAAAGGAAATGATCAGCATGACAAGAGCAATAGCTGTTGCACTTTTATAGTCGATATAGTTTAATTTCTGCATGATCACATAAGAGATCATCTGTGTATGTTCCTTGGCACTGTTTCCTGAGATATAGATCACACTTCCGTATTCCCCGATTCCCCTTGCAAATGCCAATCCAAATCCTGTTAATAATGCAGGTCTTAATTCTGGTAAAATGACTTTAAAGAATGTTCTTGTCGGTGTTGCACCTAACATATACGCTGCTTCTTCATACTGGTCATCCATTTTCTCAAGCACTGGCTGAACCGCTCTTACGATGAATGGAATCCCAATAAACACAAGTGCGATCAAAAGTCCGATCCTTGTATAAGAAATCTTAATCCCAAAGTGTGCAAAGTATCGTCCGATCATTCCATCTTCTGCATACATTTTTGATAATGTAATACCAGCAACTGCGGTTGGCAGTGCAAAAGGAAGTTCGATCATCCCATCCATTAATCGTTTCCCCGGAAATTCATATTTTACAAGTACCCATGCGATGATCAGCCCAAACACAACATTTATCAATGCTGCAATAAACGAACTTCCGATACTTGTGATAAATGCATTTCTTACTGTTTCTTTCGATATTAATGTAAAGAATTCATTCGGCGATAATTTTAGTGCGTATGCAAATACGGATGCTAATGGAATCAGTACGATCAATGATAACATCGTTACTGTAACTCCCATCGTTAATCCGAACCCTGGAATGACCCTTGCTTTTTTCGCTTTTTTTAATGTCCTATTCTCGTTATTTGTATTACTCATCTTCATTCCTGCCTTTTTATTGATTTATATAAATCTTGTCAAACAACGCTCCATCTTCAAAATATTTCTTGTAAGCCTGATCCCATCCTCCAAAATCACTGATCTTATATAGTTTCATGTTCAGATTAAATTTACCTTGATACTGTTTTAAGATTCTTTCATTCGATGGCCGGTATCCTTCTTCGGCTGCGAGTTTCTGTGCTTTGTCACTGTAGAGATATTTTAAATACTCTGTTGTGATCTTCTTTGTTCCATTGACCTTTACGTTATCATCAACAAGGCTTACACTTGGCTGTGCCAAGATACTGATGCTTGGTGTAATGATCTCGTATTTATCTGGATAATTCTTAACTGTCTGAATTGCTTCATTCTCCCATGCGATCAAGACATCACCTTTTTTATTTTCTACAAAAGTTGTCGTAGAACCTCTGGCTCCTGAATCCATAACAGATACATTCTGATATAATTTTGTCAGGAATTGTTCTTCCTTTTTCTGATCGTGATAAGTATCAATCGCATAACCATAAGCTGCTAAGAAGTTCCAGCAAGCACCCCCGCTGCTCTTTGGATCTGGTGTGATGACTTCCACTCCTTTTTTGATCAAGTCTTTCCAGTCTTTGATGCTTTTCTTGTTTCCTTTTCTTACAAGAAAGACGATCGTTGACGTATATGGTGCAGAATCATTTGAAAATCTCTTCTGCCACCCTTTATTTATAAGTCCTGTCTGTTCGATCAGTGAAATATCATGTTCTAAGGCCAGTGTTACAACATCACCATTGCTTCCTTCTACTACTGATCTTGCCTGACTTCCAGAACCACCGTGGGACTGGATCACTTCGACTTTCTTTCCATATTTGTCTTTATAATATTTGATAAAATCTTTGTTGTATTTCTCATAAAACTCTCTTGTCGGATCATAAGAGACATTTGTGATCGTAAGATTTTCTTTTCTCTTATTTCCACATCCTTCCATAGAAACCATAAGAATCATACAGAAACTTAAAAGGATCATTTTCTTACAGATATTCTTTTCTATAGTTCTTTGTTGTCTTATTTTCATGGTTTCTTCTCCTTTATTTTAATTCCATACTATTTCTGTATGTTTTGTATGAATTGGATTATATAAGATTTCTGTATACATGTCAACAAATATCGTTATAAAAATTTATAATAACTGATTCAAAGAAATTTTTATTATGTTCATCTTTGCTCATAAAAGCACGAAAAAAAGACGTTTTGACATATGTTTTCAATACGTCAAAACGTCTTTCTTTCATTTATTATTTCATATATTTTTTCAGATTCTTCTTTTGTTTGTCACTGATCTGATAAAAAGTCTGTTTCCCATTCTTATCTTCGATTCCAATGACAGTACGATCTCCGAGAAGTATTTTTGTTAATGTACCACTTGTATAGAAACGATACTCATTCCATGAGGCTGTATCCAGTGTGGCATCTTTTCCAGATAACTTCTTCGCTTTCTCAATAATCTTAGATACTTTGATCGCTGTATCATTAAATTTCATCTTCTTATCTGTTACAACAATCTGGGCATCTGCAATTCTTGCTGCTACGTTACTGTAATTCTTCTGCTCTTTGGCATCGATCAACGCATCTCCAACAGTTGAAGCACCATTATATGCGTAAACATTCTCTGGAATCTCATCAAACACAATATAACTGTCACCATATACTTTGAATTCAAACGTTGTATTATCTTCATCAATCAACGCATAAGAATAACTTTGTTTATACTGCTTCTCTACATCGGTTGGTGTGATTCCGATCATTCGATTACATCCAGTTACAATCTTCTTTACATATTTGCAGACAGGAATATTCGTTACTGCAAAACTCTGATTCTTGATCGTATTCGTTGCAAAGTCAACTTTAATGATCCTGCTGTCTTTGACACGACTTTTGTAGTCTGCAATCTTTTGATCTCCAGAAGTTGCATGGATTGCTTTGATCTTCTTATTTAGTGAATTTGTTTTTTTCTTTTCTTCTTTTAACTGAACAGACAGTTTATCTCTTTGATCTTTAAGACTCTGATAATATTTTGATTCCACGACAGCATCTTTTGACGGCTTAAAGCATCCCGTCATCATCACGCTACTCATTGCGATCACCGCTGCTGTTAGTATATATTTTGCACCTTTCATATGGTTTCCCTCCATTACAGGTCCTATCGTTTTTGAGCGATCTCTCCTGCGTTCTTATAGATGCTGTTTGGTGCGATACATCCACGTACCATAGATAATGGATAAATATTGGTATCATGACCAACCACTGATCCTGGATTCAAGATAGTTCCGCATCCTACTTCTACACGAGAACTTAAGATCGCACCGATCTTCTTTCTTCCAGTCTCAATCTTTTCTTCTCCGTTTTTGATCACAACGTTTGTCTTGTCAGATTTTACATTCGATGTGATGGATCCAGCTCCCATATGAGACTTATATCCTAAAATAGAATCTCCTACATAATTGTAATGAGGCACCTGAACATTATTAAATAAAATATCATTCTTGATCTCTGTAGAATTTCCTACAACACATCCTGCCCCGATCAATGCATTTCCTCTGATAAATGCTCCTGGGCGCACTTCTGTATCTGGACCAATGATCGCTGGTCCATTGATCGTTGCCGTCTTGGCGATCGTTGCACTTTTCGCGATCCATACATCTTCTTCTACCTGATCATATTCATCTACTGATAGTGTTGGTCCAACTTCCAGTACAAAATCTTTGATCAATGGAAGAATCTCCCATGGATACGTTGTCTGTTCAAATAATTGAGCTGCAATTGTCTGATCTAAATCCTGAAAGAATTCTTTGTTTGTTAATTCTACCATCTGATTTTACCTCTTTCTGTTCTTATTATCTGTTTCAATCCACAGTCTGTAATTTTCATTTGAAATCCAACTCGATCGGACAGTGATCTGATCCCATCACATCTGTTAAGATCTTCGCATCACTGATACGATCTTTTAAACACTCTGATACAATAAAATAGTCAATGCGCCACCCTGCGTTATTCTTTCTCGCATTGAAGCGGTAAGACCACCAGGAATAGATTCCTGTCTGGTCTGGGTATAAATAACGGAAGGTATCGATAAATCCATTGCTAAGGATTGTTCTCATTTTTTCACGTTCTTCATCCGTGAAACCAGCATTTTTTCTATTTGTCTTTGGGTTCTTAAGATCTATGGATTCTACTGCCACGTTCAAGTCTCCGCAGAAAATCACCGGCTTCTTCTCTTCTAACTTCTTCAAATAAGCAAGAAAATCCTCTTCCCACTTCATTCGATAAGAAAGTCTTGCCAGTTCACTTTGTGAATTCGGTGTATACACTGTGATAAAGTAATAATCTTTAAACTCCAGTGTGATCACACGTCCTTCCTGATCATGTTCTTCTATCCCAAGACCATAAAAAACGCTGATCGGTTCTTCTTTTGTAAAAATGCCTGTTCCTGAATATCCCTTCTTCACTGCATAATTCCAGTACTGGTGATATCCCGGAAGATTCAGGTCAAGCTGGCCTTCCTGCATCTTACTTTCCTGAATGCAGAAGATATCGGCATCTGTCTCATTGAAAAAATCCAAAAATCCTTTCTTCACACATGCTCTGATCCCATTGACATTCCATGATATGAATTTCATCTAATTTCCTCCACGTCTCTTATTATAAAGAAACATAATCACTCCTGCTGCAATGATCACACAATATCCTACAAAACTCAGCATATCTGGAAGCTGTCCAAAAACGAAGAATCCCATAATTGCTGAGAACATGATCTGTGTGTAATCATATACAGAAATTTCCCTTGCTGGTGCATACGTATATGCCGCTGTGACTCCAAACTGTCCTCCTGCAGCAGCTAATCCTGTTAATAACAAAAAGAATAACTGCCTTGCTGAAATCGGATGAAAATCCATGATCAAATATGGTACACACGCCAACATAGAAAATGTTGAGAAGAAAAGCACGATCATTGGTCCTCTTTCTCCTCTAAGTCCAAGTTTTCTCACACAGGTATATGCAAAACCTGCACACATTCCTCCTGCAAAGCCGATCACAGCTGCTGGTGTCATCCCGCCTGCGAAACTTGGTTTTACAATAAATAAACTACCGACAAAAGCTGCGATCACGCATGCGCATTGTGTCGGTGTGATCTTCTCTTTCAGTACTAAATAAGAAAATACAATAACAAAAAATGGCGATAACTTATTTAGACATGAAGCATCTGAAAGCACCAGGTGATCTACCGCATAAAAGTTGCAGAAAATACCTAAGGTCCCAAAAAGGGACCTTAGAATAAACCAATGCAAATTTCTTTTCTGAATCTGAATCTTTTCCTTGTTGCGAATGATCATGATAAACGCAATGACCGCCGCAACTAAATTACGGAAAAAACTCTTCTCGATCGCTGGAAGATCTCCTGACAGCTTTAAAAACAATGCCATAAGGGCAAAGGAAAAAGCTGACAGTATGATGCATATAATTCCACGATTCTTATCTTTCATAACAAGATTATACTCTTGAAGAATATTCTCCAGTTCTTGTATCGATCTTTAACGTATCACCTTCGTTAACGAATAATGGTACCATTACCTGAGCACCTGTTTCAACGATACATGGTTTTGTAGCACCCTGTGCTGTGTTTCCTTTTTCTCCTGGTTCACATTCTGTAACAAGTAATTCTACAGAGATTGGTGGCTCAACCTGGAATGCATTCCCTGCGTGAGAAACGATTGTAACGTTTTCGTTTTCTTTAACGAATTTTAAAGAATCTCCGATAACATCTGGTCCTAATGCGATCTGATCAAATGTTTCGTTATCCATGAAGTAGAATAATTCTCCATCATTGTACAGATACTGCATTTCTTTACGTTCGATATGAGCGTTTTCAAATTTCTCTGTTGGACGGAATGTTTTCTCAACAACTCCACCGTTCTTGATATTTTTTAATTTACAACGTACGAATGCCGCTCCCTTTCCAGGTTTTACATGCTGGAATTCGATGATCTGGTAAATATTATTCTCGAACTGAATTGTTAATCCATTCTTAAAATCTCCTGCTGTAACCATATTATAATTGTCCTCCTTAAATTATATCTTTTTTTATTTTATCTTAAATCTATAGTTGAATCAACTATTTATTTGCTAATTTATAGATTTCGTATATGTCATTCTCATCACAGACCTTAAAAGAACCAATCGTTCTGGTCCCCTCATAGGAACATCCATGTGCCATTTGTTTTACTTCTTCGTCTGTTTTTGAACCAATTTCTTTCGCCTCACAAAAACTTGTCGGCATATCAAGTGATGCAAAATATGTAACTGTTTTTCGGATTCCTTCCTGTGCTGCCTTCACATCGTCAGCTTCTTCTACATTCCAGACTCTTCTTGCATACTGGGCGAATCTGGATGGTTTGGCATCATATACATAAGCTGCCCATGCTCCCCAGACAGCGGATAAACTTGCCCCATGTGCAATATCGAACTTCGCACTTAATTCATGTCCCAACTGATGCACTGCAAAGTCCTTCTCAGCTCCAAGTCCTGTAATTCCATTATGAGAAAGACTTCCTGCCCACATGATCTCACTCATCGCATTGTAATCATGCAAATCCTTGATCGCGATCGCACCATTTCTGATCACTGTGCGAAGCAATCCTTCTGCGATCTCATCCGTCAGTTCATTATTCTCTGTCTGTGTAAAATATCGATCTAATGTATGCATCATAATATCTACAACACCACATCCTACCTGATATTTTGGCAATGTATAGGTAAGTTCTGGATTCATGATTGCAAATGCTGGACGATTAAAGTCTGTGGAAAGTCCTCTCTTGATCTTTGTCTCTTCATTCGTAAGAACTGCAGAATCACTTGTCTCACTTCCTGCTGCTGCAAGTGTTAATACAACTCCAACAGGAAGAGATCTCTTCACTGTCTGTTTCTTAGACCAGAACTCCCAGATATCTGTATCTGGATTCGCTGTTCCATGTGCCACAGCCTTTGAGGTATCGATCACACTTCCTCCACCAACTGCTAATACAAAATCTGTGCCAAATTCAATGGATTTCTTCACTGCTTCTCTCGCAAATGAAAGCCTTGGATTCGGCTTCACGCCTCCAACTGTCATATATTCAAGACCGGCTTCTTCTAATGAAGCAGTTACCTCATCAAGTAATCCGCTTCTTACAACACTTCCTCCACCATAGACAACGAATACTTTGGAAGCTTTCAGGCTTTTCGCAAGTTCTCCTGCCTGCTTCTGTGTCTCTTTTCCAAAAATGATTCTTGTTGGTGTATACTGGGTAAATCCATGCATTCGCTCATCCTCCATCTGCCCATAAACAGGGGCAAAACTTGTATGTTACTGATTAATCTGCATCTCTTGTTAACTTCACAACGATCTCTTCTGCGATCTCTTCCACAGTCTTATAATCTGTATTCACTACAACATCTGCTGCCGCTTCGTACTTTGGACGGCGTTGTTCCATCATATTAGAAATAAATTCAGTATTCTTATTCCCACGTAATAATGGTCTGTCATCATTGTCTTTGACACGCTCTAAGATCACTTCTGGAGATGCTGTTAATAAAACGACCTTTCCATTCTTCTTCATCTCAGCAACGTTCTCATCACGAAGCGCAACTCCACCACCACAGGAGATGATCTGGTTATTCTTCTTCTGAAGCTCAATCAAAAGGTTTGTCTCACAGTTTCTGAAATATGTCTCTCCATATTCTTCAAAAATCTTATTGATAGACATTCCTTCTTTCTTCACGATCTCTTCATCCATCTCTACCTGTGGAGATGCAAGGATCTTACTTAGATATGTAGAAACAGTACTCTTACCTGCTCCCATAAATCCGATCAATAAGATGTTATGTGTAAATAATGTCTTTGCCTGAATTCTTCTGCTGTTTTCTACAATATAAGTAAATATATCAAGAATCTCATCCTTATAGGTATTCTCATCCACATGTGTGAGCAGCATCTTACGCTGTCTCTTTTCCTGTTCTGGCTGAAGGATTGGCAATCCATTCTCTTTCTTGTAGACCATGATCTCTTTGATGATATCCATTCTCTCTTCTAATACAGAGACAATCTTCTTATCACACAGATCTAATCTCTCTCTAATCTCTTCTAACTGACTCATCTTCTTGTTCTTTCCTTTTCTATACTAAATGTCCCCATACTTCTCAGATAACGAAGTGTGGTCTTGTTCAGTATATCATACATTCCTATATTTTTTCAATTCATTGCCTCTATAATTTAGGCAAATTCACTTTGATCTGTGATAAATGAAATAAAATCTTTCACAACCGGTGTCAGATATTTTTCTTTTTTTAGTACAAGATATATATATCGTTCGATCTCTGGTGATATGATCGGACGAACACACACATCCATTGTATCAAGAAGCGGAATCTTTGGAACAATCGCAATTCCAAATCCTGCTGCAACAAGCCCTGCAACAGAAGAATCTTCTTCCCCTTCATATGCAATCGTTGGTTGCCTTTTAATTCTTGAAAAACAACTGTCGATCACTGGCCTTAATCCACTGTTCTTTGTAAAATATACGTAATCATATTCAATTGTATCCAGAAGATCGATTTCTTCCTTTTGAGCCAATGGATGGTCCTTTGGTGTGATCAAAACCAGTTCTTCCTGACCAACCGGAATAAATTCAAGTTCATCTTCCCCTTCCACATAAGAAGAAAATGCAAGATCATATTTCCCATCTTTTAATTCTTCCACGATTTTCTTCGTCGTTCCCTGTCCAAATGAAAAATGAATATGATTCTTCCCTTTTTCTTCCAGATAACCTTTGATCAGATTTGGAATAAAATGACTTCCCAAAGTAAAGATATACCCCATATCAATAAATCCACCGCTGGTTCCTGATGTTTCTGTTACCACCCTTTTTCCTTCATCCAACATATCCAGCGACTGCTCCACATAACGTAAAAACAACGCTCCATATTTCGTTAATTTTGCATTTCTCCCCTGTTTTTCGAATAATTTCACTCCTAATTCACTCTCAAGACATGAGATCGCATGACTTAAACTTGGCTGCGTGATGGACAACATATCGGCGGTTCTTGTATAGTGTTCTTCCTTAGCTAATGCCCGAAAATAGTACAAATGATTCAAATTCATAATCTATTCCCTTTCAATTCATAAAATTTATTTATGGATAGTATACCATATTCTTCATTGCATTTATATATCTACTTTGCTATAATTATTTTTAGAAAACTATTAAGCAAATTGGAGGATCATAATTATGGCAGCAAAGAATTTCCGTAAATTATTTGAACCGTACACAGTAAAATCTATGACATTAAGGAACAGAATTGTCATGACTCCCATTGGAACAAATTTTGCTGAGCATACCGGAGAAGTAAATGAGAGAATCATTGATTATTATAAACAGCGTGCAAAGGGCGGAACAGGTCTGATCACAATTGAAGCTGCGAGTGTTTATTCACCACAGGGAGCAAGCGGATCATACCAGCTTCGTATCGACCACGATAACTATATTCCTGGATTATACAGATTATGTGAAAGCATCCATGACTGCGGATCCAAAATCAGCATCTTATTAAACCATGCTGGTTCTGTAGCAAATGGTAAGATGACAAACATCCAGCCAGTATCTGCATCTGATATTCCATCCAGAGTTGGTGGTGATATTCCTCGTGCTTTAACAACAGATGAAATCTACACGATCGTTGATAAATTTGCTGAAGCAGCAAAACGTGCAGTTACAGCAGGATTTGATGCTGTTGAGATTCAGGCTGGACATGGTTATTTATTAAACCAGTTCTTATCTCCAACAACAAATGACCGTACTGATGAATTTGGTGGATCCAAAGAGAATCGTGCACGTTTCACTACATTAGTATTAAAAGCTGTTCGTGAGACAGTTGGTGAAAATATTCCTATCTTCTTAGGAATCAGTGCTGATGAACTTGCTGAAGGTGGTAACACATTAGATGATACATTAGAGATCGTTGAATATTTCAAAGATTACGTTGATGTATTTGATGTTTCTGCTGGACTTACATGTTCTATCCAGTACCAGTATGATGCAGATTACCTTCCAGATGGATGGAAATCTTATATGTCTAAATCAATCAAAGAAAAGACTGGAAAGCCTTGTCAGACAAGTGGTAATATCCGTGAACCAGAAGTTGCAAACCGTATTCTTGAAGATGGTGAAGCAGATCTGATCGCAATCGGACGTGGACTGATCGCTGATCCTGAATGGGTAAATAAAGTTCAGTTTGGTAACACAGATGATATCAATCGTTGTATCTCATGTAACAATGGATGTACAGCAACATTAGGGGATGAACCTATCAGATGCAGCATCAATCCTGCTCTTATTTCAGGTTCATTATATAAAGATAAGAAATTAAAGAAACCATGTAACGTTGTCGTTGTTGGTGGTGGTACTGCTGGTCTTGAAGCTGCATGCACAGCTGCTGAAGTTGGATGTGCAACTGTTCTGATCGAGAAATCAGGAGAACTCGGTGGACTTGCCAGACGTGTAGGAAAGATGCCTAACAAACAGCGTCTTGGATATTTCCCTCAGTACTTAGAACGTCGTGCAATGAAACTTAAGAACCTGTTTATCTGTAAGAATACAGAAGCTTCTATCGAATTTATCGAAGGTTTCAAACCAGATATCGTTGTTAACGCAACAGGATCCGTTCCTCTTCTTCCAAATATCCCTGGATTAAAGGAGAACTTAGAAGCAGGTAATGTATCTACGATCTTTGATCTGGTAGATCACGTAGATTCTTATCCAGAAGATTTATCTGGTAAGAAAGTTGTTGTGATCGGTGGTGGTAACGTAGGACTTGACGTTGTTGAATTCTTTGTTCCTAGAAAAGCTGATGTAACGATCGTTGAGCAGAAAGCTCACTTCGGTGAGAACCTTGACTTTATCACTAAGACTGGTTCTATCGAATTCATGAATAAGAATAAAGTAAATCAGTATCCAAATGCTTCTTTATTAGAAGTTAAAGATCACAGCTTTATTGTAAGACATGACTATAAAGATCTTGAATTAGACTTCGATTATGGATTTGTATGTCTTGGAATGCAGTCTGCAACTCCTTCTCTTCAGGAATTATACAACCACTTCATCTATGAAGGTGTTGAAGTACTTAATATCGGTGACAGTGCTCAGACACGTCGTATCATCGAAGGTGTAAAAGAAGGTCGTGACATTTTAGTTGCATTAGAACGTCAGGATTTCATCTAAGATCATAATTTTGATTTCAAACCTTTCTTTGAAAGATAAGAAATATATTGTAAATCGAGTAGGAGGCGGTGACTAACCGCCGTCCTCTCACACCACCGTGCGTACCGTTCGGTACACGGCGGTTTCAATAGTTGACGTGCACAGACTGATAGGCTGTGGCTAAATCATAAAAGCCACTGTTTATCAGTCTTTCTTTTGTCATTGCCATGTTTATTGCAACTGTATGCGTTGCGAACCAATGTCCACGTCGGGTATTACCCGCTTGCATTGCCAAGTCTTCGGGCACTCCCATCTTGATGAGGTTACGTGCCTTTGTCCTCGGTTTCTTCCACTGTTTCCATATACACATACGTATTCTGTGATAGAGCCATCCGTTGATGTCATCTATGTTGTTCTTCATACTTGCAATTCCATAGTAGTTAAGCCATCCCCTCGCATACACCTTGATTTTCTCAAGGCTTGGCTTGATTGACTGACATCGCTTACGGGAAGATAACTCCTTCAGTCTAAACTTAAACTTCTTCCATGACTTCGGATGAACTCGGACATAAATGCCTTTTCCGTTCCTTCCCAATGCAAAGCCAAGGAATTTAAAATTTCGGATTGCAAATACGCTGACAGTACGGCTCTTTTCTCGGTTGACTGTAAGTTTCAGCCTCTCCTCAAGATATTTTGTACTGCTTTCCAAGAGTCTCTCTGATGCTCGCTTGCTCTTTGCAAGAAGCACGATGTCATCTGCATATCTTATGCATGGAACACCTCTTTTCAAGAATTCTTGGTCGAACTCATTGAGGTAGACATTTGCCAGCAATGGTGATAGATTTCCACCTTGTGGTGAGCCTTCCTCTGTGTCAATGACTACTCCGTTTTCCATTACACCGCTTTTCAGATAGCGCTTTATCAACTGTACTACACGTTCATCTTTTATATTCTTTCGGAGAAGATTGATGAGAATTTCGTGATTAAGAGTATCGAAATACTTTGACAAGTCAAGGACTACAGCAAATGTATAGCCTTGTTCGGCATACTCCTTAACCTTGAGTATTGCGTCTTTTGCACTTTTGTTCGGACGATAGCCATAGCTACCCTCTGCAAACAGCGGTTCATAGATTGGCACTAACTGTTGGGTTATTGCCTGTTGAAGTGTACGGTCTACCACTGTTGGTATGCCAAGCTTTCGCACACCACCATCTGGTTTGGGAATCTCAACTCGTCTTACTGGAGACGGAGTATACTTTCCACGATAAATGCGGTCGGTTATCTCTTGTTGATGTTCCTTTAGATATGGAAGAGCCTCCGCAATGGTCATGCCATCAATTCCTGGCGCTCCTTTGTTTGCCTTGACTCTCTTATACGCTCTGTTAAAGTTGTCTTTATACAGTATCGCTTCCAAAAGTCTCGGCTGTACACTGTCTCTTTCTTTCCATATCCGATTGAATGACCTAGACGCTTTTGCATACCCTTCGTGTTCCGCACTATCTCTTTGCAAACAGCCATTATTTTCAATGTTTTCTGCCATAAACGGTCATTCCTCCTTTCTCGGTCATACTCAAGACTCCTACTGATTCGGTCCTTCACCTCTCGGCTACTATGGCCTTTGCTGACTTCTGTGCGTTCAACATTGCTTTATGCAATGGTTACCTCTTTCAAGGCGTACCGCACAGACCTCCCTAGGTACCACACGTTTCTTCCTCTCCATCCATCTGCCTCATCTATCATGCATGATTCCGTGTAGTTATTGGGCTTTGATTTGATATGCAACCTTACCCTCATGCATAACCTCGTATGAGATTTCTGTCCGTCAGACCAGAGATTTGCCCGTGAGTTAGTATTTTCCTCACATCCAGCTTCCTTCAGATTCCACCTCACGATGGACACCCTTGCCTTCGGCTATATCCTTCCCACTACCGGGTGGATTCGGGACTTTAACCCGTTAGAAACGTGCGCCGCTAGGCGCACATATATAAAAAACATGGACCAGATAACAAAGATCTGACCCATGTTTTTTATTATTTCATTAATGTTTTTTCTTACGGTACTGCCACAACACAATCTTTTCAAAATAACGCTTTATGACGATCTGAATCTCTTCTTTCGGATTCATCGGTGTTACAAGAATACTATGTATACCTGTTCTGTTCGCTCCATAAACGTCTGTAAACAACTGATCTCCAACGAAGAATGTATTCTTCTTATCCGTTCCCATCAATTTCATTGCTGTCTCATATCCTTTGATCGATGGTTTATTTGCTTTGTATACATAATATTTTCCACCAACTGCCTCGCAGAACGCTTTCACTCTTGGTTCTTTGTTGTTACTTGTAAAACAATACTGCATCCCCATCGCATCCAGTCTCTTAAATAACTTCTTTGCACGTTCATCTGCTGGTGCATTGTGTGGTACTAACGTATTATCGACATCAAAGATCACTCCTCGATATCCTTCTTTGTAGTATCGTTCGAAATCAATATCATAAGTACTTCTGATATCTTCGGACGGGTAGAATTTCTGAAACATAATTTATCTTCCTTTTTACATCTTTACATTGTTCAATCTTGTTTATTTTATAACAGCTTTTTACAATTAGCAAGAAGAAAACAAAATATGAGACCAGTTTTTTCAAAAATTCTAGTCTCATATCATTCATTTTATTTCTCTACACCACTTAAATATGCATTATAAATATCTTTTGAGATACTCTTCTTAATCGCATCATAAACTGGCCGTGCCTGCTTACGCATCTCTTTCTGTGTCTTTGCATCAAGTTTCACAATCTTTGTACCACTGTCTTCAATGGTTTTGATACGGTCTGCGATTCTCTTGTCAGATGCTTCTCTTGCATACACTTTCGCTGTCTGCGATGCCTGATCGATGATCTTCTGCTGGTCTTTTGACAGACTGTTATAGAATTCATCACTGACGATCAGCGAAATATAATGTGGCAGATGGTTTGTCTCTACAACATAATCCTGCTGCTCATATAATTTGCTGGAAACGATAACTTCGTAAGGATTCTCCTGTGCATCGATCGTTCCCTGCTGAAGTCCGATATAAACTTCGCTGAATGTCATTGGTGTTGGATTCGCTCCAAGTGTCTTCCAGAACTTCAAATGATAGCTGTTCTCCATCGTACGAATCTTCTGCCCTTTGAAGGCGTTAATACTCTTAACATTCTTATTGGTAGACATAACACGGAATCCCTGATCGGCATATCCAAGTAATTTGTATCCACCCTTCTGATATACTTTCTCCATCTTCTGATAGAACTCTTCATTATCAACAGCTGCTCGTGCCTGTTGGATCGTTGTAAATGCACTTGGCAGGTCAAATACTGCGGTATCTGGAAGGAATGTTACCTGTGGTGCAGTATTCTGTACGACAAATGGGATATCCCCATCTTTACAACTCTCAAGAAGCTCACGGTCTCCTCCGAGTGTACTGTTTGGATAAACTTCGATCTTCATCTTTCCATGACTTAATCTGGAAACTTCTTTTGCAAACTTCTCTGCATAAAGCTGTGTTACCGTATCTTCCGGGCTGGAAGTTCCAAGCGGCCATGCATATCTTTGTACTTCGTCTTTCTTTTGTTTCTTCTTACATCCGGATAAACTGAATAATAAGACTCCTGCAAGAAGAACTACGACGGATCTTTTTATGATTTTTCTCATGAAATCCTAAACCTCCTTATAAAAGTGCCAGACTGATCTGTGGAATAAATGTGATCAGAAGTAATGCGATCAGGAAGCAGATAATCAGCGGCATTGCTTTCTGTGCGATCTTCATCACTGGAATATCCGTTAAGGATGATGCCACAAATAAGTTGACTCCAATTGGTGGTGTAACGAAACCAATTGCAAGGTTTACAACCATCATAACACCAAAATGAATCGGATTCATACCGATTGCTGTAACGATCGGTAATAAAATTGGTGTCAAAATAAGAATCGCTGGTGTCGTATCCATGACCATACCTACGATCAACAAGAATATATTGATCACAAGCAAGATCACAATCTTATTATGGAAGTTACCTAAGATCCATGCACTAATGGACTGTGGTACACGCATCAATGTTAATACTCTTGAGAATGCAATGGATGCTGCCAAGATAAACAGAATAGGTGCATATGTTCTCACACCTTCTACCATGATTCCCCAGATATCTTTAAATTTCATGGATTTATAAATAAATAAACTGACTACTAAAGAGTAAAATACAGAAATAACCGCTGCTTCTGTTGGGGATGCGATTCCTGTGTAAATACATCCAAGGATGATAACCGGACTTAAGATTGCAAAAAAGCTTTCTTTAAATACTCCAATAAATCCTTTTGCATGTAACTGATTAATCTCTGCTGCGATCTTTTCCTTATCTTCTCCATGTTTTTTACAATAATAAATGGCATACACCATCAATAAGGCACCAATCAATAATCCTGGTACATCCATGAAAGCCACAAATAAAAAACCCGGGTCCACCCCCTGCCATAAACAGATCACTTACAGATTCCCCAGATGCCATACCATACATGATAAATGGAATACTTGGCGGTATGATAACTCCAAGCCCGCCCGCAACTGCTACTATTGCCGTTGAAAATGACTTGTCATATCCTAAACGGACTAAGATTGGAATTGTCATACTTCCTACTGCTGCTACAGTTGCAGGTGCAGATCCTGAGATTGCTCCGTAAAATAAGCAGGTTACAATTACTGCACATGGCATTCCTGCCGTTAATTTTCCAATAAAAAATGCAAAAACATCAAAAATCTTCTTAGAGATTCCACCTTTTGCCATGATCATTCCAGATAATACGAACATTGGAACTGCAAGTAATGGGAAACTGTCGATTCCTCCAAGCATAGAACGAATAACAAACTGTCCACTTGCTGTAAATGACGGATCAAATGCTCCTGGAAGTACAGATACGATCCCAAGGGCGATTGAAATCGGAATTGCAATGATCAAACAAACAAAGAAGAGTAAAAATACGACTGCTGCTGACATTTATTTTTCCTCCTTTTCTTCACCTTTGCGGATCACGATCTTAAATTCGATGATCCAACGCTGGATGATACGAAATGCTACTAAAACAAAACTAAACAGCGGGGCTGCCTGAATATAATACATTGGAATCTGACATGCGGGACTTACCTGTCCACTTTCAAATGCACTCTTTAGATAAAGAACTGCATATGGAATCAGATATAAAAACAAGGCAAGTTCGATCGTGTGGTTCACCACTTTGAACAATGCTTTCCCTCTTCTTGGAAACATTGCTACAAACTGTTCGATTTTAATGGAAATACATTTCTTAGTACAATAACTAACACTGATAAAGCCTGACCAGATAAATAAATATCTTGTCAGTTCCTCTGACCATGAAAGGGACGCTCCAAGTGCATATCTTGCAAATACCTGAATTCCCATGATCACTGTCATGGCGATCAATAATGCTACCATTAGAAATTCTTCCAGATTCTCATCAAGCCATTTTAGCATGATTCACCTCTTTCTACTTTCTATAACAAAAGTCTTTATTTTCACAAACTATGGCAAAACTTTAACAATTTGCTCTACTAAATTATACTGAAAAAATAGGATTTCAGCAAATATTTTTTATGTATTTAAAAAAGAGGAAAAGAATAACCAAGAATCTTCTCCTCTTCTGCATTTAATTTTTAAAGATTCAGTTCTTATAATCCCTGATTTTCATGAAGGAACTGAAGCATATTATTTAAATCGTTCACTGCTGCCTGTCCAGGTGCAGATGCTTTTTTCGCTGCTCCGAATGTAAGAGCAGATCCGAATACTTCACCGCAAAGACGGCTGATCAGCCCTGTTCCTGCCATAGACATTGTGATGATCGGACGATCTGCATGTTCTGTATACATTTCTTCTGTTGCACAAAGAAGTGTTAATACGTCACGTCTGCAAGTTGGCATAACTGCGATCTTAGGGATATCAGCACCAAGTTCCTGCATTTTGCAAAGTCTTCTTACGATTTCATCTTTTTCAGGTGTTTTGTCAAAATCATGGTTCGATGCAACAACTTTTACTCCACATTCATGAGCAGCTGCTACGATCTCTTTTACGATCTCATCACCTGTGAATGCTTCTACATCTACAAGATCAACATATCCTGTTTTTGCAGCAGCGATATTTAATTCTTTGTAAGGTTGGGCTTCGATTGCTTTTTCTCCACCTTCTTTTGATGTACGGAATGTGAAAAGAATTGGTGTTTCACCTAAAGCTTCTCTTAAGTCTTTTAATACGTCTTCTACTTTATCGAATTCGAATACTCCTTCGAACCAGTCAACACGCCATTCAACAACGTCTACTGGGATGCTGTCAAATGTTTTCGCTTCTGCGATGATCTCATCTTTTGTAACCCCTACGATAGGTACACAGATTTTAGGAACTCCGCTTCCGATTTCAATATTTCTTACTTTTACTGTATTCATTGACAATTTTCCTCCTATTGTCTGAACATTCTCCCGAAGCATAAACCCTCGGGAGTTCCTGTTACCAATACTAATTAATTTTTAGATGCTTCTTCTGCATTCTTTAATAATACACCATAACGTACGTTTACGAAAAGTGCTAATAAGATTCCGATTGCTGTAATTACGATGTTCATCATGATTACACTTGTAGATGTCATTTTTGCAGCTGCTGTTAAGATTGTGTAGTTACATAAGCTAGATGCGATCATAACTAAACTTGTGATTGTTCCTTTGATTTTAGGGAACAGATCATTTACAACGGCTGTTGCCATCTGAAGTACTCCGCCTGCTGCTGCATATCCGATCACGAATGCTCCAACATAGCAAATCATAGGTGTCTTAATAATGTAAACTAATGCTAACATTACAAGAGAGATCGCTGGGTAGATCACTAGGAATCTTACCTGTTTGAATTTTGTGATCAATACACTTGTTACGAATAATGCTACCATTGTACCTGCAGAATAGTATGTCTGCATCACAGATACGTTCTGAGATGGGATTTTTGCAATTTCAGTACCAAATGTCTGAGCACAGTTTAACCATAACTGGAATGTAGCTGTACTTGTGAATCCGATCAGGATCAATGCAATACTCTCAATAGAGAAATGTGCATTCTTTAAGTTGCTGATGAAAGATTCAGATTTTCCTGCTTCAGATGTTGCTGGGAATGGAGCAAAGATTGCTAAGATTCCCATGATACCGATGCATACACCAGCGATAACTGGAAGCATTAAGTATGACATGCTTGTTCCTGCTACAACACCTAAGAAGAAAGGCATTAATAACTGTGCAACAGAAATGAAGAATTTGATCCCCATTGTTGCGATACCTGTATATTTGTAAATAATTTCAGTTACAGCTGGGTATGTTGCTGTATCTAAGAATGAGTTCGCGATACCACCAAGAACTGCTGCGATATAAGCAATTGTTGTATTTGGTGAGAATGCGATCCCTACTAAGAAAATAACGTATGAAGCACATCCAATGATCACTGATAAACGACGTCCTAATTTGTCAGATAAAGGTCCTGCAAATGGAAGGGAGATCAAACGTCCCAATCCTAATGCTGCTGCAATGGAGGTTACTGCCATAACATCTTTTAATCCCCACTGGCTTGCGAGCATTTCTTTTACTACCTGCTGACTTAAGATGGAACATCCGATTCCATGAATGAAATAGTTCAGATAAAGAACTAAGGCACTTGGTATGTATTTTTTATCCATTTTAATAATTCCTCTCGTTTGCTATATGGTTATGACTGATCTTAGTCATATTTGATATCTAATACTTCTTTCATATGGTCGATCGGCATATGTTTTCCTGTCCATAAATGGAAAGCAGCATCTCCCTGGAATAACATCATTCCAAGACCGTTCATTGTCTTACATCCAGCTTTCTTAGCAAGTCTTAATGTTTCTGTCTCTCTTGGAGCGTAAACTGTATCTGTTACGATCAGGTCTGGACGGAAGTATGTTTCATCAGGAACAACTGTCTGTCCTTCTAATGGTTTCATTCCTACACCAGTTGCCTGTGCGAATAAGTAGCTGTCTGCGATTTCTTCTCTTAATTTATCTTTGTCATCAAGATCGTAAAGATTTACGATACAATCTGTGTTTTCACGGATCTTCTTTACTGTTTCTTCAGCATTAGCCCAGAATTTATCTTTGATATTGAAGATTGACATTTCTTTGACACCGTCTAATGCAGCCTGAATCTCGATTGCTGTCGCAGCTCCACCAGCACCAGCGATTGTCATTTTTTTACCGATCACATCAATATCGTTGTCTTTTAATGACTGCATGTATCCGATACCGTCTGTGATATGTCCGATCAGTTTTCCGTTGTCATTTACGATCGTGTTAACAGCTCCTGCCATTTTAGCTGCTGGAGATAACTCGTCTAAGTACTGTCCTACAACTGTTTTGTTCGGCATTGATACGTTAGATCCAACCATCTTTAAAGCACGAAGTCCTTTGACTGCATCCTCTAATGTGCTGTTGTCAACTTCGAATGCTAAGTATGCATAGTCAAGTCCTAATGTTGCGAATGCTTCATTATGCATTGCAGGTGAGCTTGAATGTCTGATTGGATAAGCCATTAATCCGATTAATTCAGTATGTCCTGTGATTCTCTCTGCCATAATTTTACTCCTTAAATAATATGCTTGTTATTAGTTTCATTCACCCAAAAGTTAATTTTTTAACAACCTTATGGCTATATTATATTCCATATTGATTGATACTTCCAATATATCTTTTAGTGTTTTTTGATAGCTTCAGGCTATCAATCGTGTTATAATGAAAATAACTATTAACTGCTATAATAAGGAAGGTGTTTAACTGTTAAAATAGGCTTATAAAAAATTATAAATATATGTTGGATTTTATAATTTTTATTGGTAGAATAAAT
>OBZD01000328.1_pt1 | contig 33928 bp, 49 predicted proteins | sample 1501551 | NCBI WGS metagenome assembly OBZD01 (sample SAMEA2580221, study PRJEB22360) | human gut metagenome | biome: human gut; feature: human-associated habitat; material: faeces | place: Denmark | collected 2008/2010 | reverse complement strand
TGTTATGTAGAAAGGAGGGATGCCGTGGGTAAAGCAGAAAAAAGAATGTCACAGGGGTTATTGCTTATAGGTTGCTTTTTGGCTTTGACAAATTACAAGGTTTTGGCTGTGAGTTGCTGGATAGCAGGAGTGTATTGGAAGAAAGAAATTTGAGGGAGGTGAGGCAAATGGCGGATAAAAAAGATGCGCAGGTAATGCTTGCAGCACTCAGAGAGGAGATCCCAATCCCGTATTCACAAGAGAAATACGTTTTAAGAGGGATCATGAAAGGCCTGGAGAGACTGGAAAAAGAAAAAGCCCCGGAAGCTGGCACTTCCAAGGGCAAACAATAAATATATGTCTATGTGCATTGTAGCACAGATCGGAGTGAATGAAAATGGGATTTTACGAAAAAGACGGGAAACGGATCTCTGAGGAAGATGCGTTTGAGTATGCCTTAGAAGCCGTAGAGACTGGTGACGTATTAATGGAAGATGCTTTCCTGGACTGGTTTTACCGCTGGGAACAGGGATGGCATCATTACCCGGACGGGGATGAGATGGAAAGTGTAGACGAGATCACACAGCAACATATCCAATCCGAAACCAATTTTCTAAGGAGGTACAATATATGTTAAAAAGCTATGATGAACTCAGGAAAATAGATGTTCGTAAATATTGTGAGGAAAGAGAAGGGTTCCTGTATCTCAACTGGGCAAGGTGTATCCAGCTTCTTCATGAGAATGGAGCTGAGAAAGCATATTTTGAGGCAGTACCGAACGAAAAAACGGGCAGCAGTCTTATTTGCTCAGAGCAGACATTTGCAGATAAGAGCAAGAATACAAACCGCTGTTATGAAACAAGGATCAGAGTTGTGATTGACGACAACGTATATTACATGCAGTCACCGGTCATGAATGGTAAAAATCCGGTAAAAGACAACTCTATGAACCAGCTCCGGGTATGGAACAGCATGTGTAGATCCTTTGTGAAATGCGTTGCGATCAATACGGGATTAGGCTTTGATCTGTGGCTGAAAGAAGAAACTGGTCCATTTGCTTCTTACATACCGGAACAGCAAGGTATAAAAGCATCTGAGGCACAGCTACAAACAATAAAGGCGATCGGAAAAAAACATAAACTTGATCTTGACAGCTGGATCAAGAATAACGGAAAAACATGGGACACACTGACAGATGTTGATGCTGGAAATATGCTCAACACCCTGAAAGAAAAGTATGGCGATGAATAGTGAATGAAGTAATTGAGATAAAAGGCATAAGGCAGAGCGAAGACGGCACGGAAATGCTTGTTTTAGCCCCGGAAAGAAACCTCCTTGACACTATCTTAGATAAACGTATAAAGATGGCTGAAATGAGGCTTGACGATGGCAGAACTATATCTGTACTGCAAAGGAAGAAAGCATATGCAACGATCCGGGACATGGCAGAGTGGACCGGATACCCGCCGGAAATCATGAAAGAGATCATGAAATATGAGTTCATGATCCGCACCGGGGAAGAGTATTTTTCCCTATCTAACTGTTCTGTTGATCTGGCCAGGGAGTTCATATCTATGCTGATTGAGTTTTCTCTCGAGCATGGAATACAGCTCTCAGACCCGGCAATAAATCGGACGGACGACATAGGCAGGTATCTCTACTACTGCATAAAGCACAAGAGGTGTGCTGTCTGCGGCAGGCCGGGAGAGATTCACCATGTCGATACGATCGGCATGGGAAATGACCGGAGGCATGTAGACGATAGCGAATACCGGAAGATCTGCCTTTGCCGGGAGCATCACACGGAAGCTCATAAGATCGGTATGTCTGCATTTGAAACAAAACATAAGGTATACGGCATTGTAGTTAAGGAGGTAGACAGTGGCGAAAAATAGTAGAGAGAAGGGAAAAAAAGGTGAGCTGGAGCTTGCGAAGATCCTCAGAGAACACGGATACAGCGTACGTAGAGGACAACAGTATTGCGGCTCCAATGGGGACGCTGACGTGGTCGGTCTGCCGTACGTACATATCGAATGTAAGAGAGTGGAAAAGTTGAATCTAGATTCCGCAATGTCACAGGCCCGTAGTGATGCCAGAGAAGGCGAGATACCATGTGTGATGCATAGAAAGAATTATGAAGATTGGAAAGTGACAATGCTTTTAGAAGACTGGATAGAGCTATATCGGGAATGGGCGGCAGGAAAGGAACTGATGGGAGAGTGATATTATCGAAACGTTTATTAAACTGTTCCGGAAGTTCACCGAATGGGAGTGGTACGACGACATAAACGTAAGCCGGGTGTTTCTTCATCTTTTAATCACTGTGAACTGGACAGATAAGAAATGGAAGGGGCAGGAGATTAAACGTGGGTCGATCGTATCCTCTTATGAAAAGCTGGCAACCGAAACAGGGTTATCTGTAATGCAGGTCAGGACGGCTATAAAAAAGCTAAGATCAACAGGCGAGATAACAAGCAAAAGCAGTAACAAAAATACCGTATTTATCGTAAATAACTACGATTTGTACCAGGGAGGTAACAAGCAAAATAACGAGCCAGTAACAAGCAAAGAACAAACAGATAACATTCAAATAACAACAACTAAAGAAAGTAAAGAAGTTAAGAAAGAAAAGAATAATAATATAAAGCGTTTCACGCCACCTACATACGAGCAAGTCTTCACCTACTGCAAAGAGCGAAAGAATACCGTTGATGCAGAACGTTTTCTTGATTTTTACGAATCCAAAGGCTGGATGGTCGGAAAAAACAAGATGAAGGATTGGAAGGCCGCAGTACGGAACTGGGAACGGAGTAGTAAGCAAGGAACGCAGCCAATAAAAAAGAGCCAGAACCAGTTCCACAACTTTGAGGAACGTGACTATGATTTCGATGATCTGGAAAGAAAGCTGTTTGAGCAGCAGTTAGGAGGATGAGAGCATGGAGCAGATAGGATTTTTCGGGGATATCGGATGTAAGGAGCCGCCAGAACCGAAGCCAAAGAAGAAAAAAGGACGGCTGATTCCAGAAGATTTGCCGAATAGTGCGAAAGAATATTTTGCACAGAAAACGGCGAAAGAGTGCCGCAGAGAGGGTCTAAGCGCCGGGGATAAGCGCAGCATGGAGAACAGGATCTACGCCTGGCTAAAGGAGCAGGACCGGGATCTTACAGCGCATCAGATCGCTATAGGGATGTGCCTTGCCGGGATACATTACAGCAAGCATCGACAGTCCGTTGCACCCCGGTTAAAAGGTTTAGAAGAGCGGGGGATGATTGAGAAAACTGGGAAAAGGGTCTTTGACAAGGAAACCGGGGCCAGTGCCGGGACATACCGGATTGTGGAGGATGTAGATGAATAGAGAAAGGTACACTTTGGAATTTAAGATCCGTGTGTCGAAAGATCGGCGCAGCGGTATGCCCCTGAAAGAGGTTGCCGAAAAGTACGGAATAGCAGAAAGCACAGTATACAAATGGACACGGCTGTATTATAGCGGGAGGCTATGCCAAGAAGAGACGTATACAAAAGAAGAGAGAAATGCCGCCGTAATGCAGTATGTGTGGGGGAAGACAAAGAAAAAAATATCGGGGGAAACAGGCGTCCCGCTACAAATGCTAAACGAATGGATCGACCAGTATTTCTACGAAGAAGCACAGGAGCGGCAGGAGATTATAGCAGAGAAAGAGAAAAGTATCTTCCGGGAGCGTAAGCACAGAGACAAGAATGGAAACTTGCTTAGAACGGTTTATCCTTCGTCTTCTGCTGCATACGTCACTTGGGCAAAGTAGGTATTTACCCATTGGGTCTATATATATCACATTTGTAACTTATAAACCAGTTAGGCATCCTGTTTACGGCCCGCTCCGGCGGGCAGGAAGGAGGGAAATATGATTGAAAAAAATAAATGCAAGAACTGCTATTTTTACGATGGCATTGAAAGAATCTGTTGCAATAAAGGCGGAGAGGAATATAGAAAACTTATGGATAAAGAGGATACATGCGGAGACTGGGAGGCTGGTATGCGAGTTGCAAACAGCCAGGTATATCACCCTATTCATTACACAAGTGGGGAAATCGAATGTATTGATGCGCTAAAGGCCAGTATGCCACACGCCGAATTTTGCGGCTTTCTGAAAGGAAATGCAATGAAATATCTGTGGCGGTACGACAAGAAAGGCAAGGCAACAGAGGACCTGGAAAAGTCACAGTGGTATTTAGAACGGCTATGGGCAGAGACTAAGGAGGAGCAGAATGATTGATGAAAAAATTCTGAAATACCGAACAATTTGCGAGCAAATATTTGAAAAATGTACAAAAGAAGAAGATCTAAATGAAACGTATGAAACACTAAGAGATAACTTAGTGTGCGAAATGTCCGACAAAGCGGAAAAACTCGGAATTGATCCAGATACTTTATAACTTAACATTTACGCTAGATTCTAGCACAGCTTATGATGTACGGATGTACGGAGGAAGAGAATGAAGAAAATGAAAATTAAATTGAGGCCGTGTCCTTTTTGCGGTGGAAAAGCAGAAGTGAGACAGTTTGCAAATCAGAAGAATTGGTACTGCATTGAATGTACTAATTGTGGTTGCCGGACTGATGGGTATAGGCAAAATCGGTGCGATGGCACGGACGAGGACAATATTAAGGCAAATATGGAGGCTTGGAATTGTAGAACAGGTAATTAAGATTTAGGAGGTATTCAGATGGGAAGAACGATATATTTTTCTGATAAAGAAATGGCCGCATTACGGGATACAGCTGGTGAATGGTGCAGCATGATGGGTGAGGGCGATGAAGATTCAGTGCAATGTGTCGACGAAAGGCTTCATGAATGCGAAAAATGTGAATATGTGTGTGACACACCATTGGGAAGTTATTGCACATTAACTAACGAAAGCACTGATATAACACGGTGCCATTACGAAGAACAGAAAGAAATGGAGCACGACATTTTCTCGGAAGTGTCACGTTAAACTTAGATCTAACTTTACTATCGGCTGTACGGGATTCAAATTAAGATTTAAGAAAGGAGGCGGAAGCCCCGGCCGGGAAAAGATATCTGGCTTCCTTTCAAAATGGACTTAGAGAGAAAAGCAGTAGAAAGAATTAAGACTGCATCAGAAATGAGTTTGCAGCACTACGGGAAACCGCTTGTCTGTACTTACAGTGGCGGAAAAGACAGCGATGTGATGTTAGAACTGTTCAAGCGGTCTGGAATTACGTTTGAACTACATCACAATCACACAACGGCAGATGCACCGGAAACGGTATATCACATCAGGAAGGTGTTTAAAACTGCCGAAGATCAGGGAATAAAATGCGATATAGGGAAGCCGACATACAAAGGAAAAAGGATCAGTATGTGGACCTTAATTCCGCAGAAACTAATGCCTCCGACAAGGTTGGTGCGGTATTGCTGCTCTATTTTAAAAGAGGCCGGATGCCCAAATCGCATGATTGCAACAGGCGTGAGATGGGCAGAAAGCAATAAAAGGAAAAATAGAAACGCATTCGAGGTGTTGGGAAAAACAATGAAAGAAGGTATCCGTGTATCTGACGAGAAGATGTTATTAACGGATAATGACGATACACGTAAATTATTTGAACAATGCAGCTTAAAGGCCAATACGGTTGTGAATCCCATTATAGATTGGCAACATCGAGACATATGGGAATATATACGAGCGGAACATATAGAAACAAATCCTCTTTATTTGTGTGGATACGAAAGAGTCGGATGTATCGGCTGCCCAATGGCGGGGAAAAAGAGGTGGAAAGAATTTGCTGACTACCCGTCATTTAAAACAAATTATGTAAAGGCATTTGATCGGATGCTCTTAGAGAGAAAGAAAAAGGGGCTTACTTTTAAGTGGAAGACCGGAGAAGAAGTTTTTCTCTGGTGGATGGAGGATAAGAACATATCAGGGCAACAGGATTTCCAGATCGGGAAGACTGGAGAACTGAGCTGGTAATTTAGAAATTTTAAAAGAAAAAGGGAGTTCAAACAATTTATTATGGGAAACAAAACATAACGTAAAATTTTATGTTATGAATATTACCCAAGAATTTTATGAAGATGGATACTGCGAAAGAATGTAAAAGAAAATAAGTTGGTGGAACCCTAATAAAATTAAGATTTAAGGAGGAATGAGAATGAAAGAACAGGAAGCAATTGAGATTTTAAGAAATAATTATCCTAAAACTTGCAAGATGGTAGAAGGAAGGTTACAAGGAGGGTTTGATGACTTAAATAGTAAATTTGGAGAGAGTATCACATTGGCAATATCTGCACTAGAAAAGCAGATAGAGAAGAAACCTAATTATGAGGGCAATGGTTATGCTGACGGGGAATTGGTGTATGATACATGGATTTGTCCTTATTGTGAAGAGCATTATGAAGTCGATTATGATGATTATGATTATTGTCCGAAATGTGGACAGAGGTTGAATTTTGAGATTGACATAACAGATAACAATTAAGATTTAAGGAGGTACAGAATGAGTAAGCGACCAGAGATAACCAAAATGTTATCTTTATCTGTTAGAAGGCATATAAATCAACGCAATGATCCTAGAATTTATTGGGCGGCAGAGGTCACATTTGACTATAGAACCAGCAATGCAATAAGGGTGGATTTTATGCGTTTTAAGCCTGTGAACAATACTATATCTGGCATTGAAAAAGGCGATTTCTATTGCTACGAGGTAAAATCATCCGTGGAAGATTTTCGATCAAAAAATGGACATAACTTCATTGGAGACTTTAATTACTATGTAATGCCGGAAGAAGTATACATTGCAGTACAAAACGAAATACCGCATGCAGTAGGCGTGTATATACCAAATGGAAAGAGCGGACGGGGTGATTGGTATGATTTGCGATCTGTAAAAAAGGCAGCAAGAAAAGACCGGAAAAGATCTGTATCAGAAATGCTACTCATGATGTTTAGATCGGCGGCAAGAGAAATTGTTTAATTTAAGATTTAAGGAGGTAACTATAAGCGAAAGATGGAGGAGAAATAATATATGATATTTGAATTTGGAGCGATGTCGGATACTTTGGAAGCGCAAGCAAATCACAGCGGTTATACGCTTGGAGAAGATGCAAATAGGCTAGAAAAAATTAAAAATGCTAGGGCAATGTTATTCTTACATGGCGTTTTAACAGAAAGCGAAAATGAAAAAATTATAAAAAGGATTTGCGATAAAGTAGAAAAGGCGCTAAAGCCGTTTGATTAGAATTTAAAGGAGGAATTTTATGAAAGCAGCATTGATCATAGATATGCCGGAGTATTGCCATGGATGCAAATTTTGGTTTGCAAAAGCGGAAGACCCGGTAAGATATAGGTGCATGGCGGCACAAAAATATATAGAAAATTTGGGCAGCAAACCAAATTGGTGCCCACTCCGGGAATTGCCAGAGAAAAAGACAGAAGTAAAAGAACGCAAATGCGAAGGAAGTACAAAGGGAACATGGAAAGTTCCGGTGCCGGAAAATGTAGGCTGGAACGCCTGCTTAGATGAGATTATGAAACAAAGTTTAAAATTTTGCTGACCTATCGGCTATACGGGGCAAGGACGAACGAGGGACCTTGTAAAAAAATCTCAGGAGCAAAAACCTGATAGGAAATAAAAAAGAGGGTGAGCTGATAACGCGCCGAGAAAGCAACGGGAGCGCCATGCCAAAGTTGGACGGCAGCCGGGGCCGTTGATTGGGCAAGAGCCAAAGCTGGGAGCCAGCACCGGCAAACTTAGGATTTGAGGAGGTACGAATGGATAATTGGACAGTCGATTTCTCTCAAAAGGAGGCAGAAGATATTTTCAGCAGCTATTATGGGGAATGTGAAGATGGATACACAGAAAGGGAACTCAAGGAAATCATTTTAGATTTACTTGGCGTGGAAGAGGATCATAACTTAAAAATTTAGGAGGGATCATGTGAAAATTAAATCACAAGAAGGGGTCGTATACGATGTACACGAGATTGAGACGAGCGGCCTAAATATAAAATGTTTAGATAATAAGAATCCAGAACAAAAATATATACTTGGTAAGTACCGTGACAAAAAAAGAGTTTGTGAAATCTTTTCAGAAATCACAACAAGTGGGTGGAACAAAACCACTGATCTGTATGAGATGCCAATGAACTAAACTGAGATTTTATAAAGGAGGCCATGGTGGAACATATAAAACACGATTTAAAAATATTGCCGGAATACTATAAGGATGTGGAATCCACAATAAAACGATTCGAGATCAGAAAAGATGATAGAGATTATAAGGTTGGGGACATCTTTGCGCTGCGAGAGTGGAGCCCAGAGACAGGATATACAGGCAAAGTGTTTGTAAATATTATTAGATACGTCCTAAGAGATTGCCAGGAATATGGTCTTATGGACGGATATTGTATATTTTGCTGGTAGAAAGGAGACTAGAAGAGTGGCACTGAGTAAAGACATACTTATCCAATACAGCGATATGAAAGAAGAAATAAAAGACCTCCACCGGAGAATAGAGCAGCTAAAGAGGGAATTGTATAAAATGGAAGAAGAAGGGACGGTAAAGGATACTGTCACCGGGGGCATGGGCGGAACACAGCACTTTGTTGTAGAGGGGCTGCCAGCACCAGCACTACGCAGAAAGGCATTGCAGATCAAAGCCAGGAAAGAAAAGGCGGCAAAGATGGAAGGGGAACTGTTAGAACTTGTGTGCCAGGTAGATGACTACATAAACGGCATGCCGACCAGTGAGCTGCGAATCATGTTCCGGTTTTATTATATAGATAATTTGTCCTGGCCCCAGGTGGCGATGCGGATGAACAACATGTTTCCAAGACGGCGGATTGCCTATACAGACAAGAGCTGCCAGAAGAAACATGAAAGATTTTTAAAAAAAGTTTCATAATGTCGCTCCATGTCGCCGCAAAATATATTATAAATATAATAGAGCAACTAGAATAACTATAACAGTTGTTTTTCTTGCTTCCTCTTAACGCTAACGTTTTTATAGCTGGGTGTCACGGTGGCGCCGCTGTGAAAACCAAGATAAACAACAACGCAAGGCGTATTGAAACATTAAACCTCTAATTATTTACATTGCTCCGGTATCTCTAAGGTATCGGGGTATTTTTATGCGGACATTTAGCTCAGATGGTAGAGCAATCGGCTCATAACCGATATGTCCAGGGTTCGATTCCCTGAGTGTCCATTAGCGTGAGCGCTGTAACTGTAAATCGTAATGGGTCTTCTGTGTTCTATCCTATACAAAAAATAATTATTCGAAGAACACAGACATGGAGAATTGGCAGAGTTGGAAATGCGCCCGGTTGCTAACCGGTACACCCTCCGGGGTTCGGAGGTTCGAGTCCTTCATTCTCCGTTGTAGAAAAGGAGGTAAGTATGCAGAAGGTAAATGTATTAGGAACAGAGTACACGATCAAAATGGATGTGCCACAGGAAGACATGCCTCTAGAAGGTGACGGATGTATGGATCATTCGATTAAAGAAATATGGATCGCAGACTTTGGAGAAAGCGATAGAGACAGTATCAAGGATCTGGACTCTTACAGGAAAAAAGTTCTGCGACACGAAATTGTTCATGCGTTTCTGTACGAAAGCGGTCTATGGAACAATAGTGGAAATGTGAAAGCATGGGGACAGTCAGAGGAGATTACGGACTGGATCGCACTGCAATTTCCAAAGATGTTGCAGGCATTTATTGATGTGGACGCTATTGACCTGCCGGAGGGCAATATTGTAACGAAAGAAGTCACAGTTGATTCAAGCAAAGTTGCTAAAGCTGTAATGGAAAATGTAAAGAAGCAACTTGAAGAACGCACATATTATCCAAGAGGGTGTTCATGAAACTGTATTTATTAGATTCGAATAGATATATGACAGAAGCATGGAAAAAAACATTTCAATACCAAAATGTTGAGATTGTTACTGGTGATTTTCAAGTTTTCATAAAAGAGTATAAACCAGAGGCAATCGTAGCGCCTGGAAATAGTTTCGGAATTATGGATGGCGGACTGGATCTTGAGATAAGAAATTATTTTGGAATGAAAGCGCAAGAAGACTTGCAAAAAAAAATACAGAAAGATTGGTATGGAGAACTGCCGCCTGGAAGTGCAACGACAGTAAAAGTTGGAGGTAAGTATCTTGTATATGCCCCTACAATGAGAATACCAGAAATAATTATGGATAAATCTGTTATTTATAGTTGTATGAGAAGCAGCCTTATTGAGCTGAAAAAACTCGGAGTACAGACAGCCATGATCCCAGCGTTTGGAGGGGCAACAGGGGCGGTGATGTACGAGGAAATAGCGAAATGTATGCGGTATGCATATGAACAGATATTTTTGAACCAGACAGCACCACTTATAACGAATTTAGAACAGCTAAGTTATAACGAAGATGAAGTTAGTGCGTGGATTAGACAGATGGGAAGATAACAAGAGGTGAAAGAAAAGTGCCACGAAGTAGAAGCCCGGATTCAATAAAAGCAGAACGGATGTATAAAAGCGGAATGAATCTGGTAGATATAGCAAAAGAAATCGGAAAGCCCCCTGGGACCGTGAGACGGTGGAAAAGTACACAGGGATGGGATAGCGAACGTTCGGGAAAGAAAGCGAACGTTCGGAAACAGGAAACAGAACAGAATAGTAAGAAAGTAGAAGCCATTGCACCGGAGGTACAGGAAGTAATAAGCAATCCTGATCTGACCGATAAGCAACGGCTTTTTTGTTTGCAGTATGTACGATGCTTTAATGCTACCAAAGCATATCAGAAAGCATATAGAAGCAGCTACATGGTTGCAAACGCAGAAGGATACAAACTCCTCGTAAATCCTCGTGTCAAAGCGGAAATACAGCGTCTCAAGCAGAACCGCCTAAACCGGGAGATGCTCAGCACAGAGGATATCTTTCAGAAGTATATAGATATTGCCTTTGCGGATGTTACGGACTTCACGGACTTTGGTAACGTAGAGATCAATACAGAAAACGGCCCTATGACGGTGTCGTATGTAAATCTAAAAGATTCCGGGGAAGTAGATGGCACTCTGATAAACGAGATTTCAAAGGGTAAAGACGGGGTTAAGGTAAAGCTACCAGACCGGGAAAAGGCCCTGCGGTGGCTAGCAGAGCACATGAACATGGGAACAGCGGAGCAGCAAGAGAAAGTGAAGTTGCTGCAGGCACAGCGCAGGAAATTAGAAGTTGACAAGGACGATGGGCAAGACGATCAGGTGGTGATTATCAACGATGTCTAAAGAAATACGGATCAGTGATCTAATCATTCCGAAATTCCGGGAGGCGTTCAATGACACCGAGCACACACACTTGATTATTACATCAGGACGTGCCGGTACAAAATCATCCTTTGGTGGCATACGGGATATCTATAAGATTATCTCAGATGATAACTGTTCCACAGTCGTAATGCGAAAGTTTCATAACAAGCTGAAAAAAACGGTATATAAAGAAACACTCCGGGGGATTCACAGGCTTGGACTTAATAAGAATAGAGATTTTAAGATCACGGTCAGCCCTATGGAGATCCAGTACAAAAAGAATGGGAATACCATTTATTTTACTGGAAATGACAGCATTGACGACACAAAAGGGATGATTGACGAAAGCAAGCCAATCAAACGTGTGGTCATTGACGAGCTGACAGAGTTCTTCGATAAAGGAGACGGGGAAGACGAACTATCCAATATCGAAGCAACCTTTATCCGTGGAAATGACGAAGAGTTCCAGATGGTCTACTTTTTCAACCCGCCTAAAAACCCAGCGGCCCCGGTCATGAAGTGGCTGGAAAAGATGAAAGAACGTCCAGATGTGCTTCATATCCATGTGGATTATAGGGATGTTCCTGTTTCCTGGCTTGGTAAGAAGCTCATAGAATCTGCCGAGATCATGAAACAGATGGACGAACGCCTATATAACTGGGTGTGGCTTGGTCAGAGCATCGGTCTGGATGAGTTGATCTATTACATGTTCAACAAGGCGTTGCATATCAAAGCACCTCAGGATCGTCCTGATGTGATAGGCATCGGCATAGACTATGGACAGATGAACGCTACCACCTATCAACCCTACGGGATCTATCTGCATCAGAAGAAAGTCATGGGCCTTGCAGAGTATTATCACTGCGGCAGGGAAGAGGGGCAAAAGTCCCCATCTGAATACGCCCAAGACTTCAAGGCATTTGTAGCAGAGATAGAAAAGAAATATCACTGCTATGTCCGAATGGCGTTCATTGATCCGTCTGCGAAAGGATTGGCAGAAGAGATCAAACGGCAAGTACCAAGGATCAAGATAGTAGATGCGGACAATACCGTAAAAACAGGCATCGGAAGAGTGCAAAAGCTCATGTCCTTCCAGGTGCTTTCTTTTTGTCCAGGGCAGAAGCATCTGGCAGAAGAAATGGAACTGTATGGATATAAACCGGAGAGTATAGAAAAAGGGAAGGAAGAACCGTTAAAAGAAAATGACCACTGTCAGGACGCAACACGCTACTGTATCATGGGCCTTTGGAAATGGGTTCGGATGTTCCTTCCGGCAGCAGATAGAGAGGATGATGCAGCGTGAATGTTTTACAGTATTTAAACAAGAAAGGATATGATTCTGTGGACGGCAGTTTCTACGGACATATCCACCAGTGGAAATCTTGGTATGAGGGAGAGGTCAAGAACTTTCACAATTATAAGGTTTATAACGGAAAGAGCCAGATCAAATGTAAGAGAAAAACACTTGGTATGGGAAAAAAAGTTTCAGAGGATTGGGCAGATCTGCTGTTTAACGAAAAGGTGTCAATCACCTTGGATGACCAGGCAGCAGATGCATTTGTCAGCAAAGCTTTTGAACAAAACAACTTCACAGTCCGAATGAATGAAGGGCAGGAGAAGAAAGCCGCCCTTGGGACCGTGGCGATTGTTCCGTATTTGGATGATGTGGAAGTTGACCAGGACGGAAATGTGATTGTCGGCGGTGTTGTAAAGATGAATTATTTCACTGCTCCGAATATTTATCCATTGTCCTGGGAGAATGGGAATATTACAGAGTGCTGCTTTGTGAATTATAAGAACTATAACAGGAAAAAATATGCACACCTGCAATATCACGAACTTGAAAACAGTGCGGATGGATTTCAGTACAAGATCAAAAATGAGGTCGTGGATGCCACAAACGGCTCTATGAAAGAAGTCACAGATTGGAACGAGATCCCTGCGTTTGCTAGGATGGTCCCGGTGATCCATACAGGGACAAATGAAAAACAGTTTGTGATCGACCGTCTCAATATTGCAAACAATGTTGATCCAGATAATCCTATGGGAATCAGTGTCTATGCCAATGCAGAGGATGTGATGCAGGGGATAGACATTGTATATGATTCCTATATCAATGAGTTTGTGCTGGGAAAGAAGAGGATCTTTGTCAGGCCAGACATGGTCTCACAAGATATATTTGGCACACCCGCATTTGACGATAAAGACGTAGTATTCTACCAGATGCCGGAGGATGACGGAGCAACAGACCAACTCCTGAAAGAAATAGATATGTCTCTAAGAGCCGCCGAGCACCAGCAAGGGCTAAATGACAACCTGAATATCTTTTCTACCAAGGCAGGGCTTGGCGAGAAGTATTACAAGTTTGACAGTGGAAACCTGACTACGGCAACGCAGGTCATATCCGAGAACTCTAACCTGTACCGGTCTATATGTAAGCATGAGATTATTCTGGAATCTGTTTTAAAAGAGTTGATACGAATCATCCTGCGGCTGGGAAATGAAACCGGATTGTCCCTGAATATAGATTCAGAGGCTACGATTAAATTTGATGATTCTATCATTGTTGATAGCAATACAGAACAGACGATAAGGATGCAGGAGGTCAGCGCAGGGATCATTGACAAGGTACAATACCTGATGTGGAGGTATGGTGTAGATGAAACAGAAGCCAAAAAGATGATGCCGCAGCAGGGAGACGATTCATTGAATGTGCGGGAAGAGTAGGTGATAGGGTATGCTTGATCCGGAATATTTAGAAAAGTTCTCAGATCAGCTTCTGGCCTTGATAGATGGCTTGACCACGGCTATCATTGGAGACATTGCCCGCCGGATCGTGAAGACGAAGCAGATCACGGACACAGCAAAACACCAAGCTCACGTTCTGCAGAACTCAGGAATCGTCTATCAGGATGCGATCAAACGGATTGGTCAGGTATCCGGGTATACAGATAGGGAAGTTAAACGCCTATTTGAAGAATCCGGGGTAGAGAACATAAAAAATGAATCTGTGATCTATAAGCGTGCAGGGAAAAAACCGATCGAATTACACCAGTCGGAAGAAATGCAGAAAATTCTAAATGCAAACTTCCGAAAGACCAAGGGAGAGATCAGCAACCTTACACTTACGACCGCAAACAAGGCGCAGAGTGCCTATATCAATGCCTGTAACAGTGCCATGCTGAAAGTGCAAACCGGGGCTTTCAGCTATAATAAGGCCATAGCAGATGCGATCAAAGAGGCAGCAGTACAAGGTACAGAAGTCCTGTATCCATCTGGCCATACCGATAAACTGGATGTTGCGGTCAGGCGCAGTGTGCTGACCGGAGTAAACCAGTCGGCGGCACAACTGAACCTGGAATATGCCAAAGAAATGGACTGTGACTATGTCGAGACTACGGCGCACAGCGGGGCCAGGCCGGAGCATGAAGTCTGGCAAGGGAAAGTCTTCTGTCTTTCTGGGAAAGATTCTAAGCATCTTCCGTTTTACGAAAGCACAGGATATGGAACAGGGCCAGGACTGTGTGGCTGGGGCTGTCGACACAATTTCCATGCATTCATACCTGGGATATCTGTTCCTGCGTACACGGATCAGATGCTTGAGGAGTATCAGGCGAGAAGTTATACATACAATGGAAAGAACTACACAGAATATGAAGTTTCGCAGATGCAACGTTTACGTGAGCGGCAGATCAGGAATACAAAGCGCAAGCTGGCCGGATATGATGCCGGGATCAAAGCAGCAGACGGTGACGATGTGTTGAAAGGCACATTGCAGCAGCGTTTTGAATCTGAATCTGTGCGGCTCAAGGAGCAGGAAAAGAAGCTCAAAGAGTTTTGCAGGCAGACGGGCCGTCGGGTAGAATCTGCGAGGACGCAGGTTCATGCGGTCTTGGACGGAAACGGCAACATTGTAGGCTTTAACCGAAGTGTGGCTCAAAAGGCTGTATGGTCGAACAAATTTGCCAAAGCAAACAAATCTAAGTTCACAGAACGGCTACAAGACTACAATAACGGGCAGAAAGACACAATTAGTCATTGGAGTCTGCAAAGAAATATGAATCAGTCGGATATTGGGAAAGAAACCGTGAAATATATTGCGGATCATCCAGAGTTAAGTATTAAAATGCTGTATAAGATGGATAATCCAAGGAAGGTGCTTGGCATGCAGGATAAAAACGAAATCTTTGTCTATGCAACTGAAACCAGGACGATACAGAAGACAGCAGAGACCATTATCCATGAAGTTACTCATCACAGATATAACATAGGTAATTCGCAGTGGGCCGAATGTGTCTGTAAAGCCCAAGAATTAAAGCATAAACTCAGGCGGAATGAATTGACCGGGGATGAGCTGAGAGGTATAATTAAATTAATAAAAGAACTATATCCAGAATATCCATGGAGGTGATCTTATGGAAGTTCCAGAAGGAGTAAAGAAGCTGAATAAGCTGCTGAATGGTGAAAAAGTGACCTGCACCGAGTGTGGAAAAGGAACATATGAACCGATAGGCGGAGACTATAAAAAGACGCATTGCTTCAAGTGCAGCTACTGCGGAGCGAAAATTAATATTGACTAATACCATCTGATGCATGTCAGGTGGTATTTTTATGCCCAAAACGTGGTTAAGGCCAAAAACTGCCCACGGGGATGTTGACGAACAGATACGGAAAGGAACGAGTATGAAAAAGAAAAATATGATCCCAATGAATATCCAGTTCTTTGCAGATGGTGGAGACGGAGAGGAAGGTGGCAACGGCGGCCAGGAAGGAAATCAGAACGCCGGAGGCGGAACCGGAGCGCAGACAACCGGAGCATCTTATACACAAGACCAGCTGGATGCGATTGTGGAGGCAAGAGAGACCAGGGCGACCAATTCGGCGCTAAGGAGTTTTTTTCAGCAGCAGGGAATGAGTAGCGAAGAAATTACACAGGCGATTGCAGACTACAAAACCGCAAGGGCAGCAAGCCAGCCGGACGTAAAAAAGTTGCAAAGTCAGCTTGATGAGGCAAATAAGAAAATTGAACAGTCAAATCGTGAGAAGATTGCAACGAAAAAAGGTGTCAATGCGGATGATCTTGACTATGTTTTATTCAAAGCCGGGAAACTGGTAGATGAAAAAACGGATTTTGAAAAGGCGTTAGACCATTTCTTAAAGGACAATCCGAAATATGCAAGAGGCGGACGAGGACACATGAAAGTATCCTTTGGAAGTCAGAACAGCGGGCAGGAAGGACAGTTGTCCGTAAATGAGAAGATCAACGATGCAATCAGAAACGCAGTAAAGAGATAGGAGGAAATAATCTTGAAGAAAAAAGGAATCCCAATGAACATCCAGTTTTTTGCTGGAAGTGCGAATATTATTGACCGGGGTGGAGCAGATGCGCTGATCCCCGAAGAAACAAGCAGAGAAATTATCCAGGGAGTAACAGAAAGCTCTACGGTACTCTCTACTTTTAGAAAACTGCCGAACATGTCAAGGAAAACTTTAGTACAGCCGGTTCTCGATATGCTGCCGGTTGCGTACTTTGTGAACGGAGATACCGGGACAAAACAGACAACAAAGATGGCATGGGATAAGAAAAAGATCTATGCCGAGGAGATAGCGGTCATTGTACCAATCCCTGAGGCGGTCTTAGATGATGCAGACTACGATATTTGGGGAGAAGTAAAACCAAGGCTTGTAGAGGCATTTGGTAAGAAAGTTGACGGAGCGGTTCTTTTTGGCGTGGATAAACCAGCGTCATGGAGAGACGATATCTTTACTACGGCAACCAATGCAGAAGCAGTTGTAACAGAAACGTCAAATATGTATAAGGACATCATGGGAAAAGACGGCGTGATCGCTAAAATTGAGAAGAGCGGATATTTTCCAAGCGCCGCGATCGCTGACATTGGAATGAGATCTGAACTAAGAGAACTTATGGACACAAACGGCAGACCGCTGTTCAAAACAGATATGCAGGGTTCTACACCATATGCATTAGATGGAAATCCAATGCAATTCCCACGTAACGGGGCGTTTGATCCGTCAAAGGCCAAAATGATCATGGGGGATATGCAGCAGGCAGTATATGCTATCCGTCAGGACATTACATTCAAGATCTTTACAGAAGGTGTGATCCAGGACCCTTCTACAAAAGAGATTGTGTATAACCTGATGCAGAATGACATGGTTGCTTTGCGTGCTGTGATGCGTCTTGGTTGGGAGATTCCAAACCCGATCAATTCCATGGAGCAGGACAAAACGAAACGTTGTCCATTTGCTGTTTATGCGCCAAAGGCAAGTACGCCAGCGTGATAAAAGGAGGTAAACGGTATGGTAGAGTATGCAGACTACACATTCTATACAGACACTTTTCATGGCAGCACCATACCGGAGGCTGCCTTTTCCTCTGTAATCCTGCGGGCGAGTGTTTATGTAAAGTACATCACGTTCGGTAGGATCGAGGATACAGAGATCCCGGAGGAGGTCAGGCTGGCTGCCTGTGAGGTGTCGGAAGTTATGTATAAAGCCGATGCCGAGGGAGAGCAGAAAGAGAAGAAGTCTGAGACAGTTGGAAATGTCTCTGTATCCTATGTGACGGAACAGCAGGACGGACAAACAAGAGAGGCGGCAGCAGCAAAGAAACAGTATGCAGCTGCTTATCCGTACTTAATCCATACCGGGTTGTTATACAGGGGGTGTCGGTAATGGTTACAAACGCAGACATAACACTCTACAACAAGGTATATGACCGGGATACCGGGACGAACCGCTATTACCGGACAGTCCTAAAAGGCGTGAACTGGCAGGATACCACAGCCGTGCAGCCCACAGACAAGGGGATTGTAAGTGCTGATGTGGCAGAAATCTATATCCCGTTTGCGGTAGAGACGGAAAAGCAGTTCCGGAAACCGAAAAACTTTGTGCAGGAGCCAGAAAAGACGGGATTTTTTACGGTCGAAGCTGGGGACCTGGTGGTCCAAGGCATCGTAGGAGACGAACTGACCAGCGCAAAAGACGAAGAGCGGATGAAAAACACCTATGATGATGTACGGACCATCGCTGTTGTAGAGACGAACGACAACGGCAGCCCGGAAATGCAGCATTGGAAGGTGACGGCTGAATGAAGATAAAAGTCAAGATTGCTCCTGCAAACGTAATCCTTACAGAAAGGAACCTGCAGAAAGGTGGTCCCGGTCAGAGACTTGCTGTGCATGAAGTGCGCAGAATATCGGATGCATACGTCCCTTTTCTCAACGGTCCACTGAAAAATACTGCGATTGAGACAACGTACTGCATAAAGTACATCACCCCATATGCAAAGAAGAATTACGAAGAAAATAAGGGCAAGGGACTGCGTGGAAAACATTGGGACAAGAGAGCGTTTGCCGACAGAGGGCGAGAGGTTCTGGTATCTATTGCGAGGTTTGTAGGAGGAAAGCCAAAATGACGATTGTGGAGGCTATACGGAACATTGTTAAGCAATGCCCGTATCTAGATGAGTATTGCAAAGGGATCGGGGTGGATTACCTGGGTAGTGACACAACGTACTACTCGATAGAATCCGTTCCATCACAAACAGTTTTGAAAAAAGATATTGTCGGAAATACCAAACGGCAACATCTATTTAATTTTGCCAGTCGGGAGCTATACGGCGAAGAAGTGCGGCAGAACCTTGAAAACATCGGGTTCTTTGAGCACTTTTCAGACTGGCTGGAACAATTCTCTGAGGCCGGGGAGTTCCCGGAATTGGAGAAAGGTAAGGAAGCAATAAAAATCGAAGCGATTACGAGCGGTTATGCGTTTGATACGGAGCTTGACAAGGCAAAGTATCAGATTCAGTGCCGCTTTATTTATTACCAGGAAAGGAAGGTATAACATGGCATTAAAAAGTGTAAGACAGAGAAGGATGCAGGCGAACTATCTGGACATTGGGACCGCAGAGGAAGAAAATTTTGTCCTGATGGGGACAGGGTTCACGGACCTTAATGAGGAACCGGGAGCGCAGACCAGTTCAAAACGGTACGTAAACGATGCATCTACCAGCAAGGGAATCACCGGGTACGAGTGGCAGGCACCGTACACAGCAGACCAGATTCGATCAGAAGAGGCGATTGCCTATATCTGTGAGATCGGTGAACTTTTAAAAACAGGAGCAGATGCAGAGACAGACTACGTGATCGTAGATCTGGACCAGAAGGAAAGCGCAGAGAATACCTACCATGCCCGCAAGTTCCACGTGGCGATCGAAGTAGCCAGCTTTGGAAACGAAGATGGAGAAATGAACTGTGAAGGTAACCTGTTAGGTATCGGGGATGTAGTCGAGGGAACATTTAATACCAGCACTAAGAAATTTACAGCGAAAGGCGATACACCCTCTTAAAGCCGTAACCGGGGTGGCGTTGAATAAAACAACGCTGTCCCTTGCAGTTGCGGCGAAAGAGACACTTACGGCAACCGTAGAGCCTGCAGATGCTACAGACAAGACAGTTACATGGTTCAGCACGGATACTGGTATTGCAAAGGTATCTGATACTGGGGAAGTGACCGGGGTTGCAGCAGGGGCCGCGGATGTGACAGTGACAACGACAGATGGAAATAAGACGGCAACCTGCGCCATTACGGTAACAGCAGGAGCATAGAGAAAAAGACAGTGAACATGGAGGAGTAAAGGATATGAACAAGATTTTTAAATGGAATGGGGCAGAGTTTAAATTCTCTGCTCTGGATGCGGATATGATAGAGCGATTTAACAATGTGAAGCAGCAGACGTTTGAAGAACTAATGGAATATGAAAAGAAACATGGGATTGACGGAGCCTTAAATGCAGAGGGTGTCCGGGCAGAATGTAAGATTATTGACCAGACATTTGATAAGTTGCTGGGAGATGGTGCGGCAAAGAAAATGTTTTCTGATACAGACATCCATGAGCGGGTTGCTGCATTTAACAAACTTGTGAACCTGCGAGAGGCACAGGTGGAATCTTATAATAAACTTGTCCAGTCCATGGCAGGTGACTAATGAATATTCTGACGGATCAGCTGCCGGAAACCGTTCTGGTGGCTGGTCAGGAACATAAGATCAATACAGACTTCCGAGTGTCGATCCGTTTTGAGGAGATGATACAGGATAAAAACATCACGGAAGAACAGCGGTTTTTTGTGGAAGATATTCTGAATATCCCGGAGTTTGATGGAGACGAGAAAAAAGCCAGGCTGCTTGCGAAATACAATAGCGGCCTGGTTTTGTATTATCCAGAGATACCGGAGGACCTTGACGGAGCCATTTCACAAATGTTGTGGTTTTATCAGTGCGGGAAAACAGAAGAACAGAAGCAGTCCGGAAAAGGAAAGAAACAGGATCAGATTTATAGCTTTACTCATGATGCGGATTATATCTATGCTGCATTCATGGAACAGTACGGCATAGATCTGAACGCTGTCGAATTGCACTGGTGGAAGTTCTCGGCCATGTTCGCCGGATTAAAAGAAGACTGCTTAATATCGAAAGTGATGGGATACCGGGCAGCAGATACCGCAGGTATGGATAAGGAACAGAAAAAGTTCTATAAGAAGATGAAAGAAATATATAAGCTACCGGAGAATGTGTCCGAAGAAGACAGGATGTTGGAAGAAGAGGTTACGCAGGCCCTTTTGAGCGGTGGGGACCTAAGCAATATTTTATAAATAAAAACACTGTAACACAGAGGTTGCAGGGGAGCGGAACTCTACGCCCAGGAAGATAGAGACGTGAACATAGAAGACAGACGCAGGCAAAAAAGAAAGGAGAATATATGCCTGACGGAAGTATTGAAATCGAAGTTGAGTTAAATTCGGAAAAAGCCGAAAAAGAACTCAAACAACTATCGAGAACACTGGACACAGAGACGAAAAAAGCGGCGAAATCCGCAGAAACTGCGACCAAGCAGGCGGCAAAGTCCGCAGAAACCTCTGTAAAACAAGCAAGCAAAACAACAGAACAGGCGGCAAAAAAAGCCGGGAAGACAGCGGAAACAGCCGCAAAGCAAGCCGGAGAGAAAGCCTCGCAGAGCACGAAAAAGGCCGGAGAGGAACAGAAGCGGTCTTATAAGCAAACGGAGGCACAAGCGAAGAAAAGTGCGGAAAATGCAGAGAAATATTGGTCTGGTGCTGCCGGAAAAATAAAATCTGCGGTATCTACCGGAATGAAAGCAACCGGAGCCGCAGTTATTGCGGGTGGTGCGGCATCTTTGAAAGCAAGTATTTCGTTTGAAAGTGCTTTTGCTGGTGTGAAAAAGACAGTAAATGCCACGGATAAAGAACTGAATACCATGCGAAAAGACATTTTAAATATGTCGAAAGAGATGCCAACCTCTGCAAATGAGATCGCAGGGGTAGCAGAGGCAGCCGGACAGCTTGGCATTAAGACGAAAAATATCGCAGGATTCTCTAAAACCATGGTTATGCTAGGAGATTCCACGAACATGTCTGCCGATACGGCGGCTACTTCTCTGGCAAGGCTGGCAAACATCACAGGGATGCCACAGACGCAGTTTGACCGTTTAGGCTCTACCATCGTAGACCTTGGAAATAATCTTGCAACAACAGAGCAAGAGATCACGGATATGGCACTCAGGCTGGCTGGTGCTGGTTCACAAGTCGGCATGTCCGAGGCGGATATCCTCTCCTTTGCAGGTGCGCTTTCTTCCGTAGGAATCGAAGCGGAAGCCGGAGGATCTGCATTTTCTACCCTGATGTCGAAAATGAACCTTGCAACAACAAGCGGAGGGGAAGATTTACAGGCGTTTGCGCAGGTAGCAGGAATGTCTTCCGACCAGTTCGCAAAGGCATTTAAAGAGGATGCAGCCGGAGCTATTATTTCCTTTATCCAGGGCTTGGATAAGATTAATAAAAACGGCGGCAGTGCAATTAAGACACTGGACGATATGGGGCTGTCTGATATCCGTATGAGGGATGCTCTTCTGAGAGCCGCAGGTGCTTCTGGAACCTTTACAGATGCCTTAAAAACAGGGAATAAGGCATGGAATGAAAACAAAGCACTGACAAACGAGGCGAAACAGAGGTATAAAACTCTGGAAAGCCGAATCAAGATTCTTGGGAATAAGTTCACAGCGTTGGGTATTGCAGTCGGTGACGATCTCAAAGGCCCTTTGGCTGATGGAGTAGCGGCGGCATCCGATGCGATCGGAGGACTGGCGGATCAGGTAGAAGCGCATGGCCTTAAATCTATTATCCCGAAAGAGACGATCACCATGGTCAAAAACCTTGGATCTGCGGCGAAGACAGTCGCAGGTGGCGGTCTGAAAGTATTGGGATCTGCGGCGAAGTTCCTAGGAGAGAACATGCAGACGGCACTTCCGTTAGCAACAAGTCTTTTGGTTGTGCTTAAAGGCTACAAAGCTGCACAGGCCGTTTCTGGAAGTGTAAGCGCATTGGGGACAGCATTAAAAGCACTCAATGCTCTGGAAAAAGCGAACGCAATCACTCTTGTGGCACAGCAGGGAGGACTTACAGCATTACAGACTGTGGTTGGAATTTTTACGGGGAAGATTACACTTGCTACAGCGGCAACAGGAGCATTTAATGCGGCGTGTACAGCCCTTGGTGGACCGATCGGCATGGTTGTGCTGGCAGCAGGAGCATTGACCGCTGGAATTGCAGCATATGCCTTGACTGTCCCACAGGCAGAGACGGAAGCTGATAAATTCGGAAAGACTTGCGAAAAAGTGAAGAAAGCACAAGATGAGATGGCAACATCTATAAAAGCACTTCACAAAGAAAACGAAAAATCTGTGGAATCTACGAGAACGCAGGGTGTAGAAGCGGATAACCTGTTTAGCCAGTTACAAAGGTTAATCAAAGTAGAAAATAAGAGCGCAGGAACAAAGGCAAGGATCAAAAGTGTTGTAAAAGAACTGAATGATCTCATGCCGGAACTTGGTCTCAAGTATGACGCAGAGAGAGATAAACTAAACAAGTCTACAGAAGCGATTAAGAAGAACATTGATGCCCTAAAAGAGCAGGCAATAGCAAAGGCTTATCAGGCAGGGATGGAGAAGTCCGCCAAAAAAGTTGCTGAGGCAGAGATAGCACATGAAAAGGCAGTAGAGACACAGACAAAAGCCTTAGACAAAAGAAATGAGGCACAAGAAAAGTTTGATACGCTGGTTGAAAAATATGGACTTGGCTCTGGAAACGAAGAACTCGCCAAGGCAGGCGATGCATTAACAAAATATGAACAGAACCTAACAAAAGCAAACGATGCAGTAACAAAAAGTGAGAAGAATTTAAAATCCGTATATGGTGAGTTGGGAACATGGACGGATAAATTTACCGCACAAACAAATTTCAATGATTTTAAAGAAAATCTGGATAATCTTGCAAAAGAAGCAGGCATAAAAGCATCTAAAATTCCGGAATCTATTGGGAAAGGGATCCAAGACGGCATCTATGCCAATCCAACGACTGGAAAAGAACTAAAACAGCTAATAAAGTTGGACAATCTGGTAAACAGCGAAGACCTTGCAAAGATGCAAGAGGCCGGAATGAAGATACCGGAGTATCTGTCACAGGGTATGGCAGACGGGTCTATTTCCTTTAAGGCAGCAGCACAACAGTTGAAAAATGGAATCAACTGGTCTGACATGATTGAAAAGGCAAAATCTGAGGGTGTGCAAGTTCCGAACAGTATCGCAGAGGGAATCCAGTCGGGTGAGTATGCGGTTCCTACAAAAGTATCAGAAATAAAAAATCTCGTCACATTTGAAGATCTGAAAGCAAAGGCATTAAATGGCGGTGTACAGATCCCCGAATATTTAGCAAATGGCATCACTTCCGGTAGCATGAAGCCAAAGGAGGCCGCCGCCGCACTGGGTAATCTGATGGATTTTCAGGAGGCGATTAATAAGGCAGGATTGCAAGGGGCGCAGATCCCGACAGAGTTGGCCACAAAGGTAGCGGAGGGTAAAACCACTGTCAATGATGCCATCATTCAGATGATGAGCGGTCAGGGATTATCAACAGACACCTTTGGTGTAAAGAACGTTATTGACGGCGTAGCAAAAAGCACAGGAGACTCTGCAAAGAAAATAGAAACAAATATGAAGGTGAAGCCTGTAGACAACAGTGGTGCGGCTTCATCTTCTTTTAAACCTTTTAAAACAGAATCGGCTAAGGCAGTCGGAGAAACAAAGAAAAATACCGATTCAATCAAGAAAAATTCAAAAATTCCAGCGACGAATAACTCAGGCGCGGGAAAAAAAACAGAGAGTTCTTTTACGAATGAACTTTCAAAGGGCGCAGGGAAGGCCAAGGCGGCAACTGCAAAAGTGAGTAGTTCTGCAGCAAGCGGATTTTCTGGCGGTGCCTCTAAGGCCAAGGCGGCAGGAGCGAAGCTAAGCAGCGCATATGTCTCTGGCATTTCTTCCAAGAACGGGCAGGCTACCGCAAAAGGAAAAGAGCTTTCAAGCAAAACTGCCAGCGGCGTGATTGCAAACAAAGGAAAGATCAAGACGGCGGCGCAGAGTGCTGTGAATGGAGCGAAGAAAGTAAGCACAGGTGGATTCAATAGTGTCGGAAAGAACATTTCCTCTGGAATCGCCTCCGGAATCAATGCGAACTCCGGCGTTGTTTCTTCTGCGGCACGGAAGGTAATTCAGCAGGCCAAGGCAGCGGCAGAAGCAGAGGCTGGCATCCATTCTCCATCTACTCTGTTTAAAAATGCAATCGGAAAATTCCTTACTCTTGGTATAGCATCCGGAATGACGGATAATGCCGGGAAAGCAGCAAAATCAGCCATGAAGGTGATAAATGTAACAATAGGCGCTGCGAAGAAAGGCATCCCGTCACCAGGGAAGATGTTCAAAATCCTAAAAGGTGAAACGATCCCGAAAGGCATTGCAAAGGGTGTCAGAGAGGGGCAGAGTGAGCTTGTAGCAGAAATGCAAGGAGTCATTTCTACAGCACTGTCTGCGGCAAAGAATGCTACATATAAAGGCAATTACTCCGAGATCGGAAGTAATCTCTTGAGTGGTCTGAGCGACTCCCTAAGCATCGCAAAACAGCGGTCAAGCGAGACAGTGCAGCAGATCATTGACCAGGCATACAACAAGCAGGTAAAGGCAAGCGAAAAGGCCGAAGCAAAGCTGCAGAAAAGAATAGATAAGCTTGGCAACAAAAAGGAAAATAAGAAAAAGAAAGCCAAGCTTAAACAGGAGTTAAAGGATCTTAAAGCTGCGAATGCAAAGAAGGAGAAGCAGCTAAAAGAGGCCGGAGAAAAGGCCGCAAACGCCTATAATACCGCCTTTGAGAAAGAAGCGGACCGCCTGACCAAGATTGCCGAGGAGAAGATCCAGGAGCTTTCAGAGAAGTACCAGGAACAGTACAACGAGATCAAGAGCCTGCGGGACAATCTTACAAGCAAGCAACAGAGTTACGGCAGTCTCTACGATCTGGACCAGAACCTATATGATATAGAAGACTATCAAAAGAGGTTGAAGTCATTAGAGAACAATATCCCTGATTCCATGATGCAGCGTATCCTTGGCATGGATGTGGAAGAAGGACGACAGTATATGGCCTGGTTCCAGTCCCTTACGGCGGCAGAGCAGAAAGCCTACACGGACAAGTGGAACAAACAGCAATCCATGGCAGAAAGCTTTTCAGAGGCCTTCTTTAAAGACGACTTTGAGAAGATTAATAAGGAATATCAGTCAGAGATCAAAAAGGCCACGGATAACCTAAATGCCGAAATGAAAAAGGCCGGGGCTAACGTTGCAAAAGGTTTGGCTGCTGGAATAACGGGAGAAACCAGAAACCTGTCTAAGGCCATGAAAAAGCTTTGCAAAGATATTGTAAAAGCCGCAAAAAAAGAACTGGAAATAAAATCCCCATCCCGTGTATTCGCCCAGATCGGAAAGTTTACGATCCAGGGAGCGGAAAAGGGACAGGAGAAAGAAGCACCGAAGCTTTACAGACAGGTAGAGACGGTAGCGGATACCATGGCGGCACGTTTTGCAAAAGCAAAGCTTAATATACCGGAGTTACAGAGCAGGATGCAAACAGCGGTATCAAGGCAGATGGGCAAGATCACAGCGAGTGTGCAGCCGCAGATTGTATATGCCGGAGGCGGCGGTACAACGACAATAGAGAAGACGGTCTATACCAGGCCGGAAAAGATAGAGGTTGTAACAAACATAGAGGGCCGAGAGGCGGCAAGGACGTTGGCCCCGTTTATGGATAGCCGATTGAACAGCATGGCAGATAGAAAAGCAAGAGGGGGTGTATAGATGGAAGATAGAGGAACATTAGGTGTGCAGATCGGAGGAAAGCACACTTTAAAAGACTGGAATCTGGGGTGGTTGTCGATCACCCTTGGATTCCCGGAGGCAAAGACGTATGAGCAGGAAATACCGGGTGCAGACGGAATTATCGACCTTACGGAGGCAGTCACAGGAGATGTGAAATACAAGCAAAGGTCAATCTCTATGGAGTTTGACCAGCTGGATACTGATTACTTTGATTGGCAGGCAAAGCTATCAGAGATCGCAAACTACCTAGCAGGACAGAAATTTAAAATTTTCTTGGACAGTGATCCGACGTTCTGTTACATAGGACGGTTGAAACTGGACACCGAAAAGTCAGAAAAGGCAGAAAGTAAAATCACCATCTCCGGGGAGGTCGACCCGTACAAATATGAAAAGTATAGCAGTCTGGAAGACTGGACCTGGGACGACTTCAATTTCGAAACAGGAATCATACGGGAATATAAAGATCTGCAGGTGGATGGGAGCTATCAACTCTACATTCCGGGGCGCAGAAAAAAGATCGTGCCCGTGATCGAGTGCAGCGCAGCTATGCAGGTAACATACAATAGGAAAACGTACAGTCTCCCGGCTGGAAAGTCAAAGGTATTTGATATATGGCTGGGTGAAGGAGACAACTATCTTACTTTTACGGGTACAGGCACGGTATCCGTGGATTATAGGGGAGGGAGTTTATAAATGTATAGAGTTTTATGCGACGGGAAAACGCTGCATGACGTGAGGGACGAAGACTATATGCTACTGGGGCCAAAAGTGGCTTTAGAGCTTAACAAAACCGGTAACTTTGATTTTTCAATTCTCCCACGGCATCCGAATGTAGATGTTATCAATAAGCTGAAATCAAAAATTGAAGTCTATGAGGATTCAGAACTATTGTTTTCGGGCAGATCCTTAACGGATGAAATAGATTTTCAGAGGACCGGGCAAGTTTCCTGTGAGGGGGAGCTTGCTTTTTTGTTAGATTCCGTACAGCGGGCGCACACATACGGAAGCGAATCTTCGGAAGTGCATAAGGCAGATAACAATATAGATATTTTCAAAGCCCTTATTGCAGAACATAATTCACAGATGGGAGCAGAAAAGCAATTCACGATTGGGACCATAGATATTGATAGTGTCCCGATTACAAAATTATCTACGAATTATGAAACAACATGGGATTTTATAAATACAAATTTTATAGGGAAATATCCTGGATATTTGCGTGTGCGGCATGAAAACGGCATCCGCTATCTGGATTATGTGAAGCAGTATGGAAAAGTGAGCAATCAGGTGATCCGATTCGGAGAAAATCTGCTGGACCTTAAAAAGTACACCAAGGCCGAAAATATCAAGACTGCAATTATCCCCCTGGGCGCAAACGGACAGACAAAGATCACGAATATAAACGGCGGGAAAGATTATGTCTATAACCAAGAGGCCGTGGACTTATACGGATGGATTTTTGAGAAAGTGGATTTTCCCGATGTGGTGGATGCTCAGACGTTACTTGCAAAAGCGCAGGAATATCTTAAAACCTGCGTGAATCTTGCAATCACAATAGAACTCACAGCGGTAGATCTGCACATGATAGACGTGGATATAAACGCTATCAGATTGGGCGATCTGGTCCCATGCGTGTCACAGCAGCATGGACTTCTGAGCACCATGGGCGATGTATCTACATACTACCTTGTCAGCAAATATGAAATTGATCTGGAAAACCCGGCTAATAACAAGATTGTGCTGGGCCGGACGATCAGTAGCCTAACCGATAAGGTGGCAGGAACTTCCAATTTGACGAACATTGTTCAGGGGATGGCCGGGAGCGTGAACACCGCGGTAAATACAGCAAACAACGCCGCAAATACTGCGGAGCAGGTGAAGGTGGAAATGGACGCAGTAACAAACAAGCTGTGGCCCGTGGGCAGTATCTACATCTCTGTTAACAATGCGAATCCGGCGTCCTTTTTCGGCGGCAGCTGGACAGCATTTGCAACAGGACGAACGATCGTCGGGGTAGATACAAGTCAGGGGGAGTTTAATGCCGTTGAGAAATCAGGAGGGCATAAGGAGTTGCAGAGCCACGCACATGGGCTTAATAATCACGTACATAGCCTAAATAATCATACACATAGTGTTCCGAATCATGTTCATACGATGCAGGGGGCTGGAAATCATTTTCACTATTTGGGTATTAATAAGAGCGCTGTACAGAAAGGTACAAGTTATAACAAGCCCAACAATTTCGAATCTGGAAGTACCTCTTATAAATCAAACACAACAGGCAACCATGCGCATACCATGAACTCTTCTGGGACATGTACCACGGGAGGAAATAGTGGAAACACGGGCGGAAACAGCGGAAATACAACTTCCGCAGGAGGCGGAAATGCCGGGAATTTACAGCCATATATAACGGTATATATGTGGAAAAGGATAGGATAGAAAGGAGCAATATGACAATACAAGAAGCATTAAATAATATAAAAAATGCTGTCTTTGGAAGGGATGTCCGACAAAGCATCCATGACGGGATCAAAGGCATTAACGATGAAAGCAAGGCAGATATTAAGAGAATAAACGACGAAAGCAAGGAAGATATGAGAAAGAAGCAGGCTATAATCGACCTATACACTGGCAAAATGGATCTGTTGAATGACAAGTATGAAGAACAGATAAAAAACATTACGCTTGACAGCCCTTCGGATTATGAGATCGTAGATTCCCGTAGAACGAGAGAAAACACGGTGTATGCCACTCTAAAGCAAAGGCTCGATGAAGATAAAAATTCTATTTGGATCAGAGAGGAAAAAATATGTTCTGCTGTATAAAATGAAGCTCCAGAAGCCGATGGAAATGGTCTCCTTGAAATTGAAGGGATTGGAAATGCCGTAATCGAAGGTATTTCCATAGTTCCAATGCTTGAATATACAGAATCAGATAAACTTTCTGGAAGTGCGTTTACAAAAATAGAAGTTGGAGACAATATAAAATTCACAATAGATACAGCGTACTTTAGAAACCTTCTATACGATATTTCACTGGATGCTGACGACGGTGGTCCAACCATTGGGGCACCCTCTCTCCCAATGAATATAAATGTGAAAGTTTCTTATTGGGCAACGTCAGAAACAAAAGTAAATCAATTTTTAGGAAAACCGGAAGAATTAACAACCGCTTCTAAAACCGATCTTGTATCTTCGATAAATGAACTTAGAAGTGGACTTAATAATGTATACACAAAAACAGAAATCAATGGAATGTTTGCAAAGATAAGCTTAAATGCAACAGATGGAACATATTATGAAATTAATTATCCAAATGGATTCACAGTATACAATACTGTCGTCCTAAATGTTGCATTTGAAAGTTATTTTTGTGGAGGACTGGATATTGATGATGGACTATCAAATGGATCTGACTTTGAGTATAGAGTAAGGCTGAATCAAAACAAAATTGAAATTGTTCTCAATTTCCCTAGTGGAGATGGTTCAAGGTTACATACAATATACCTCATGAGAATGCCTTAGTTTAGAAGGGAGGTAACAAACATGTTAGAAACAAAGAAAAGCATCACACTCACCGGGGAGATCAAAGTCCCGGATTCGGACCGCGCCGTGGTTTATCTAAACGCCACGATTGCAGAAGACGGAGACGGGGACAATGTAAGCCAGAACATCCAGGACAGCAAGCTTTATGAAGCAAACAAAAAGACAGTGAGGAAGGAGATTGACGAGTTTACACAGCAGTTTTATGCAGCACAGGACGCAAGAGCAACAGAGTAGCAGTAGAAGGCCAGAGGGCCTTTTTATTTTGCAAAAGAAAGGAAAGTGAGGTAAATGAAGAAAATGGGTAATAACATCATTGATACTTATAATGCGGTTACAGGAGCAACGGTGGCGGTTTTAAGCTATATATTAGGAGAGCACTGGATTCTATTTGTGGCGTTCTTTGCTCTAAATGTAGTGGATTGGCTTACTGGATGGATGAAAAGCCGAATGGCCGGAAAGGAAAACTCCGTGGTCGGATGGAAAGGCGCTTTAAAGAAGTTGGGATATTGGCTGATGATAATGGTTGCTTTCGGGTCTAGCGCAGTGTTTATAGAGATCGGAAAGGTAATTGGAGTTGATCTTGGTATTACTACATTGCTGGGGTGGTTTGTCTTGGCATCACTCTTAATAAATGAGATCCGCTCTATTGTGGAGAACTTTGTTGAAGCCGGGTTTAATGTCCCGACGGTGCTGATAAAAGGGCTTGAAGTTGCAGATAAAATGGTAAATAAAGATCAAGAAGGAGAGGGCGAGGGATCGCCCTCTTTTCTTTTCAGGAAGGAGAAACAAATGGGGTTGAAATTTAAGAAGAAGTTTGCACACAAAAGCAATTACGGCAGCAAAAGAAGCACAAAGGATATAGATTATATCGTAGTGCATTACACCGGGAATAGCGGTGATACGGCTTTAAACAACTGTAAATACTTCCAGTGCGCATCCAGAGGAGCATCTGCGCACTATTTTGTCGATGGCGGAAAGTACATCTATAAGTCTGTAGCAGTAAACCGGGTGGCATGGGCGGTCGGCGGTTGTTATTCTACTGCTGGAGCTGCGGGGAACTATTACAAAAAATGTACAAATGCACAGCTTGTCTGTAGAAATGTGCAACAGCGCTGGGAAGGTGCCGGAGAAAGTGCGGGAGCAGACCATCGAGCTTGTAAAATTCCTCATGAAAAAATACGGCGTTCCGGCATCGCATGTGATCCGGCACTGGGACGTAAACGGGAAAGAGTGCCCTGCGCCTTGGATCGGAGCAGACAACGCAGAGTGGAAAGCTTTTAAAAAGGCTATCGGTGGTCAGGCTGTAAAATACACAACCGTAAAAAAGACATCATCTAAAAATGCGATCCGCTGGATGCAAGATAAATTAAACAGCCTGTCGCCGGGTGCAGATATTGCGACAGACGGCATCTGGGGACCTGCAACACAGAAGAAATTAGAACGGTACTGGAAACAACTTGGCTGGAAGAAAGGCAGCTACGCAGGGAAGAAGACCTGCACGGCGCTGTATAAGAATCGTAAGAAGTAGAATAGGCATCTGGAATACTCCGGTATGCTTATTTTTTTATCTGTCAAGTGAAATTACATACTAATAATAGAACAATAAAAAAATAATCAACAGAAAGGATTGATATGATGTTAGTTGAAGTGAAAAGAATTGATAAACAGGAAAGAACCGTAGTAAGTAGTCTTGATATTGCGGAAACCTTTGAAAAAGAACATAGAAATGTTTTGGCAGATATTAGAAGTATACAAAAGGATATTAGTAGTGCTGAATTTTCAGCGCTATTCAATGAAACAACTTACAAAGGATTAAATGGAAAGAAGAACCCGGCTTACCTGATTACCAGAGACGGTTTCACATTGCTTGTCATGGGATACACCGGAGAAAAGGCAATGAAGTTCAAACTGGCGTACATTAAGCAGTTCAACGCTATGGAAAGCACTTTGCAAGGGAAACGGATAGAACGTGAGAAAGGTATTGCGGTTCGGCAATCTCTCACAAAGGCATTACAGCAGTCTACGGAAAATGAGAGGATGCATGGTCATGCCTATTCCACATACACGAATTGTATTTACAAGGTACTATTCGGAATGAATGCTAAACAACTTCGTGAAAAGTATGGTATAGATAAAAAAGAGAATCTTAGAGATTACTTATCGGAGGAGGACTTGAGAGCCGTGCAGTCTATGGAATGTTTGGTGAGCGGATTAGTTGACTGCGGCTGGGGATATGACCAGATCAAAGAGTTTATACAACAGAATAATAGTGCAAAGATTGTAGCTTAATATCAGATTCAGGGCCGGGAGAAATCCCGGTCTTTTTTTGTACAAAAATATTGAAATCTTGGGAAATAAACGCATTAAAATACTTGACATTATACCCGTATGGGTATATAATTAAATCATAGAAAGGGGGTGGATAAATGAAAAGAGATACAAAAGAAAAACTAAAAGCGGTTAAGACGATTTTAGAAGTGCTCGCAACAATTCTTACCATCATAACCGCAGTAAAACAACTTTTATAAAGGATAGAGGGTTTATCCCTCTTCCTTTCACCACAATCATAACATAAAAGGAGTGAAGAAACAATGAAAAATAAGTGTGTGATCCTCATGTTATTTTGTTTATTGATTGCAATATATAGTAAATGGGATGTGGTTTCATCCTGGTGTTTAATTGGGGTTTCAATATGCAGTGGATTGGTGTCCGTTATAAATTGGGTGATGCGAAATGAAAAATAATATCAAAAAATATATAGATAAAAAAGGAATGAATATGAAACAGGCATCCGAGCTATCCGGGGTACCATACCGGACATTACAGAACTGGGTGGATGGTACCCGGATACCGAGGGATGTATATCAGATAGAAAAACTTGCACGTGCACTTGACTGCACGATATACGATTTAATAGATTTTGAATAACAATAAATAAGGTAAAGTAAAAAACTTATACGGAGGTAAGAGATATGAATAACGTAGTAGAAAAAGCCCTGGAACTTGACCAATTTGGAAACGACATCCCTGACATTGAGCAGGGGGGGGAGCTAACTCTCAGTGATCTTTGGGACGGCACAGGAGACGTGCCGCAGGAGTCTTGGAGCATACAGCTCACGGATTCCGACTGGATCAATTACTGTTTTGAGGTAATAGAAGAAAAAGAAGATCCTCTCGATAATGTAATTAGGATCACGGACATAGAGCTGATATAATGTATAGGCCCGGTTCCCTGCCGGGCTATTTATAAAATTTCATGTTGCAATCGTGGAAATGCTGTGGTATTATATAAAAAGTTGTTGAGCAAATGTTCCATTTTTGTTCCACAATTTTTTCAAGATCACAGTAAATAAGCCGTCCAGAGCGGTTTAGAATAGTTGACTTTTAATCAAGTTGTCCGGGGTTCGAATCCCCGCACGCTCAGTTCCGAATCAGGAAGTCACAGACGAAGATCTGCCTCATATTTTTTGGAAAATCAGTAAAAAAGTAGTTGACATAAGATTTTTGCTGTGATATATTGATAAAGCTGTTGGGCTATCGCCAAGTGGTAAGGCACAGGATTCTGACTCCTGCATCCGCTGGTTCGAATCCAGCTAGCCCAGTTCCATCAGAATTAAAATAACATAATCAGGGTGTGTAGCTCAGGTGGTAGAGCACTTGACTTTTAATCAAGTTGTCCGGGGTTCGAATCCCCGCACGCTCATAGGACTCCGTTTCAGATGAAACGGAGTTTTTTCATTTCATAGGAAAGTTCTGCGACCTTCCCTATGAAATAAAAACGCTCCGCGGGTTGTGCACAGATGCGTAAGGAA
>OBZD01000326.1_pt1 | contig 34193 bp, 31 predicted proteins | sample 1501551 | NCBI WGS metagenome assembly OBZD01 (sample SAMEA2580221, study PRJEB22360) | human gut metagenome | biome: human gut; feature: human-associated habitat; material: faeces | place: Denmark | collected 2008/2010 | reverse complement strand
CGTCAAAGCCAAGGAATGGCTGCGTGATTATCTCCAAGAAAATGTCCGCAGCCCCCGCTGCGCTGCGGACGCGATCCGGGAGCTCGGCTACCCCAGCAGGGGTGCGCTGCGGATGTGGTGCAAGGACCGGCTCAAGTAGAAGTTCCTCCGCAAACGCAGCTTCGCGGGCATCCCTTTGGACGGGTTCATCAACATGCCCGACGACTACATGGTCCGGTACCGGGACAAGAGAATCAAGACGGAGTTCGGGCACGGGCGTCATGGACCGGCGCGGGATGCTGGGCCTTATGGCATGATCGGTGGTGATGGGATCAATGACGAGTCCAACAAAACACGCCAGCCCTACTGTGGACGCCAACTTGCAGAAACGCAGAAGGGCCATTCGCCGGACAGCGCCGCGGAGGGATTCCTCGGGCGCATGAAGACGGAATCCGTCTATCCCGAGCATTGGGAGGAATGTGCCTGTGATGAGGTGCTCGTCCTGATAGACGATTACATCCACTGGTACAACCATGCGCGCAGCAAACGGTCGTTTGGCTGGATGAGCCCGGTAGAATGCCGTCAAAGAACCAAGGAAGGGCTGCGTGACTGTCTCCAAGAAAACGTCCGCAGCACTTTCTTCCATGCCGAATGTGGCAGCGAGTTCGACGACCCGGGGATCGGCGAACCGCTCGGCGTGTTCGGCGTCGAACGCCCCCTCTCGTGCAAGGGCAATTCCTGTGGCAACGCGGTGGTCGAGTCCACGTGTGTTTCGGCAAGTTGCCGCCCCGCCATCCCTCAGCCCGCACCTCAATCGCCTTCCTCAGCTCCATCATGGGATGTGCCAAGCGCCGACTCTTCCGCTGCATTTCTGGACGTTTTATGAGAGAGTCCGCATGACAGTTGAGAACAGCACTAGCGCAAACATGGTAGATTCGCGCAGTTTTCCGCTACATGGCGAAATGAGGGTCATTTTTTGCCCCAGGTGCAGGCTGCTTTCACTTCGAGCAGTTCTACGATGCCGCCATAAAGCTTGCTTGTTATAGACATGCCAAGACATATACATGTGTATTGCATTAGATATATCAAGAAATATACATATACCCGCTGTAGCGTATCATCAACCTAGTTTTATTCGTTTTAGAAAACCCTTGAGTGCGATAGTATGCAGCAAGACGAAACCGATACTTGAAATGAGGTGAAGCGATGGCGGAAGAGCAAATCGATTGGAGGAAGACGGTCGAGGCCATTCTTGAGAACGCCAACCGTCCTTTCGTTCCGATCAGCAAGTCCTTCATCCAGCAGCCTCGCGGAAGCAAGGAGCGCAGCAGCGTGCTGTCCCAGTTCGTGACAAACGGAGATATCAGAGGCTTGAAGGCCTATTTACTGATCGCGGCATCCGCAAGCAGCCCCGACACGGATAACGAATGGTACACATCGCTGCCCCTGCAAACATGGGCTCGTGCCTTTGGATGTTCAGAAACAGCCGGTAGCGTTGCGACCGCAAAGGCTGCCGCCACAAGGATTCTCTTGCGACTTCAACAACGTGGCCTGATCGAGAAATCCCGTTGTGGCAAAGAGCGCAAAATCAAGATCAAGCTACTCGCGCAGGACGGCTCGGGCGAGGAATACCAGCGACCAGCAAGCCGGTACATACGACTGTCCCACGATTTTTGGAAGAGCCGCTTCGATGAGGACATCAGCCTGCCCGCCTTGGCGATGTTCCTCGTCGTCCTTGGCGAACGAACACCATGCGAGCTTCCAACGGAACATATGCCGGAATGGTACGGATGGTCCGCAGACACCGCCGAGCGCGGCTTGCGCGAACTGCAGCGCATTGGCCTGATCCGCAAGGAACAACACCTCAAGGAAGCCCCGCTGAGCCCAACGGGAATCACCGTGGTGAACGAATATTATGTCTGCCAGCCATTCGACAAACGAACGTTGGATTCGAGACGGCACACGCACGAGACGAAAGGAGGAGAAGCATGAGTGAACTGATCGCATGGGGCGACGAAAGCGTACAGACCCAAGGCGGCGTCATCCCCACTTACTACATGGGAGCTTGCATCTGCGGACTTGAAGAGCGCGATATCCGCAGACAGCTGCTTTCCGCGACCAAGCGAAAAGTCTCCAAGTTGCATTGGCGTGACATGACGCTTTCGGAGAAACGCAGATCCATACCAGTCATCGAGGCATTGTCACTGCCCCATATCGCCATAGCCGCTACGCCCTTGGATGGCACGGTCACCTCCGAACGCGCCCGACGTAAATGCCTCGAACTTCTGCTGCCCACGCTGGAGAAAGAATACGGGATTTCGCGTCTCGTTCTAGAATCACGCGAAACCAGCCAAGACGACAGAGACCTCATGTTCGTCCGTGGATTGCGGAGCAGGCGTTTCATCAGCCGACTCCGCGTGGACTTCGCCCCGGGCTTTTCCGACGCTCGGCTGTGGATAGCAGACCAAGCGCTTGGGGCCATCGGCGATGCGCAACGCGGCCGCCAAGACTTCTCATCATTCCTCGAAACCCTGGACATGCGCGAACTGGATTTGCACCATCTCGCGTAAGTCACGCTGCAATTTAGCCTGTGGAGACATCACACTAAGGCCGTCAGCCGAATGGTATATACTTACCAGTAAGCCAACCTCTGAGGAGGAAATGGAAGTAGGAGCCGGATTCCCTGTGCATCATGGGGGCCGGCTCCCGCGCTATGCGGCATAACCGCATAGCGACTACGGGTTAAGGGTCAAAAAGTAGGGTTAAGTAAAGAAACGTGGGTCTTATTCGGGTGTGTTGTTGGCGTGTTGGTGGGTTAGTGCGAGCGTCCCGCCCAGCCTGTTCTGACGCCGAACCCGCTCTCGTAGGCGTCGACGCCGTCGGTCGGTTCCTGCACGGCCGTCATGGTGCCGGGCATGGGCCCGTCGTTCCCGGCCGGCTTCCTCTTCCTCGCCCTCGAGGACTTGTTCCTGCTCATGGAACAAGTCAACACGAAAAGTCAAGCACCCGGACGAATTAACGACGAAAACGTTAATCACACCCCAACACGCAAGACGGGAGTAAGCCCCACCCTGGATTTAAGACACACTTTTCTTTACTTAACCCCCTTTCCTCGTCGGCTTCCAATGCTCGGACGCGACGAACGACATGGGATGAGGATGTTCGGTGGTAGTGCCCGAAAGTATGCACAAATGTGATTTCGCCCGTCCATGGCACGGTTATCAGTTCGCTTCCACGTGATATGAACTGATTTTTGTTCCGTATTTCCTCTGACTCGATGGGAGATGATGGAACCATGGCAAAGGGCGCTCGATATACGCCGGAGTTCAAGGCGAAGGCCGTCGGGCTGCTGGCGGAATCGCGTTCCTCGTATTCGTCGGAGACGAACGCGATCTCCGCGGTGGCGAAGGATCCGGGGATGGCGCCGGAATCGCTGCGGCGTTGGCGCAACCAGTCGGGCGCGACGGTCGCGGAGGAGACGAGGCAGTCGGCCGAGGACGCGATGGCGGAGCTGAGGAGGCTGCGGGCCGAGAACGCGGAATTGCGTCGGGCGAACGAGATTTTGACGATGGCGTCGGCTTTTTTCGCGGCCGGGCTCGACCCGACACGGCGTTGATGGCCGCGTACGTCGACGAGCATGAAAGCCGTTTCAAGGTCGGGCCGATCTGCGGGGTCCTTTCCGAATCGTTGGACTGCGGGTTTCTCACGCCGCGCGGCTGCCGCATGTTCAGAACGCGTCCCGTCAGCCGCATGCGGGCGGGGCATGGGGCGCTGGCCCGCGACATCCTCCAGATCCATTCGGATTTCTTCATGGCCGTGTACGGTTACGGGAAGATGCACGCGCAGCTGGTCGCCCAGGGCCGGGATCCGGCCGGGGTCGGCCGCGACCAGGTGATGAACATCATGCGCGAGCTTGGCATCCGGGGCGTGCGCCGCGGCAAAACCCCGGTGACGACGAAACCCGCCAAGGGCACGGGCGGCAGGCCGGATCCGGTGGACGGGAGGTTCGAGGCTTGTGCGCCGAACCGCCTGCACGTGGCCGACATCACCCACGTGCGCATGGCCAACGGCTCGTTCGGCTACACGGCGTTCGTTGCCGACGTGTACGCCCGTCGGATCGTGGGATGGGCGTGCGCCATGGCCGTGAACACGCAGGAGCTGCCGTTGCAGGCGTTGGAGCAGGCGATCTCATGGGCCGCGTCCCGCGGCGGCGCGGATGGTCTTATCCGCCACAGCGGCCATGGCACGCAGTACACCGGCACGGTGTACACCACCAGGGTTATGGGATATGGGATGCTGCCGTCGACCGGCACCGTCGGCGACTCGTACGACAACGCCATGGCCGAAAGCGCCGACGGCGCGTACAGGACCGAGCTGGTATGGCGGCGCAAACCCTTCGCGGATCTGAAGGACCTGGAATTGGCGACGTTCCGGTGGGTCTCGTGGCGGGGACTCGAAGCGGCTCCACCAGTCCCTGGGCTACAGGACACCCGAAGCGGTGGAAACCGAGTATCATGCAAACCAAGCGGCACAAGCCGCCTCACTATAAGGGCGGAACAAAAATCAGGCCACTTCATGACGTGGAGTGTTGCGGATAGTGTCCGGGAATTATGTACTCTGATCACTATCCAGAAACCATTTCTGGGTTGATTCTATTCGACAATCTCTTATCCAATTCTGTTAGGCAAAATGGAATCAATCTCACCTTCCTTAAAAGTTTGTTCTTCGTCCTTTTTTAAAGCTTTCTGTGCTGCTCTGTAACTTTTGCTATCAGTTGCTGGATAATTATTATTGACTTCTGACACTTTCTTACATAGGACATCTCTCTGATGTCGTATGCCATCATTTTCAAGTATGTCATAGTCAGTTAACAAAGAAATATAACTTTCTCTAATATCCCATAGTGCGTTTGCTGCGTTTCTATGCTGATTTATTTCATCCTGAATTTTATATTCTTTTGTATAAATATTCAGGAATAACGACAATACGGAAAAGGTTCCACTTAACCATGCTAATGCACTTTTATTTGTTATAATGCTTGCAAAGAATCCGCATGATGAAAATGCTGACAATGCAATCTGTATGTTCTTTACACGCCTGTTTTTATTTTCAAGTCGGTCGGCTAATTTGTGATGTGCGGTATACGTATAGGTGACTTTTCCGTAAGCGTCCTTTATCTGATTTTTTAATTGATTTCTATAGTTTGTATCATTCATTTTATATTGCCTTATGCCATTTTATTAAGAATTTTACCGAGAATGTTCCAGTCTTTTGAGGTATCAAGTGCCGTTCCGCTTCCAGGGGCGGCCAAGGTTGGTGATAATAGGCCGTTTAATGAAATCTGATTATAATGGTCAAGTAATTCCTGTTCATAAGATTTCAACTGGATTGAGGAATCGACATCTTCACGTGTAAAATGCCACCATCCTATTGCATCATATACAAATGAATCTATTAATATTCCGGATAAATGGTAGCTTGAATAGGAAGTATCCCTGATCATCCTTATGTGCCTACATGTCGCGCACAGCAAACCGTTAGATGAATTATTCTTCTCTTGGATTGCCCTTTGCTCAGACCTAGGATCAGTTGTCTTCCAATTCCCTCCCATATTGCTATCCGGATATTTGTATAAAATACTGCCGCTCCAGTTTTCCTGTGGGAATGCAGGTAACACTTCGAATTTCATTCCATCAGAAAAAGCGATTTTAATGACTTGACCATCCGCTCTAACATCACTTCTTGAATATGTATTTTGAATTGCGTTCTTTACTGCCTGCAGAAGTCGAGACTGTCCATTTCCTTTAACATACGAATATCGATTATACTCGTCTTCCGGGATTTCGACGAGTATATCTATATCGCTTGTATCTATTGCTGTATTCCTTCCGTAAGAACCGACGTAGAGACTATGTGCAGTTTCACTGGTGGAATTCCAGAATTCTTGATTTATCGCTCGAGTGACTCTATGGTATCTTTTTGCAATGCTTTGGCGTGTCTCTAAGGAAATAATATTATCGTATCGAATTACTTTTGAACTCATGTCATCTTTCCTTTAAATATGCTCATGTGTTTATTATTTGGACTCATTTAAAATAAAATACCTATCTCGTTAGCCAATCTCCTCTTCTGGGTCTGCTAACATTTCAAGGATATCGTATAGAGTTGGTTTTGGCATTTCTATCATATGGAAATAGTCAAGGGGGGACAATCAGGGAAATAAGAGTGTAGCACTCGATAGATTGATGAATGAAGACGTTCCCTGAAAACAAGTTTTGCTGCGCTTGTCATATCAAAATAGCAGTCGGGATGAATGCTGTACATTTTAAGCAAACTCGCGATTAAATTGTCGTAGTCGACCTCGTCAGGTAAATGTTGCGAGTAAGGGTGGTGTGTGGGATTTAAGAATATTTCTTTATATTCTCTCCGTATTTCCTCATCATTGAGTTGGTCATAGAATAAATCAAACTCGCCCATTAGATATGCGGTGTCAACGTTAAGGGCCCGTGCAAGCTTGTCTAACAGTTCTGGAGTGATTAATCCATCCTTGCAACTTTTGCGAATCGTTCTTTCATTGACATCGATTTCTTCTGCGATGCTGCGATAACTACGTTTTTTGCCTGATGCTTTGCGTGTATCTTCTAGTCTCTGTGGATTAAATTGGATTTTGCTACGGATCTTTGTCATGGTTGCTCTCCCTATACGGACATTTTAACGCATACAGGCCCACTTTTTGTAGACGTCTAAAAACGGGTTAGGATGCTGAATGCCAACAAGGGAAGGAGATAGGATGATAAATCCTGGATTGATGGCGTATAACGTTTTAGAGCAAAGAGCAAAGGCTGCGGGCGGGCCAAATGCATTTTGCGATTTGCTCTACAGACAAGGGCTTGAGAAGGGTATTTCTATTGGGGAAAAGACTGGCTGTACTCGGAATCTTCTCGTTGGACTGATAGCTGGAGGACTCTTGGGCGGTGTTTCATCTTTCTGCCTCCAGGGAATTACTGGGCTTCGATCGAATTCCACTGACCATGCAGAGGCCGATAAGTCTTTTGAGAATAATGATTCTGGGGATAGAGAAGAATGAAGAGTTGGCTGGAATAATTCTTTTCTGCTCAAAATTTTTAGTATAAACTTAAATGAATATTTCTCGACGATGAGGATTAAAATGGTATTAATTTATCGAACCCGGAGTTGGAGTGGATGGGGAAAGCATATCCACTATTGGAATGAGTATCGATTGGAAGGAGACAAGGTTACAAAAGTCAAATGTCATCGTCAGAAATTCTCTGATGGTAAAGAGAATACTTGGGAGGAAGATGAAGAGGAACAAGATTCTTGGTCTGTTGGGAGTTCCAATCTTCCTGATTGGCTGAAACGTTTCCTTTGAGTCTGAGAGCAGTGTCTCATGATAACGTCTATGGCTCTGCAGCGATGGCTTTGCTTAGGAAAGGAAGATTGGGTATGCCTACCAAGACACAAATGAAACGTGAAATCGTGAGTCGATCTGCTCTCAGTCTACTTGCTGCGGGGATCCAGTTCATTGAGATTCCACGGACTTATCCGACATTCGACAATGCATTCAACCATGCGTTTAAGAAATGTGGGCTGGATAGGGTTTACCCGCATGTTTTCGGACTAGTCTATTCGGATCCGCAGGATTTGATTGATAATTCAATCACACACACAGGCTATGAAATCCCGTTTGCAAGGTGGCGTAGGGAGATTCATGAGGGCAGGCGTCGTTATGAACTTTATCTCACTGATGACGCAGACCAGGATCGGCTTGAGCGGGGCGATGATCCCCAGAGCATAGTTAAGGAAATTATTTCTCAAGACTATGGATCTGACGATGCCTCACCTTTTGCAGTGTGGCCATGGACTGATTTCGGCAAGGTGATGAGCAATGAGTTAATTGCTCAGAATATTGCGCTGTATCCTGTCAGGGGCGCAGAATCCAAGCAAAGTTAGGGCTGAGGGCAGTGTGGTTTGTGCCGAACCTGACACGCTTTGCTCTTCCATGAGTTTGTGTGCTTGCGTCGGGAAGAGCTCGTTGATGGGGGCATGCGCACCGTACAGCGCGCACAGGGACTGCCCATCGCGATCGTGGAGGAGATCGCCTACGAGAACGGCTGGATCACGCGCGAGCAGCTCATGGAGTCCACGGAACGCTACGGCAAGAGCCCCTATGGCCAGCATTTGAAGGGCCTCGTCGACGGCGAGATCATGCTCGTGCCGAATCAGAAGAACTGACGTGATGAGGCGTCTTCAAAGCGCCTCATCACGTCAGTTCTTCTTACCAGTATGCCCTAGCCCCGTTGTCCCAGATATCCGTTTTCCCATATTCAAGTGCAGTAATGATGTCTTGATTCAACTTGCTACGTAGGTCATCACAGATTTTCGTTTGGAATAGTGGAATGAAGCACATGTCCCATGTGAATTTATGGCTATCCGGATCAGGGCAAAACAATATTGCTGTGGCCTGAACCGCTTGGAGAAATTGCTTCGTCTGGGATTTGTACTCCATCAGTAGGATGTAAACGTCCTTGCTGATATCCAGTAAAATCCTGGTGAGCAGATCACTTGAGATGGAGTCTCCATCAGTGTATCGTTTTTGGCTTTCCTCATCATCGTTTTCCTGCCGTGATTTGCGTGCTGCGACTGCGTTTTTTCCATGCCTTTTCCGCGATGGGCCGAATCCTAGTGAGTTACGTCGTGAGAGAGCGAATGCTGCTTTGCAGGCATTGATAAATGTATCTTCATCCGGAATCGTGTCTGCGGCTTCGCTGAGTGCGAATGCAATAGAGGCTACAATGTCGCAAAGAACATGTGCTTGGGACAAGTACTCGCCGGCTTTAGAGGCTAAATCTTTGAAAGAATTAATGCCATGATTTTGTACACAAGTGCAGAGTTTTGATACTTGCTGGCTTGCTAGGGGGTTTTCTCTTGCCCAACGGAGTATGTCAATGACTCGGCAATAGTCAATGATGGGATGAGACACATCCTCGCAAAGGAAAAACACGCGTTTAGGCTGTTTCTGTGCGTGGATAATTGTTGTTACCTTATCATGCGGAATATCGGCAATGCGAGCTTGAACCGTTTGGACTTTGTTGGCAAGAGCCTGCTTGTATTTGTCAGGCAACTTCTTACTGTTTTCGGGAGTAAGAACCATTCTGAGTAATTGGGCGTGTGCGATACCTGCGCATGAACAGACACAGTTGAATCCATTTGCGAATGTGCAGCTACCTTGACCTCGTCCAGTGTGAATATCTATGCAAGGGTCTTTGGGATTTACTTGGATGGGCAGTGCCATGTTTCTTCTTTCAGCTCTGTTTATTAGATTTCAGCGTCTCAATCACTTTCGGCATATCGGTCCAAGGGGCGTATTCCTGCTCGTGATATGGCGTGAGCCTGTTGCGCCCCTGACTGTTCTCCGCTATGTTGTGCCGGGCTGCGTTGCGTGTGGCGGCATCGAGATGTTCGCTGTCGATGAGTTCGTCATTGACGTATTTGTTGCGATTCCCTCCAACGATGCCGGCTTCTGCCGCAGCTGACTCGACATCGGGCGTCAGTGTGTAGCTTGGTGGACAAGCCTTCATATGGTCGAGCAGCCAGACCTCGAAGCAGGGGTTGGAAATGATGAGCTCGATCCCATTGTCCTTGCAAGTTTTTGCGGCCTTGCTGTGGTCGTGAAAGTCGTCAACATCGACTACCACCCAGATTTTTTCATAGCAATCTGTGGAGATATCCCGTTCATCCTCTTTCTTCAACTTGCATGCAAAATCCGCGAGCTGTTCAGGACTTTCGTTCTTCTGTTGGTAGTCGATGACAACGTCATATATGGACTCGAGCTGCTTGAAATACTGTCTTTCGGTAACAGCTCCGCCAGCTACGACAAGATAACGCTTCTTGCGTGCCCTGTGGAAACGTGCAGACTCGCGACCATGCGCGGGAACGCCTCGCTTCTTCGCCATCAGTCATCGTCTCCATTCATGATCTGTGCGAATACGGTATGGAAACTGGGGTTCGATGTGGCGCCATATACACCATTGAGGTAGTTCTTGCCGATGTTCTCTTCCTTTCGAATACCAAGTTCCGTTACCGGGAAGAGTTCCGAGGCGCCGTCTTTATCTTTCTCTACAAGCCATATCTGATCGGGTTGTAGTAGGCGGTTCGACGAACCCGACTGATTGATCAATGACACGTCATGGGTCGTGAAAATGAGCTGGGAGCCGTGGGGATTCGTTGCCGGATCGGTGTACAGCGCCACCAGCTCTGCTACCAAGGCTGGGTGCAGGCTTGTGTCAATTTCATCGATAAGTGTGACCGTGGGCCTTGATAGCTGACGAAGGGCAAGCGAGAAGAACGACAGCGCGGCGACGGTGCCCCTGGACTCGTTATCCAAGCCGAAGCCGGCAGAGGACGAATCTTCGCCGGTATGAGTGAATTGCAACTGTGTCGCGTTTTTGATGTTGAATGCTTCCTCTAGCTTTCCCTCATCAGCTCCGATCTGAGTCTTCATCTGCTCTTTGAACTGATGCCAGATATCCGAGGGGATGTTCGCCGGAACGCTTTTCACATCGCTGATGCCAAAATCTGCGTACTTGATCAGAGATGTCAGATGCTTCGAAAAAGGTGTCTTGTTCTTGAATTGGTCAAGCAATATGGGCTGTTCCTGTTCGAAAGCGTTTGCCACGCAATACGCCATATCATTCTGGAAAAACGAGAATACAGGTTGGACACATTCGATGCCGGCTGCGGCGGCCGCCGAAAGCAGGAGAGCGTTGGGGCGGAGTCCCACTGTCTTTCGCACTTGCGTTCTAGGTCCTTTGAAAGTGGCTCCGAATTTCACCTCGTCGTTTCCGGTGCGGGAGAACAACAGTGAGGAGTGAGTGGAGAGACGTCCTCCCATGTCCTTAAAGAAGGTAAGCTCTTCCTCTAATATGTGCTTATTGTTATAGCGGAACCAGTACTGGTATTTCAGATGGTTCTCGGCTGTGAACTCCAGGAAGAACATCGATGGTTCCTCGAATGGGGTCTCTCTCAGTAGGAATGGTTCCCTAAGAATATCGCTGTTCGCATCACCTTGGCTGTAGCTGTTTGTCACCATGCTACGCATGGCGCACATCGCCTTCAGGAAATTGGATTTTCCTGATGCGTTGGCGCCGTATATGGCTGTGATTGGAGACTGCCGTGAGTCGTTGGATTCCGTGAACCTTTCGTCGCGAGTCATAGAGAAAGATTGCTCGTCGCGGAAACTCCTGAAATTCGAAAAGCTAAAATCAATCAGCATTGGGTCGCCTCGTAAATGTGTTTTACTCTTTTGATACTGAGATTATAACTAGAAATGTCCATTTTTACAATTTTCTGCTAAAAGTGATGGTTTTATGAGCGTGTCCACAAATCTATACATTTTCTGGTTTCACTTGGCATAAGAAGGTGCACCCTGTGCCTTACGTGTGCGATTTTCATTTCAGAATTGTTTATTTTCCGTGGAAACGGTGAGATTGGCTTGCGTGTTCAGGCGAAAGGATTGATTGGGTGGATGCCTTGTTCCACAGCAGGTCAAACCAGTGTCCGCGCCGCTTGCCGATGGTGACGGCGAATAGTGCTTGGCGGATGAAGTCGAGCAGTGTGCAGGTCGCGTAGATCGCCAGCAGGATGCCCAGAATCTGCAGGATCGCCAATGGCTGCTGGTACAGGTTCTGCAGGTTGAACAACCGGACTCAGAGCAGTTTCTCGGAGGCGGCGTAATCGGTAATCAGGTACACTGCGAACGCGGATTACGCTATCCGGTTGATGGCACGGCTGTGGAAGGTGGCGCGGTCCCCGTTATCTATTTGTAAGTGCAGCATCCTTGTTCTCGGCTGATTCTAGCAGTTCGTCGGCGAATGCCTCGGCGGGGGCGCGCTAGCCGAGCACTCGCATGGGCCTGTCGTCGGTTTCGTCGACGATCTCCTGCAGTTCGCGTGCCATGGAGGGGGCGATGGGCGTGCGTTTGGGCAGGCAGCGGCGGATCGTGCCGTTCCTCTTCCGACAGGTGCGAATACACCTGGCCCAAGGCGCAACACCCCTCCGTTTGGCTATCCGGACAATCTCCAATCTAACGGGTGCTGCACTTTCAATTAGACAACGGGCGTATGCGCACTCTTTATCGGCATGATAGAGAGTAGCGAATTGTGATTCTCGCAATCTAAAGGGAATTGATGTTGTTTTTTCCTCGATTCATTATTGTGCAGACAGCCCATATGAACAGTGGAATTGCATAGAATGCGTATGATTCAAACTGAATATATAGGTATGCGAGAAGAATGAACCAGCATATGTTCCGTCGGCTCCATCCATGATGGACCGCTACGTGTGCTAATACCAAGAGCAAGAAGGCCAAAAAGCAGAATAGACCAAATTCGGTAATGAAGCTGGCATAGATGCTCATTGTGAAAGTATCCGCTGGGGGATTTGCTAAACCATCGATTTCAGTATTGGGCGCACCGCCATGGGCGTCATACCATTGGCGGGCACCGGCGTAACCAGTACGCACTGCATTAGAGATATTGCCTGCGCCCCATCCAAACATGAAGTGAGGTAGATCATGTTTCCATGACCACATGGGAGCGAGCATATGGAAGATTCTTGCACTCATCGATCCGTCACCAGCAAGTAATCCATTGGTGGCTAAAGAGTTTAGACGCGGATTGATGATAATTGCGCTCAATCCACCTGCTCCAAGAAGTCCTAAAGCACCGACGAAACCAGCTGTTACCTTACGTGAGTGGAAGTTGATTGTCGCTATCAGCCAGATGAATGTAGCTACCACTGTATCCAGTATGATTCGGGTGCCGGAGCCCATCGCAATTGCTCCAGCGGCAAATATCGGTATCAATATGCCAATCTTGCGGTCGCGGGTCAGCCAGAAAACTGGCAGGAGTACGCCGAACAGATGCATGCCGATATAGCTAGGTTCTGCGAACATGAATTGAGGACGAACGCTCGCATAGTTTCTATACAGAGCACCCCAAAAATATGCTCGTACTGGCTGCCAGTTCAGATGTCGCTCTAAAGCGATATATTGCAGTATCCCAATGAGGAATGCCACTACATATGCGGTGAATAGCGTAGTTAACAATGTTCGTACAGGTACACGTTTAATGCGGATCGCGATGTCGAGCGAAGCCAAGCACGCCAGCCCTAACAATATGGAGATGAATGACTTTGCGGTTGCGCTGGCGTGTATTCCATATGACTGCCAGCCGTATACGGATGTGAGCACTAGTAGCAGGGGAAAGAGGAAGAACGGCAGGAAGCGGCGTGCGGTATCGCGCAAGTATCGCCAGTTGATGATTGTGTACAGGGTGAACAACCAGGGGGAGATTGGCGTCCAATAGGGGAGTGGAATGCCAATTTTTGTGCCATCAAATGGCAGCATGGCCACTGCGGCAAACATCAACATGTCTGATGGGGTGATGGTGATACGAGTCAGCGTCTCGGTCATTGCCCCACGCTGTAGCGCGGGGCAATGACTGGAGTTTCTGCGTTTTTCTTGAACTGACTTGTTGCCGAGCTGCATATTGTTCGGTGTGGACATACTTGGTTCCCTCCCATATCCTCCGTGAGAACTGTACCAGTTGCATGTGTGGGTGAGGTGATGGGGGTTCGGTCAACCGTTCACTTTCATGAAGTACTTTTAAACTCCCACCAAGTAATTGGCAGTCGCTTACAAAAAATGAATAATCTATGGGCCAATCAGCCGTTTAGATCCTCTCCGTGGGGCTGGTGCATGTATTGTTCAACCCAAGCCATGCTGGTTTTTTGGAAATTAAAAGCCTGAATTATCATTAATTCGAAATCCAGGCTTTTACAGTATTCGTATAATCGCGAATTAAGCAGAAATCACTCAGCCTTCTTGCGGCCGCGGCGCTTCATGGTGCCGGCAGTGGCGTTTGCGACATCAAAAATCACGGTCTTGTCTTCCGGGTAAGCAGTGCCGTTGACGGAGGCGAAAGAGACCTCGCCTTCTGGAGCTTCGACAAGCGTGAAGTACTTGGAAATTGCTTCAACAAGCACAGCATCCTTGATACTTACAGACGTAGTCTGCTTGCCCTCACCCTTGCTGAATTTCACGGCATTATTCGCCTTAGCGGTAGTCGGCGTGACGGCAATTTGTCTGGTTTTATCGTTAATAAGGATCTTAACTTGTGCTGGAAAATTCAGCACTTCTGCGGTGGCCTTATTAAAACGTACAACGGAATCGGTAACGGTCATCACCGTTTTGCCAACGGGCTTAACTAGCTGAACTTCTTCGAATCCTTGAAGCAAGGATGCCATAATATACTCCTTCACACTGCATAAATAGTATTGACAATTTTGATTGTAATGAATGATAATTTGAATTACAATTTTATATATCACATTCTCAATTTCAATTCATAATATGGAATAGGGGAATAGTGCTGTCGCAAAATATTGAGTGAGAATACATTGTGATTGCGATTGTGTACAGTTATTCTGCAGTCGTATCAAGGGTTTTGGTCATTGTTCACAAGGATACAAAAGCTCGAGAAGTTCCCCGGTAGGTGCTAAATTATAGACCATCTGTGAAAATTTCCCGAAGAGGTAAGGAAGAACATTGACCATCGCTGATTTGCTGCAGATTGTTCGCAAGCATCTCGCGTCTGCGATCATCTCGTTTGTGGTGGTGTTTGCTGCGGTTGCAGCTGTCACGTTCATCATGCCGCCGAAGTACACGGCTACGGCTGAAGTGTTCGCCACGTATGCCGGTCAGTCCGGCGAGACGCAGACCACCAACGATATGAGCTCGGGTGCCAATTATTTGAACACCCAGATCAAGACGTATCCGGAACTGGTGAAGACCGAAGCCGTGCTCCAGCCCGTCATTAAGGATCTCGGCCTGGATATGACCACGACCGATCTTGCCGGCGTGGTGACCGCTACGAACCCCACGAACACATTCATGGTGGACATCTCGGCGGAAGTCGACGATCCGCAGCAAGCGGCCGACATCGCCAACAGCGTGGCGAAGAACCTCTCCGATCAGATTTCCTCTGACCTGTACAACAACTCCTCCTCCAGCGGCTCTCCCATCAAGCTCACGGTAGTGCAGAAGGCTCAGACTCCTACCGGGCAGAGTTCCCCGAACATTCCGCTGTATCTGGCTATGGGCCTGATTCTCGGCATCATCGTGGGTATTGGCGTTGCCCTGCTGGAGGACATCCTCAACACCAAGGTGGACTCCACCGATGATGTGCGTGAGCTGACCCACGCTTCTTCGCTGGGTACTGTGCCACAGGCCACGATTCTTGACGACAGCCGCCCGGTCGTAGTCGCTCAGCCGGCCGGTAGCGAGGCCGAGGAATTCCGTCGTATTCGTACGAACCTGTCGTTCCTTACCACCACTGCCACGCAGGGTCATGGCCGACTGCTGGTCATCACCTCTACCGATCCGTCCGAAGGTAAAACCACGGTTTCCTCCAACGTTGCCGTGGCTCTCGCCGAGGAAGGCAAGAGCGTGCTGCTTATCGACGCCGATCTGCGCCACCCGTCCATGGCCCACAAGCTCGGCATTGAAGGCCACGTGGGCCTGTCTCACGTGCTGTCTCGCCAGGCGTCCCCGGCCGATGTCATTCAGAAGTATTGGAAGCCGAACCTGCACATCATGCCTGCCGGCAAGCGCCCGGCTAACGCCAGCATCTTGCTGAACTCCGATCTCATGAAGGAAATGGTCGAGCAGGCCCTCACCCAGTACGATTACGTGATTATCGATACTGCTCCGCTGTCCGTGGCCAGCGACGCCACCGTGTTCGGGCGTATGGCTGGCGGTCTGGTGCTCGTGACTGGTAAGGGCGTAGTGGAGAAGAAGGAGCTGGAGAACACCGCTACGGCTCTGCAGGCCGCTGAAGTGCCGATTCTCGGCTTCATCTTCAACTTCGCTGATCCGAAGAAGATACACTCGAAGAACTATTACTACTACTATTACGAGGACGGCAACAAGCGCAGCTCTCATAAGGGTGCCAAGAGCAAGGGCGAGAAGAAAGCCCGCAAGTAATAGTTTGGCGTTTGCCGATCGTCTTGCAATATGAACCGTGCGGTACTTCTGTGCCGCACGGTTTACTGTTATAAGACTGGGTTGTTGGATTTATGGTGCTGGCTGTATATCGAATAGTAAAGAATTGTGACATTCTTGAATACCAGCTGGCACGCTCGGCATAGGGCTGGATAAACTGACAGTTTGGAATGACTTCAATGATGCAAAGGAATGAGAAGAGCATGGGAACAGACGAACGCCCTGAACCGAACGCGGAATCTGGTTCCTCTACGTCGCCGGCTCGCGGTGACATCGTCGATACCTTCTGGGATATACCGCCCATCTCGTTCGACGAGAACGACGGCGGTATTGCGCAGGGTGACAATGGTACGAGGACTGTTGCGGGTGGCGTTCAGTCCGTCTTCCCCAGCTTTGACGAAGTATTGGAATGGCCTACTACGAGTGCGGCGAATACTGCTGGCGATGCCTCTTCCCCTTCCGATGCTGTGGCTACTGCCCCGATGACTTTTGCGGCACCTGATACTGCGGAAAGTGCTCAGTCGCCTCAGCAGGATAATAATGCGACGCTGCCGCTTTTCGCGCCGATTTTTGATGACAAGCCGCAACGTGATAGTGCCATAGACGATTTGAACATCGATTTCAGTGCCATTGAACAGAACCCTGAGCCGGTGGAGGAGCCGGAAGAAGACCGTGTGGCAGAGACTCCTCGCGGCGGTAAGGGCGGCAAGAAGAGGACCAAGGGCATTATCATTTCGGTGATTGTTGCGCTGGTGGTGATTGCTGCGATCATTGGTGGTGTATGGTACTGGCGTTTCAGCGAGCAGCGTCGGGAAAGCCATCAGCTGCATCAGGATGCGTTGACAGCATGTACTGAGGCCGTGGACCAGAATTCCACCGCTCAGAAGGCGCTGGCCAAGGCGCTGGCCGACGCCAAGAGTGCTCAAAGCATTACAGCTGATCAAGTGGCTGACGGCGCGACCGTGGATGCGCTGAAGAAGGCAATCGCCGCGGTAAAGAATGTGGAAGCGGTGGAGTGCAAGACTTCAGCTTCTACGTCGGACCTCCAGGAATATGCCAAGACGGCCACTAGCCAGACCAAGACCGCCAAGAAGAACGCCACTGCGATTACTGCCGCGGCAAAGGCCGTGACGGACAGCAAGAACGCCAAGGATCAGGCTAACGCTCAGCAGGCGTTGCAGAGCAAGATAGCCGAGGCTCAGACTTTGCTGGACAACAGCCTGTATGCCGTCGACGATAATTCAACGCGAGTGACACTGGAAAGCGACATCGCCAACGCCAATACCGTGCTGTCCCAGCAGGGCACTGACGTAAAGGCCATGCAGGATGCCGTCAACACGTTGACTGCGTCCATGGATGCAGTCAACACTTCCATGGCAAACTACAGTGCAGCTGTTGAAGCTCAGCGAGAAGCAGCGCGGCAGAAAGCTCTGAATGATTATTATGCACGATTAAGGCAGCAGCAGTTGTTGCAGCAGCAACAGCCAACACAGTCAGACGGTACAGACAATCAGGTGACGGAACCGAAAGATGAGCCGAAGCAGTAAGTGATTGTGCTAGCCTAAATTGTTAAAGGAACCGCGAATAACAGTAGTGCGCATTTCCACCATTTGCTGTTGCAAACCAGCTCAATATATGCGTGCTTTGTGCCGCTATGCCGTCACGGATTCGCATAATCAGTTGTGGAGGGCACTTCGTATGACACGGTAAAAGTGACCTCTAGGGCGTTGCATAATGCAAGGATTCGGCTGATAAGGCGCAGAAATGCCGATGCCGGTCCCCGATGATTGGGAACCGGCATCATGCGCATGAGTTCGCTCGGCGTTTGGGCCGGGTTTCACTCAGCCTTCTTGCGGCGCGGAACCTGTTGTGTACGTGTTGATTTGGCTGGCTTAGTAGCTCTTGTGCTTCTGCCAATGCTCGTACGCGCCGGAAATCGAGCCATAGCGGCCGTTGCAATAATTCACAAACCACTTGAACTGGGTCTGGTAGTTGGTCTGCCAGTCTGCACCTGCGGAAGCCATCTTGCTGCCCGGCAGCGCCTGCGGCAGGCCATAAGCACCTGAAGACGGGTTCGTGGCGGTGGGGCTCCAGCCGGATTCGTGGCTGATGATGAAGTTGGCGGCGGTGAAGTCGGCCTCGGAGTAGCCGTTGGAAATCAGGTAGTCATGCGCCCAGGACTGAATCTCGCCGGCCGGCGTGGTGGTGCCGAGGCTGGCGACGCTGGGCGAAGACACGGTGGCGGTGCCCACCAGAATCACCTTATCGACCGGAGCCTTCTTGACCCAGGAGGTGAACACATTGGAGGAAACGACCTGATCACCGGAGCGAGTTACCAGAGACGTGGTCTCCAGCACGCCCTTCTCGCCTTCGGTCTCGACCTTCTCCTGGCCCTTGGGCAGGCTCGAGGTCTCCTTGCGCACTTCATTGAAGGCGATTTCGGTGTCGGTGGTCTCCACCGTGGTGTTGGCGCGGTGGATGGAAATGACTGTGGACTCGCTGACCTTGGAATCCAGGCTCGGAGTCACGCTGTCTTCCGGATCGAGGACGATATCGCCGGTTTCCAGCACATCCTTGACGGTGGTCATGTTGGCTTTTTCGCCGAGGACCACGCGAGACTTGCCATTGACCTTGACGGTCACGTAGGTGGTGCTCTTGAGCGCGCCGCGGGATGCCGAACGGGAAGCCGCACCATCAGTGGCGGAGAATGAGGTTGGGGTGATGGAAGGTGTAGCGGTGCTCGACTGATAGAAGTCGCGAGATATAACGCCTGCAGTGGCAATGAGACCCACTGCGGCCACGGCCGCCGCGATCTTCGCCCACTGGCCCCGAGACAGGGTTTTGACGAATGAGGTCCGCTCAGCGTGCTTCGACATTGCGCTCCTTGGTTGGGTACACACTGCTCTCCATCATAGGACGTTGAGTGGATGAATAAAAAAACCGTGGTGGGTGTTCGACCCGCCACGGATGGCATATGTAGTAGTTAGCAGTGCAAGGAAGCGCTATATATGGGCTTTTCCGCGCTTCCGCTGCTGCAGCGTGATAAGGCTTACTGCTGCTCCTGCGCTGCCTGCTGTGCTTTGGCGGCGGCCAGATCCAGCGCCTTGGCCTGGGCGATGAGGTCGTCCAGATCGGAGGCCTGCAGCGCGCCGGCCTGCTGGAAGATGACCTCGCCCTGCTTGGCAATCATCAGCGTAGGCACAGCTTGAATGCCGGCAGCCTGAGCCAGATCCTGATTGGCGTCGATGTCCACCTTGACGAAAGCGATGTTCGCGTTTTCCGGCTCGTTGGACGCAGCTTCGAAAATCGGGCCGAATGCTCGGCACGGACCGCACCAAGTGGCCCAGAAGTCAACGAACACGATTTCGTTGTCAGTAATGGTCTTCTCAAACTCAGCTGAAGTGATGGCGGTGGTGGCCATTGAAGTTCCTTCCTCAAACACAGTGCTTGATGCTGTGTACCAGTTTCCCAGCACCACCCAACATTTCGGCAAAAGCTTGTGCCCCAAGCTGAATGGATTGCGGGCACATGGAGGCGATGAGACGCTTTGTTGAGAATTCACAGACAATTTTTCGGTGAATTGTGCCCATGTTCATCAATGCGCGCGATAATGAGACCATGCCAGTCATGAATGATGAAGTGCCCGATGAGGGCGATTACGATGCCGGGCGTGGCCGCGGCGAATTCGACAACATCACGCCCGAAGACTTCATTCACGGGGGCGGTTCGGGCCATGGCAATCCTCCGGGGTGGCTTGGCCCGGCCGATATCAACCGGGCCCGCCACCAAATGCCCATCGCATACGTGGAGATAGTGCCGGTGCGTACCGATGAAATGGGGCGCATTGCCCAGGTCGGCTCGTTGCTGCGCGTTTCCGAAGACGGGTCCATTGAGCGCACGCTGATCACCGGCCGTGTGCTGTATCACGAGACGTTGCGCGAGGCGATTGCCCGTAATGTGGCCAAGGATTTGGGAGATATCGCGCTGCCGTTGCTGCCCACCTCACTGCAGCCGTTCACCGTGGCTGAATTCTTCCCCACGCCGGGGCTGGGCGAATACTATGATCCGCGCCAGCATGCGATCGCATTGTGTTACGTGGTGCCCATTGCCGGCGACTGCAAGCCGCAGGACGAGACCCTGGACGTGGAATGGGTGGACCTGAAGAGCGGCATGATGGATACTTTCGTGGCGCAGATGGTCAACGGGCATGGCCACATCGTGCGGCAGGCGCTGGCTTGGGCCGGAATCTGAGTTTTCAACCTCCCGCTGGCGGGAGGTGGCGCGTAGCGCCGAAGGGTGGTCCGGGGAGGATTCCGTCTGAGACCACCCCCAGTCGGCTTTGCCGACAGCCCCGCCAGCGGGGCATGAATGTGAAGGAGTAATTCATGGCAATAGAACTGGCCAATCATATATATAGGGACGGCGAGGGCGTGCCGGTGGTGCTGATGAACGCCTACCCGGTGGACCACCGCATGTGGGACGTCTGTGCAAAGGCGCTCGCCGACTTTGCCGATCTGGAGGATGTGCCGCCGTTCCCGATTTGGGCGCCGGATATGGCGGGCTCGGGTGAATCCCCGGTTCCCAGCGAGGCCGATTCCGGGCCGCGTATGGCCAACGGCGCATATAGCGAGGCTTTGGATCGACTGGCCGATGCCTACGTTGATCTGATTAAGGCCGCTGGCTACGAACAGGCGATTTGGGTGGGCCTGTCCATGGGCGGCTATGTGGCGATGGATATTCAACGCCGCCACCCCGAAGCCGCGGCCGGTCTGGCTTTGTGTGACACCATGGCCGCCTCTGACGGTGTGGGCGGTGAAGGCCGTCTGACTATGGCGAACGCCGCCGAGCAGACCAATTCCGTGGAGCCGGTTATGCATTTCGCACGCCCGGCCGAGGGCGATTCCACCGTGAAACGTACGCCCGAATTCATCGAGACCATGACCGCTTGGATAGAGGAGCAGAATCCCGCCGGTCTGGCGTGGCGTCAGCGCATGACCTATGGCCGTCCCGATATGAGCGATGTGCCGGCCACCATCAGCGTGCCCACCGTGGTGGTATCCGGCGAGCAGGATCCATCCAGCAATCCGAGTGTGCTGAAGCCGTTGGCCGAGAAGATCGCCGACGCAGAATTCGTGGACATTCCCGACTGCGGTCACTTCAGCGCCGTCGAACACCCGGACACCGTGGCCCGTGCCCTGCTCTCGCTCGTCAAGCGCGTGCAACAACACTGACTTCCTCCCGCTGGCGGGAGGTGGCGCGTAGCGTCGGAGGGTGGTCTGGCGAGGATTCCGTTTGAGACCACCCCCAGTCGGCTCCGCCGACAGCCCCCGCCGGCGGGGGCAAAACTACATTCTGGAGATACGTATGACTGCTGACATTCACTTTTCGCCGTTGGCGCTGACCCGTGCGCTGCCGTTCCTGCCGCTTGCCCAAGGCGATATCGACTATCAGGTGGATCGGCGCGGCGAGCCCGACCTCATCAACACGTTGCTCGCGGACCCGGCCACCAAAGTGGTGCTGACCCGTGGTGGTCTGGTCGCCGTGCCGCGCGGGCAGGGCGACCTTGTGGACTATGAGAGCGTGAAAATGCGGTTCGCCACGCTGCCGGGCGCATACGTTGGCGAGGAGTTGCGCCGTTACCCTGAAGCGGTCGCCATGTTCCTCGGCTCGTACGGTGGTGTGCGCGGCGAATGCGTGATTGCGGTCGACATTTCCCGCGTACCGGACGCCGGTGAAGGTGCTGTGCCCGGCGCACAGCCCAACGGCGTACTGGGTGTTCAGGATGCCGGCACTGTCGATGGCGCGATGGGCTTGGCCAACGCCAACGGTAACGCTGCTGGCAAGCGTGCTGGCGAATCGGGCGGAGCCGCCGAATCCGCTGCTCCCTTTGGTGTGCCGGATTCAGCTGGGCAAGGTGCGGATGACGCATTTGACGAGTCGGTCAGCACCCCGGCATCCCACGCCGCGCCGAAGCCCACACTGCTGCAACAGGCCGTAACGCGGTTCGATTGGGTGGATTTGCGTGGATTTGCACCACACGCCAACGCGCGGGAGGCCGGTCAGGCCACCAGCGCGGTCACCCTGAGCATCTGGCATAGCCGTCAGCGGTTCTGCCCCACATGCGGTGCCCCCGTGTTGCCGTCGCTCGCCGGATGGGCGCAGCGTTGCTCCAACCAGGCTGACGGCAATCGTATTTTGTTCCCACGCGTCGAGCCGGCGGTGATTACCGCTGTTGTGGACGGTCAGGACCGTCTGCTGTTGCAGCACAATGCGGCGTGGAAAGACCCGAATCTGTATTCGGTGTCTGCCGGATTCGTGGAAGCGGGGGAGAACCTTGAGCATGCGTGCCGGCGTGAGGCCCGCGAAGAAACCGGCATTCAGCTGGGCGAGGTGCGGTATCTGGGATCACAGCCGTGGCCATTCCCTGCCTCATTGATGATGGCGTTCAAGGCACATGCGATTACCACGGATGTGCATGTGGACGGTTCGGAAACCGTGACCGCACGCTGGGTCACCCGCGACGAATACACCGCCGAGCTGATCGCCGGCCGAATGGTGGCACCAGGGCGCGCCACCATCGCACGGTACATGATTGAGGAGTGGCTTGGACGCGAGCTATAGGTTAGGCTGGTGTGTATGAGTGATGAAACCGAACAGCCGCTGAACCTCGATATTCCCGAGCATCTTGAGTACTCCGACGAACACGTATGGGTGGATCGTTCGGACGATCTTGCCATCATCGGCATCACCGAATACGCCGCCGACCAGCTGGGTGAGCTCGTGTTTGTGGACCTGCCTGAGCCGGGCACCCGCGTGGAGGCCGGCGACGAAATCGTGGAGCTTGAATCCTCCAAGGCCGTCCAGCCGCTGATCAGCCCGGTGGCCGGTACCGTGAAATACGTGAATCGCGACGTGGCGGACGACCCGTCCGTGGTGAATGGCGATCCCTATGGCGAAGGTTGGATTCTCAAGGTTGAGCTCGACGATGATGAGCCCGAGCTGCTGACCGCCGAGGAATACGCCAAGATCATACGGTAACCAAGTATTCAGGAACTCATAACCTGAGTGGCCTATATTGGTGCATATGAGAAGCCCACGCGAGGATTTTGAAGCGGCCGCCCGACACCTGCCGCCAGTACATGGCAGGAGTGCGCCATCGCCCGATGACATGCCTACGGTGCCGATTCCCGCGCGCAAGGCCGCCACCACTTTCGATACACCGTCCAGCCGTGAGCGGCTTGAGGTCAAGCCGGCGTTCACCCGTGTGATTCGCCGTACCCTCACCGGCACGTTCGGCATTTGGTCGCGTCTTTCCGCACTGGCGGTGCGCCATCTCGGCTGGTATCCACGTGTGGAACCCTATGTGGGCTATGGCACCAGCGACTATTCGCGATTGATTTGCCGTACGGTATACGCTCCCGAAAACGCGCGACCCGGCGAGGTAAGCAGAGGCATTCGCGGCATGCTGACCGTGCCCGCCCCACGCACCCATGTGCAGGCCAGCATTGATGACATGCCGTTGAACACCATACAAATTGGTGATTCTGAAGTGTATGACAAGGTCGATCGCACCCGTGACCTCAGTAGCGAATATGCGGTCTCTGATTCCGCGGGATATCTTGACCTCGTGGCTGAGCATCGCCTTGAACCCGGTATTCATCGCGTCTCGTACAGCGTGAAGCGCCGCAAGCCCGTTTCCGCCAACCTGTACACCATTCCGGCCAGTGCCAAAGTCGGCATCATTTCTGATGTGGACGACACCATCATGATCACGCAGGCGCCCGTGCTGTGGAAGGCCGCCTACAATCTGCTTTTCCTCAACCCGAAGAAGAAGGCTTCCGTGCCGGGCATGAGCGTGCTGTTCACGCGCATCGCCGATCTGTTTCCCGGTGCGCCGTTCTTCTACCTTTCGACCTCGCCATGGAATGTGGAAAGTTCGATTCGTAACTTCATCACCGATCACGGGTTTCCTGAAGGCCCGCTGCTGTTACGCGATCTTGACCCGCGCCCGAAGACCTTCGTGCCTTCCGGCCCGCAGCACAAACTGGAGTTCGCCGAGCAGCTTATGGCTGATTTTCCGGACATGAAGTTCATCCTTGTTGGCGACGATGGGCAGAAGGATCCCACCACGTATGCCACCATCGCCCATCGATACCCAGGACGTGTGCTGGCCATCGCGATTCGTCAGCTCAGTCCCAAGGAATCATCCGGTTTGGCTTCCGTGGCGGGCCTGACTTCCACGCAACCGATGCCGGTCACCGACGTTCCGGTGTTCACCGGCACCACCGGATCGAATATTTTGAAGACCATGCTGCCGTATCTGAAAGAACACGTGGTGTGAGTCTCGCGTACAATCGCGTGGTATGACCGACGAGAAGACGAACGCCGAAGTGCCGATGCCGCCTGTAGCCAAGCGCGAACCGAAGCGCCGTGAATTCCACGGTGATGTATTTGAGGACGATTACGAGTGGATGCGCAATAAGGAATCCGCCGAGGTACGCGACTATGTGGCCGCGGAAAACCGGTACTGCGAGCATCGCATGGCGCATTTGGCCGGTTTGCGCAACACGCTGTTTGAGGAGCTTAAATCACACGTGGAAGAGACCGATATGTCGGTGCCCACGCGCGTGAATGACTACTGGTATTTCACCCGTACGCAGCAGGGCAAGCAGTACGGCGTGCAGTGCCGTATACCCGTGCGTGGCGAGAACGATTGGGAGCCGCCGGTGGTGGACGCCAAGGGCGAGCCCGGATCCATGCCCGGCGAGCAGATTGTGTTCGACGTGAACCGCGAGTCCGAGGGGCATGATTTCTTCCGGCTCGGTGGCATGGATGTAAGCAAAGATGGCCGATGGCTGCTGTACGGCGTCGACGTCACCGGTGACGAACGCTATGACTTTCGTATTCGAGACTTGGAGTCCTTGACGGCCGTCGATGCTGACGGGGCGTTCCCCGACCTCGATATGCCGATGGCTGATGAATCTCTGTCTTTCCGCGATGCGAGCGCGGCCGAACCGGCTGAAGCGACAGCCGGTGACGAGGCCACGGAACGTCCTGCGGCGGCGGAACTACCCGAACACTTTGATGGTATCGGCAGCGCATGCTTCACCCCGGACGGTAAATGGGTGTTCTGGGTGGAAGTCGATGATTCCTGGCGTCCGTTTGCCGTATGGAGGCATCAGGTTGGTACGTCCGTTGACGATGACGTGTGCGTGTATCGTGAAGCGGACGAGCGTTTCTGGGTGGGCGTGGGCATCAGCTTCGATGAGCGCAACATCGTAATTGGCACCGGTTCCAAAACCACCACCGAAGTGCTGATGCTGCCTGTGGTCACTCCCGAAGGCGAGTTTCAGGCGTTCATTCCGCGCCAGACCGACGTGGAATACGATGTGAGCTTTGCCTGCTTTGAAGGTGCGGGTGAGCATGGCGAGGATGTGCCGCTTGCCGTGGTCTATCACAACGCCGTCAACCCGAATTTTGAGATTGATGTTATCGACATGCGCGACCATAAGCCGCCTTACCGGCTGGGTGAAGGCGTATGCGTGGCTGCCGGCTCGCCCTATGGCTGTGAGCATGGCGAATCGGATAAGCCGATCACTGAAACCTACTTCAATCCCGCCAATCCGGCGATTCTGCAAGGTGCGCATGGTCTGAGCATTGAGGGCATCGCCCTGCACCGCCATTTTGTATCGCTGAGCTACCGTTCCGACGGGCAGCCGCATGTGGCATATATGACCAAAGACGCTGCATCCGCTGATTTTCTGGCTGGTCGTCCGTGGCGTTTCGTGGAGTTGTTGCCTCCGCCGCTTGAGGGCGATTGGGACATGGTCGCGGCGGATAGGCAAGACGTGACCGGAGACCACGGCGAAACCTTGTGGACCGATGATGCCGAAAAGGCTGAATCATCTGCCAGCGCGAGCCCGGGAACAGGTAAATCCGCGACCTCCATGAAAGGTGACGGTATCAGCAAGCGCAGCGGCGACTGGTTTGGCGGTTTGTTCGGCTCGACCACCGACCACACCGAATCCTCCGATGGCGCCAGCGACGACCACCTGCCCGGCGAGACCCGGCGACTGTACACCATCGGCACCGGCGGCAATCCCTCGTATGACGCGCCGCGCATGCGCTACTCTTTTGCCAGCTACACGCGTTCCGGCGAGTTGCATGAAATCGATCCCGCCACCGGAAAAGACACGTTGCTCAAGCGCGCCACCGTGCTGGGTGACTTCGACCCGCGCAATTATATGGAGCGCCGCGTGTGGATTACCGCGCGCGATGGTGAGCGGATTCCCGTCTCACTGGTCTGGCATCGTGATTGCCCTGCGCAGGATTCGCCGATGTTCATCACCGGATATGGCGCATATGAGATTTCCTCCGACCCTGGCTTCTCGGTGGCTCGGTTGAGCATGCTCGACCGTGGCGTGCTGTACGCAGTGCCGCATATTCGAGGTGGAGGTGAGATGGGCCGCGCTTGGTATGAGCAGGGGCGGCGACTCAACAAGAAGCATTCCTTTGAGGATTTCGTGGATGCCACGCGCGCATTGCAGGACGCTCATTTGGCCGATGCCAGACGCACGGTGGCCAATGGCGGTTCGGCCGGTGGCCTGCTTATGGGTGCCATCGCCAACATGGCACCCGAGTGCTATGCCGGAGTTGAGGCCGATGTGCCGTTTGTGGACGCGCTGACTTCGATTCTCGACCCGGATTTGCCGCTGACCGTCACCGAATGGGATGAATGGGGTGATCCGCTGCACGACCCCGAGGTGTATCGGTACATGAAGTCCTACACGCCGTATGAGAATGTGCCGGTCGCCAGAGCGGAGGACGGTGATGGAGAAACCGTCGATGACAAGGTCTCTTCTGCCGGTGCCGCCACCGGCAAGGCCGTTTCCGCAGCGCAGTTCCCGAAGATTTTCATCACCACCTCGATGAACGACACCCGCGTGCTGTATGTCGAGCCGCTGAAATGGCTGGCCCGATTGCAGTCCGCAGGCGTGGACGCGGTGGCCAAGATTGAGGTTGAGGCCGGTCACGGTGGCATTTCCGGCCGTTACAAGCAGTGGCAGGAGGTCTCGTACGAGAACGCCTGGTGCATGGACGTGATGGGTCTCGCTCATTAGGTGTCATGTCCACTAGCTGAGCTGGTTCGGGCCATCAGGTGGCCATGCGACTAGGCTCCTTGAACTATGGCAAAGACATATAAAATTGCCGTCATCCCCGGCGACGGCATTGGCAAGGAAGTCACTCCGTGGGCCCAGAAAGCGCTTGAAAAAGCAGCTGAAGGTGTAGCTGACTTCGAGTATGAGAACTTCGACTTGGGCGCCGAGCGTTACCTGCGTGACGGTGCTATCCTGCCGGAGGACGAAGAGGAACGTATCAAGGCGAACGACGCCATTCTGCTCGGGGCTGTGGGCGATCCGCGCATCAAGGCTGGCATTCTGGAGCGCGGCCTGCTTTTGAAGCTTCGCTTCGACCTTGACCAGTACGTGAACCTGCGCCCGTCCAAACTGTACAAGGGCGTTACCTCGCCACTTGCCAACCCTGGCGACATCGACTTCGTGGTGGTGCGCGAAGGCACCGAGGGGCTGTACTGCGGTGCCGGTGGCGCTGTTCGTCGTGGCACTCCGCAGGAGGTGGCCACCGAGGTGTCCATCAACACCGCCTATGGCGTGGAGCGCGTGGTGCGTTACGCCTTCAAGCTGGCCATGAAGCGCAAGAAGCACGTCACTCTGGTGCACAAGAAGAACGTACTCGTCAACGCCGGCGATATGTGGCAGCGCATTGTAGACAAGGTCGGTGAGGAATATCCCGAGGTCACTCACGATTACCAGCATATCGACGCAGCCACCATCTTCCTGGTCTCTAACCCGAGCCGTTTTGATGTGATCCTCACGGACAACCTCTTCGGCGACATCCTCACTGATGAAGCCGGTTCCGTGGTGGGTGGCGTGGGCTACTCCGCCTCCGGCTGCATCAACGCCTCCGATGAATATCCGTCCATGTTCGAGCCGATTCACGGTTCCGCTCCGGATATCGCCGGTCAGAACAAGGCCAACCCGACTGCTGCGATTCTCTCCGCCGCCATGCTGCTCGAGCACCTCGGCTTCGATGACGCGGCCAAGAAGATCCACACCGCTGTGGAAGCGGACATCGAGGAGCTCGGCTCCACTGTGCGCTCCACCGACCAAGTCGGCAAGGACATTCTGGCCCGTATGTGATGTCTCTGGCTCCCCTCAAGGAGGGGAGCCAGTACTCTTATACTGGTCGCATGCACATGCGACATGGGGAATGCAAAACGCCGGGCGGCAAACTGGTTGCCGTGAATGTGACCGTCGACGAGGATGGCACAATCAAATCCTGCCATATCAGCGGTGATTTCTTTATCGAACCTGATGTGACCACCTCCACCCGCTTTGCGGGAGCCCCCACCAGCGGGAGCGAGGCTTCGGAAGCATTGATTCATGACCTTGAGCAGGCTCTGGTTCGAGGCGGTTCGCTGCAATCCGTATTGGATGCGCACTCTGATTGCCGGCTTATCGGCACAGACGCATCAGCCATCGAAACCTCATTCCTCCGAGCTATAAGCAGCGAGCTTACGCCCCCGCCGGCGGGGGCTCCCGCAAAGCGGGTGGGGGTGGCCGGTGCAGACACCACCGGAACTTCTGCATCCGTCGATACACAATATGGGCAGACCGACAAAACCGCCGAATATCAGTCCCGCTGGAACGAGCTCAAGCGTAACCTCACCGTCATTCGCGACCATCCACGCACCCCAGCCGAGCAAATGGCCATCGATGAAATCTGGGCCCGCGAAGTCGCAGCGGGGACGAGGCCGCCCACCATCCGATTCTGGGAATGGGCCGGTGCGGCCGTGGTCATCGGCAAATTCCAGTCAGCTCCGGACGAAGTGCATCTGGCCGTGGCCGAACAGCTTGGACTCAGCGTGGTGCGGCGCTGCACCGGCGGCGGCGCGATGTTCATCGAGCCCGGTAACACCATCACCTATTCCCTCTATGCGCCACTTGATTTCGTACATGGCATCAGCATTGAGGAATCATACCGGCTGTGCGATTGGTGGCTGGTCGAGGCCCTGCGTGGCCTTGGTCTTGACGTGCGATTCGCCGGCCTGAACGACATCGCCTCCCAATACGGCAAAATCGGGGGAGCGGCACAACGGAGATTCCCCGGAACCGGTAACGCCGGTGAGTCGGGCGCGGTGCTTCACCATGTGACGATGGCATACGACATCGATGCGGCCAAGATGGCCCGTGTACTCAATACCAGCCAGGAGAAACTTTCGGATAAGGCAGTGCGATCCGCCGTTAAACGAGTGGACCCGATGAAAAGTCAGACCGGTCTCACCCGTGAGCAGATTATCGATGATTTACTCGCATGGTTCACCCCTGCTCAATTTCGCGGTGATGCCTCGTAGCGAGGGTCGCGGTGGCTCCGTGCGATAGATGGAACGTCGCTGTCGAATCCCGCGGGTCGCGTTACAATATGACGGATGACCGATGACGGCCACACAGATAAGGACGGTGCAATGAGCTTGGAAACGCCAAATGCTTTTGCTGATGAGGAGAACATCCTGCTGCATACGGCACTGTTCAAGCAGGTCTCGCCCAGCGAAGCCGAAGAACTGTTGCCGTATCTGAAGCACGCCGCATACGACAAAGGCGACTACATTTTCTCTGAGGGCGATACCGATCACCGTATGTATCTGTTGGAGCGCGGCCGGGTCAAGCTGGTTCGTACTTCTTCCGACGATCGTGTGCAGTTATTGTCCATCCATGCGCCCGGTGAAGTGCTGGGGGAGATTCCGGTATTCGATCCGAATGGTGGTCCCCGCACCGCGTCGGCTGTGGCCATGAGCCATGGCACGTGCGTGGTCTGGTTGGAGCACGACACCCTGTTCTCCTGGCTGGACGAGCATCCGCGTGTGGCCATCGATATGCTGCAGGTGATGGCTAATCGTCAGCGCGATAACAATGAGCGCATCTCCGACCTGGTGTTTATGGATGTGCCGGCGCGTTTGGCCAAGACCCTGCTCAATCTTGGTTCCCGCTTCGGTGAGCCGGTGGAACAAGGCCTGAAAGTGCCGCATGACCTCACCCAGGAAGAGCTGGCCCAGCTGGTTGGATCCAGCCGTGAGACCGTGAACAAGGCGTTGATGGACTTCTCGAATCGTGGCTGGATTGCGCGTGATGGCCGATCGATTATCATCTTCCAGCCAGGCATGCTGATTCGGCGCTCGCGGCGCTAACGGCACGTTTCTTCGCGATTTGCTGCATATCCAGTTGCTATTCAGCAAACGTTATACGAGTGCGGTTCTTGTGATGATTGACCATTTTGCGGGGCCGAACACTCGGTTGGTAGGGCGGGCCATTTAGAATGGGGCCCATGCCCAAAAAGAAGTCCCTTACAGTTCGTCGTGTGCTCGTTCTGCTCTTGGCCTACATCATGCTTGCCGTATGCGGTGGTGTGGCGACCAGCGTGCTGCTTATCCCAGGCGTCATTGGTGCCAATAACGTAGCCAAGGCAGTGATTCCGTCACTGAAGGTCGAGAACGTGGACTTCGATGTGACTAGTCTCCCGCAGAAGTCGACGATGTATGCGAGCGATGGCACCACCGTCATTACGGATTTTTACAGCCAGAACCGTATCGTCGTGCCGCTGAAGAAGATTTCCAAGGTCATGCAGCAGGCCGTGGTGGCGCGTGAGGATCGCCGTTTCTGGACCCACGCCGGCGTGGACGTGCAGGGCGTGATGCGAGCGTTCGTCAACACCTATCTGTTGAAGGGCGATCAGCAGGGCGGTTCGTCGCTGACCCAGCAGTATGTCAAGAACGTGCTGCTTATGCAGGCCATTGAAGACAACGATTCGATTGCCCAATACCATGCCACGGAAGACACTGTGGCACGTAAGATTCGTGAGATGCTGATCTCGGTGCAGATGGAGAAGAAGTACACCAAGGCCGAGATTCTGCAGGGATATCTCAACATCGCCCAGTTTGGTAGCAACCTGTATGGTGTTGAGACCGCGGCCCAGCGGTACTTCAGCGTGTCCGCCGCCGACCTTAATGCAGTGCAGGCGGCTACGATCGCGGCCATCACCAAGAACCCGAACAAGTATGACCCGCTGATTGAGGCGAATCAGGAGGAGAGCCAGAAGCAGCGCAATCTTGTGCTGGATCTGATGGCACAGGAAGGGTACATCAGCGAGAAGGAATGCACGGAGGCCAAGAACACTCCGCTTAAGGACACGCTGAAAGTACAGGACGTCAATGTCGGTTGCCAGGATACCGGCGATTACGCCTTCTTCTGTGACTATGTGGTGCACCGTATCCAGAACTCCGAGGAGTTCGGCAAAACCGCTGCCGAGCGTAGCAAGTTGCTGCAGGAAGGCGGTCTGAAGATCGTTACCACGCTGGATGTTGACGCCAACCGCATGCTTATGGACACCGCGCGTAACACTATTCCGCCGGACGATCCCAGCGGTATGGAAATCGCAATCGCCGCAGTGAAACCGGGCACTGGCGAGGTGCTGGGCTTTGGTCTCAACCGCCACTATGACGCCACGCCTGAGGCCGCGAACGACGCTACCAAAACGAGTCAGAACTATGCGGTCGATGCCATCGATGGCGGTGGCAGCGGCTGGACGATTGGTTCGTCCTGGAAGCCCATCAATCTGGTCGCATGGATGGAAGCGGGTCATTCCATCAACGACAACTTGCAGACCACCACTGCGTACTCCACTTCTGATTTCAGCTGCGGCAGCTACACCGGCGGTAGCGAACTTTGGAAGGTGCAGAACGCGTTCGGCACGACCGTGAACCCGGAAAGTCCGTTCCTCGGTCTGGTTCGCTCGCACAACACCACGCAGGCTTCCATGGGCACAATCATGAAGCTGTGCAAGGTGGCTGACACCGCCACGGAGCTCGGCTACCATGACGCTAGAACCGGTGAGACCATTGAAAAGACCTCTTCGTACACGCCGTCCATGATGGTCGGTTCAGTGAATGTTTCGCCGTTGACCATGGCCAGCATCTTCGCCGTGTATGCCGCAAACGGTGTGCAATGCAACCCGATCGCTATCACCAAGGTCACCGACGGTGACGGCAACGACCTGAAGGTGCCTTCCGCCAACTGCCATCAGGCGGTCGATCCGGAAATTATTCAGACACTTGCCTACACGTTGAACCAGGGTGTGACCAGGTCCGACGGTCAGGGCCATAACTTCCAGCTCAACAACGGGCGTAAGTCCTTCGGTAAGACCGGTACGAGCGAAGACCTCGCCGTATCCAGCGGATCGTTCATTCCCAACCAGATTGCCGCGTTTGCGTCGGTGGGTGATGCACAGGCTCCGTATTCCCATCGTATTGCCAACATCCGCATCAATGGTGTGTACAACAGCTACTGGGATGGTTCAACGATTGCAGCACCGGCATTGCGCAACTTCCTCAATGCCTACGCGGATGCGAAGCAATTGCCGATTGATAACGACTACGGTCAAGGCGTTGCGAAGTACATGACCAGCGGCACTACGTTCGGTATTGCCGGACGTTCGTATAGTACGAGACGGCCAACCACGACGAATAACGATAACAATAACAATGATTCGTCCACGAACAATGAGTCGAACAACTCACAGAACGATCAGTAACACATGACGTATTACCTACATATGTGATTGCTGGTTACGTAGTTGACGGGCGCGGGCCTTTTCGGGCCTGCGCCCGTCTTACAATAATGACGGATATTGTGCCGACTGCACCACCGGTATCGACCGGCATCGGAAAGGGGAGCGATGAGCGACGATGAGACGACGCACGGCAATTTTGATTTCCGAGGGTTCGACGTGCCCGAACTGGAGGCAGTGACGCTTGCCGCAGCGGCGGACGGCGGCAAATCTGCAGGCTCTGGGAAATCGGGTAAGTCCGGTAAATCAGGCAAATCCAGCAAACATAAGTCAGACCAAGACAAGAAAGGCACAACGGTGGCTAAAGGAGAGAAGAAGACCAAGAAGAACCGTCCGGGGCTGTTCACCCCGATGGAGCTGCGTGGCCTTACCGTGCGTAACCGCATCTGGCTGCCGCCGATGTGCACGTATTCCGCCTATGCGCGTGATGGCAAACCCACGCCGTTCCACTACCAGCATTATGTGTCTCGTGCCTTTGGTGGCTTTGGACTGATTATTGCCGAGGCGACTGCAGTGGCACCGGAAGGCCGTATCTCGCCGTGTGATCTGGGTCTGTGGGAAGACGGCCAGATTGACGCTTGGCGCTGGATTGTAGATGGTATTCGTGAGGCCGGAGCGGTGCCAGCCGTGCAGCTCAACCACGCTGGACGTAAGGCTTCCACCGGATGCTTTGCAGTGGGATATGAGAATCAGAGCGTGCCTGTTGAAGCGGGTGGATGGCCTACGGTGGCACCGTCCGAAATCGCTTTTGGTGGGTTGGATATGCCGCGTGCACTGTCCGTGGATGGGATTCATGGCATCGTCAGGGCCTTCGCCGCTGCGGCTGGCCGTGCGGTCGCCGCCGGGTTCCAGGCAATTGAGATTCATGCCGCTCACGGGTATTTGATTTCCCAGTTCCTTGATCCGCTGAGCAACGAGCGTGACGACGAATACGGCGGTGATCTGAACGGTCGTGCACGTTTTCTGCTGGAGATCGTGGACGCGGTGCGCGGAGTTGTTCCCGATACTTTGCCGGTGTTGGTGCGTATCTCCGCGACTGATTGGGCCGCGGGCGGCTGGGACCTGGATCAGACGATTCTGGTATCCAAGATGCTCAAAGAGCATGGCGTGGATCTGGTGGATGTGTCCACCGGCGGCATCGTGGCTGGCGTTTCGATTCCGGTCAAGCCGAACTACCAGGTGCCGTTTGCCGAGCAGGTGCGTGCCAAGGCCGACGTGCCGGTGACGGCGGTGGGTCTTATCACCAAGCCGAAGCAGGCGGAGAAGATTCTGATTCACGGCGAAGCTGATGCGGTGGAGATTGGCCGTGCTGCGCTGCGCGACCCGAATTGGCCATTGCGTGCCGCCCACAAGCTTGGCGTGCCGGTTGCCGAGGCGCCTTACGCACCGCAATACGTGCGTGGCGTGTACTGAGTGTTGTGTACATAGGCTCCCC